>ERZ781272.275-NODE-275-length-51359-cov-14.554791_pt1 | contig 51359 bp, 50 predicted proteins | sample MGYA00375850_ERZ781272 | MGnify/ENA primary metagenome ERZ781272 (study PRJEB29790, sample SAMN06051246) | human gut metagenome | host: Homo sapiens | place: USA: Cincinnati, Ohio | collected 2013-06-21 | study: EMG produced TPA metagenomics assembly of the Gut...
GAGCACTCGGCTGTTAACCGATAGGTTGAAGGTTCGAATCCTTTTCGCGGAGCCACTTTTTTTTTCGCAAAAATAAACTAGAATATTATTAATGCCTAGGCTGACGCCTAGGTTTTTTTATTTTAAATTCTCAAATAAGAAAAGTGCATAAAAATATATTGAGAGGTAATAAATATAATTATAAGAAGAATATGCTAGAGTATGGACTTTTTTAGATAAGAATTACTATTGTTAAAATTTTCAGAACATTTAATGAATTTTGAAGGAAAATTAATATTTTATATAGAATTAAAGTATTAATAATCTAATTTAATGCTAGGAGGGTTTTACTATGAAAGAATATAAAACCAAGCATCTAAGGAATGTAGGCATAATTGGACACAGTGGAGCAGGAAAAACATCATTGGCAGAGGCACTTTTGTACTACACAAAAACAACAGACCGTTTAGGAAAAATCGAAGATGGAACAACCATAAGCGATTTTGATTCAGAAGAAAAGAGAAGGGCAATTTCAATTTCTGCTACAGTAACACCATTTGAATGGGACGATGTAAAAGTTAATCTAGTAGATATACCTGGATATTTCGACTTTGTTGGAGAATCAATTCAAGGTATGAGAGCAGTTGATGTGGCAACTATAGTTGTATCTGGAGTATCCGGAATACAGGTTGGTACAGAAAAAGCTTGGAGCTATGTAAACAAGATTAAGCTTCCAAGAACATTCTTTATAAATAAATTAGATAGAGAAAACAGTAATTTTGAAAAAGTTTTAACTCAGCTTAAAGAGGCATTTGGAATATCTGTAGTTCCAATACAGTATCCAATAGGCAGTGAAAGTGATTTTAAAGGTGTAGTAAACGTTATATCTAGAAAAGCAAGATTTTATAATTCTAAGACACATGATATGGAAGATGGTCCAATTCCAGAAGAACTTATAGACAAAATTGATGAATGTAAGCAAATGATTATGGAAGCAGTAGCTGAAACAGATGAAGCATTATTAGATAAATATTTTAGTGAAGGTGAACTTAGTGACGAGGAAATCTACAAGGGACTTATAGAAGGCTGTGCAAGTGGAGATATAGCCCCAGTTATGTGTGGTTCAGCATTAAAGGTTATAGGAATGAAAACTCTTGTTGAAGGAATAATAGAATGTTTCCCATCACCAGAATATGCAATACCTCAAAAGGCTGTAGATCTTAAGAGCGGAGAAGAAAAATTTATTAAGATAAATGAAGATGATCCATTTTCAGCAATGGTTGTGAAAACTATAGCTGACCCATTCGTGGGAAAAATGTCTATCTTTAGGGTTATAACAGGAAAAGTTAAATCAGATGATGTAGTGTATAATTCTAATCAAGAAAAAGAAGAAAAATTAGGAAACTTGTTTTTCTTAAGAGGAAAAACTCAGATTCCAGTAAAAGAAGTAATAGCAGGAGATATAGCAGCAGTTGCAAAACTTCAATATACAGAAACTGGAGATACATTATGCAATAAGAAAAATCCTGTAGTTTATGACAAGATGAATTTCCCAGAACCAGTTATGTCTATGGCAGTTTTACCTAAAGCTAAGGGAGATGATGATAAGATTTCATCAGCAATTACAAAACTTCAAGATGAAGATCCTACATTTAAGGTAACTAGAGACATAGAAAATGCTGAACTTATAGTATGTGGTATGGGTGAAACTCATCTGGATATCATAGCAAGCAAGATAAAAACAAAATATGGTGCAGAAGTAATCCTTCAATTACCAAAGATACCTTATAGAGAAACCGTAAGAAAGGTATCTGATGTTCAAGGTAAGCACAAGAAACAATCAGGAGGACATGGGCAATATGGTGATGTTTGGATTAAATTTGAACCTAGAGCAGATGGAATAGAAGAACTTGAATTTGTTGATGAAGTCGTTGGAGGAGCTGTTCCAAGAAACTTCATACCAGCGGTAGAAAAGGGACTTAAGGAATGTATGAGACATGGAATCTTAGCTGGATACCCAGTTATAAAGATAAAAGCTACTTTGCATGATGGATCTTCTCACCCAGTAGATTCTTCTGAAATGGCATTTAAAGTAGCTGCTTCATTGGCATTTAAGAAAGGAATGGAAAAAGCAGATGCAATACTTTTAGAACCAGTTATGCATGTGGAAGTTACAGTTCCAAAGGACTACATGGGAGATATAATGGGTGGTATTAATAAGAAGAGAGGAAGAATATTAGGAATGGAAGCTGTAGATGACCTACAGGTTATAGTAGCTGAGGTACCTCAAAGTGAAATGCTTACTTATTCCACAGATCTACGTTCAACAACTCAGGCCAGAGGAAGTTTCACCATGAGCTTTGAGAGATATGAAGAAGTTCCTGCTATGGAAGCTGCAAAGATAATAGATGCTGCAAAAGCTATGAGAAATGAAGCATAAAAACAAATATTAATTTATATTTTGTTTTTCTATTAAATCCCGAGATAAGATGCTGTATTTGAACAGCATCTTATTTTTTTATCATTTCAAAGAATTTATTGAAAGAAAAATGGATAAAATACACCTATGGATTCATATATTAATTGTAAGTGCTTGAGATGGAGGAGATATATATGTCAAATTATCGACTAGATGTGACAGGGAATTTAGGATTGATGGATTATAGCAATATTTATGATTATATGGGTGTTGTAGATATGAAGGATAATTTTGTACTTAGGCTAAGTGATATGAATGAACAAAATTTCAATATGATTTATACGATGTTAAAGGAAAATAACTTTGATATTTGCTATGAAAACACTGCTCCTGGACAGTGGGAAATTAAAGCAAATAAAAAATAAATTTCAAGAAATTTTAGAAGAACTAGCTTATAATAAAGCTAGTTTTTATGTTTCACTTTAAGGAAGATAAAGTTCTATGATATAATAATTTTAATAATGATTTATTAATTGTGGAGGAAGAAGAATGAATAGTTACGTAATAGGAATAGATTTAGGCGGCACAAAGATTTGTGGTGCTTTAGCTGATTTAGATGGTAATATATTAATCAAAAAAACTATAGCAACAGAAGCAAATTCTGGTGAAGAACATATTTTAAATAGAATTATATCAGTGATAGAAGACTTAAAAATAGAAGGAAAAGTAGAAGAAGGTCAATTGAAATCCATAGGAATAGGTTCACCGGGACCACTTGACTCTGTAAAGGGCACTATAATTGAAGCCTCAAACCTTCCGTTTAAAAATTTTAACTTAGTGAATCCAATAAGTGAAAAATTTAATGTTCCTGCTTATCTTCAAAATGATGCAAATGTAGCTGCTTTAGGAGAACACCTATTAGGAGCTGGAAAAGGAACAAATAATATGGTTTATATAACTGTAAGCACTGGAATTGGTGGAGGTGCTATTATAAATGGAAAGTTGTATTCAGGTAACACATGTAACGCTTTAGAAATAGGACATACTACTATAGTGCCAGATGGTCCAAGATGTAATTGTGGAAATTATGGATGTATTGAAGCTGTAGCATCAGGAACAGCAATAGCAAAAAGAGCAAAGGAAGCTATTGAAAGAAGAGAAAAAACATCTTTATCCAGTTATGAAAATGTAACTTCTTTTGAAGTTTTTAAAGAAGAGAAAAATGGGGACAAGGTTGCAAAGTCTATATTAGATGAAGCTTTAAATTATTTAGGAATAGGAATTGCAAATGTAGTAAACATTTTTGACCCAGAAATGATAGTTATCGGAGGCGGTGTAAGTAAAGGAGGAGACATAGTCTTTGATACTGTAAAGAAAGTTGTAAAAGAAAGAAGCTTAAAAGCTATGGCAGAAAGTTGCCGAATAGAGCCAGCAAAACTTGGTGGAGACGCAGGTGTTTCAGGAGCAGTAGCACTTGCATTATCAGAAATTAAATAAAAATATTTTAAGGTCAGCAAAAACTGAACAGTTTATTGTATAATCTACAGAAAGCTGCTAGAAGTTTAATTAAAGCTGACCTTTTGTATTTTTTGAAGGTGTTTATTTTAAAGATTTTTAAAATAAAATTTATTGGAGTAAATTTACTAGCATATAAAAACGAAATTATAGCAAAATAGTATTATAAATAAAATTTGAAGGAGGATATGAATATGGCAAAGAAGGGTATGCGTAGACCAGATCCAAGTGATCCTCATGGAACTGAAAGTAATCATAAACAAAAATTCCCTAAAAATGATCAGCCACCTGTACCAGAAATTCAAGGTATGGCCGCAAAAAGTGGGAACAAAAAAGCAAATCCAATATATTATGATTAGGAGGAGACTATATGCCAAAGGATAGTCAACCAGACAATAAAAGAGCTAGAATGGAAAAATGTAATTATCAAACTCCTATAACTAGTGAAGAAGGTAAAAATCATAACAGAACAAATAAAAAACAGTCTACCATAAACAATAATTGGAAAAGTAATCCTTAAACCATGCATAATGGATTAAAAGTTTTATATAACTATTGAAAATTTAAACAAACATAACTAAGGCAAAGAGCTCTTCTCTTTTGCGGTAATCATTGTTATACTCATATAGTCAATGGATAGCATATATAGCAGATTAGAAACATTCAATTGATGTATTGTTATTAGTAAAGGACACCTCTACAATTGTAGAAATATATGTATTAAATAAGCTACCGTGCGCACCTCAAAGTAAAAGAGAAGAGTTTTTTCATATATTAAACTGTTCAGTGTTATGGGAAACTATAGCATTGAACAGTTTTTTCTATTATGATATGATTACTTTACAATGGAAAAATTTATGACATAATTAATGTAAAGCATTAATAGATATTCTAAATATGATGAATTTTACATATTATCAAAGGGAGGTTATACTATGAATGCTGAAATAATCGCAGTAGGAACAGAATTACTTTTAGGAGACATTGTAAACACGAATGGTCAATTTTTGGCTAAGGAGCTAGCTAGTCTTGGAATCAATGTATACAGACAAAGAACTGTAGGAGATAATGAGGAGAGAATTCTTGGAGCTTTTAAAGATGCATTTTCTGATTGTGATCTTATAATAACTACTGGAGGTCTAGGGCCAACAAAAGACGATATGACAAAAGAAATGGTCTGTAAATTTTTTAATAAGGAGCTTATCCTACATAGAGAATCTTTTAAATATATAGAAGAATATTTTGAAAGGCTTGGAAGACCTTTTAGTGAGAATAATAGAAAACAGGCCTTATTTCCTGAGGATGCAGAAATACTTCCAAATCCAAATGGAACAGCACCTGGTGCAATTATAAAAGGAACTGATGGCAAAACAATAATTATATTGCCTGGACCACCAAAAGAAATGAAACCTATGTTTAACAATTATGTTAAGCCATATATTAAGAAATTAAGCGATGGCATACTTTACTCAAAAGTACTTAGATTATTTGGAATAGGTGAAAGTCACATGGCTGAATGCCTAGATGATATAATAGAAGGACAAACAAACCCAACAGTTGCTCCGTATGCAAAAGAGATGGATGTAACTTTAAGAATTACAGCAAAAGCTGATAGTGAGGAAGAAGCCATAAAACTCATTGAACCTATGGAAGAAGAAATAAGAAATAGGCTAAATGAATATATATATGGTGAGGGAGATACAACATTAGAAGATGAAGTGGCAAAACTCTTAATAGCTAATCATAAAACTATATCTCTAGCAGAATCTTGTACAGGAGGAATGGTTTCATCTATGCTTGTGAATTATCCAGGAGTTTCCGAAGTATTTCTTGAAGGAGCTGTAACTTATACTAATGAAGCAAAAATGAGAACTTTAAAAGTTAAAAAGGAAACCTTAGATAGATATACTGCGGTCAGCGAAGAAACTGCTATAGAAATGGCAGAGGGCATTGCTAGAAGAACAGGTTCGAATATAGGTATAAGTGTAACAGGAATTGCAGGTCCAGGAGGAGAAACTGAAGATCAGCCAGTTGGACTTGTCTATATAGGTATATATAATGATGGCAAGGTAAGGGCTGAAAAGCTTAATTTTCAAGGAAATAGGAGCCAAATAAGGTCAAGGGCAGCTCTGAATGCTTTAAACTTTATAAGAAAAGAATTAATTTAAGATAAAAAAATCCCTCTAACTATTATGCTAGAGGGACTTTAGGAGATTATATAAATAAAATGGGGGAGAGTCTAATATAAGTCAACTTATATTAGATTGGGTAATTACTTTACATTTATAAGTATTTACTAAATACAAAAATAATATACATCCTTATCAAAAAAAATTTAGGAGAATGCGTGTGAAAAAGAAAATGAAACCAATATTTAAAGGCAACAGCTTTGTACTAGTGCTGGTAACAATTCAATTTATCGGAAGTTTGATATTAGGCAATACTATAGGAGCGAAAATGACTACAGGACAACTTTTAGTTTTCAGCCAAGTAGCATTCCTTTTAGTTCCAACGGCTATATATTTTATAATAACCAAGAAACCGATAAAGGAAACTTTGAAGTTAAACAAACTTTATATAACAGACATAATATGTCTTATAGCTATAGGAATTTTATGTTATCCAATCGCAGGATTATGTGCAAACATATCCAGCATATTTTTTGAAAACAATGTGCAGGCTGTGGTAAATCAACTTCAGGGAATATCTTTTGCAACTCTTATAGGAATAATGGCACTTACTCCAGCAATATGTGAAGAAATTGTTATGAGAGGAGTAGTCCTTAGTGAGTATAAATATAAAAATACATTTAAAGCAGCTGTAATGAATGGAATTATATTTGGACTTATGCATTTAAGCGGACAGCAATTTTTATATGCGGCTGTGTTAGGATTTTTATTTGCATATATAGTTAGAATCACTGGAAGTTTATTTTCAACTATGATAGTACATTTTGTTTTTAATGGATTCAATATGACAGTATCATATATGGCAACTAAATTTCAAGGTGATGCTATGGTAGAAGCTGTTCCTATGACTGCAAATACTTTTCTTAGTGCTATAATAACTCTTTCGATAATGTCAACTATAAGTGGATTTATTATATGGCTTCTTGTAAGGTATATGAAAAAGAAAAGAGAAAGGCTTAATTTAAATATTGTAAGCCAAGATGAAAATGAAGAAGAGAATTTTTCGGATGAAGTATGGGAATTAAAAAAAGAAACAATGGTGAATTTGCCTTTTATTTTATTGGTGATATTTAATATTGTATTTATTAAGCTTTTTCAATAAAACTATTATGGTACAGATTTTACCAAATATAGTTGCTATAGTTAGATAGAGATGATATAATTTCAATATAGTAGAAAATAAGTTGATAGATTACTAAAGTAGCGCGAAAAAATTAATTATTTTGTCAAGCAAATTTTAGTTATTATATACCCCTACAAATGGAGTCCTTAGGAACAAGCACCTAGGGCTCCATTTCCTTTTTTGAAAAATCTGTCGTAATACAGTTTGAGGTATCATATTGTGCAAGTCTAATAAAGCTATTTGCTTTCGCTTCCTTAAAAAATATATACAAATATGCGCTTATCGCATCTTGAGTATATGTCATAGTGGAATCAGCACTAAGTCCCCATTTATCATAATCATCAAGAATTATACTATAGCCTCCCCAAGGAGTACATTTTTTAGCAGTAGCATAATCTTTCATATTATAAGCATTAGCTGCACATCTTTCAGCTAAAGTATTCAATGCCTTAGAAAAGTTAATATCTCTATAATCTGAATATACAGTTGCATTTGAAAGTTTAAATTTAGCTCTGTTTTTATCTGCCCATTTTTCATACTTTACATGGTTAGAATTAACAGCTGTAAGGTTTGAGGCATGATGGGGCTCATTTATGTCTTCAAGATAGTGGATAGCACGACCAAGGTGGTCGAATGCTTCATGCTTGTCATGAGTGAAAAGTTCTAAAGCAAGCTGACTGTGTTGAATAAATTTGTCTTTTGCAGTTGCTCCAACAAAAGCATAATTTTTCTTGAAGATGTAGTGATAAAAGTGATGAACATATAAAAATTCATTTTCATCAATATCAGGAGCATCAGCGCCATTTAAAATAACATGAACGTAAGGATATATTATATCATCATAATCAGCACCTACATCACTTAAAAAAAGTTTTATTCCTCTAGCACATAGATATTGATGAGTATGATCTATTCCTCCGCTTTCCCATCTAGCGTCTTCAGTATCATTATGAAATAATGGTTCAAATCCCTTACCGCTACCCATAATATCATCACTGCCATTAGATATATCTTCAAGTTTTTCTTTGTTGAAGGAAGTTGATATAGGGCTATAGGTTCCTTGTTTTGGAATTTCAGTCTTACTATAAGTAGGAATACAGGGAGCTGAAATACCACAAATTAAAGTAAAACAAACAAATAAAGATATTAAAGCACGTTTCATATTTATCATTCTCCCAAAATTTTAAAGTCTCATATAGATACTATCTCCAATATTGCCATAGGATATTTACTAAAGGGAAAAATAGAGTTTGAGATTTTTTCGATTTTTAAATATAATAATCTAAGAATGTCATTTACGTGAGGAGAGAAACTGATGAGTATACTAACAGTAAAAAATTTAAGTCATGGCTTTGGTGACAGAGCTATATTTGATGATGTATCATTTAGACTTTTAAAGGGTGAGCATATAGGGCTTATAGGCGCTAATGGAGAAGGAAAATCCACCTTTATGAATATAATAACAGGAAAGCTTATGCCAGATGAGGGAACTGTAGAGTGGAGCAACAGGGTGAGAGTAGGATACATGGATCAGCATGCAGCTCTAGAAAAAGGTAATACCATAAGAGATATTCTTAGGGATGCCTTCAAATATCTTTTTGATATGGAAGAAGAAATACTTAAAATATCAGATAAAATGGCAGAAGCAACACCTGAAGAATTAGAAAAACTTTTAGATGACATGGGAACGCTTCAGGATATATTGGATCACAGCGGGTTTTATACTATAGATGCAAAGATTGAAGAGGTTGCAGGAGGTTTAGGGCTTAAGGATGTTGGATTAGATAAAGACGTAACAGACTTAAGTGGTGGACAAAGAACTAAGGTATTGCTTGCAAAACTTCTTCTCGAAAATCCAGATATATTACTTTTAGATGAGCCTACAAACTATCTTGATGAGGCTCATATCGAATGGCTTAAGAGATATCTTCAAAATTACGAAAACGCATTTATATTGATATCACATGATATACCATTCTTAAACAGTGTAATAAACCTTATTTATCATGTTGAAAATCTTAAGATAACAAGATATGTTGGAGACTACGATAATTTCAAGAGAATACATGAAGCAAATAAAAAGCAGCTTGAGGCGGCTTATGAAAGACAGCAGCAAGAAATAGCAAAACTCGAAGATTTCGTTGCTAGAAATAAGGCAAGAGTTGCTACAACAGGAATGGCTAGAGCAAGACAAAAGAAGCTAGACAAGATGGATAGAATAGAGCTTGCAGGAGAAAAACCAAAGCCAGAATTCTACTTTAAGGAATCTAGAACTTCAGGAAAGGTTATTTTTGAAACTAAGGATTTAGTTATAGGATATGATAGTCCTCTTACAAAACCACTTAATCTAAAAATGGAGAGAGGACAAAAGATAGCATTAGTTGGAGCAAATGGTCTTGGAAAGACAACGCTTCTAAGAAGCCTTATGGGATTCATAAATCCACTAGAGGGGGAAGTTACATTAGGTGACTATCAAGAAATCGGCTACTTCGAACAAGAGATAAAAGATGCAAATTACAAGACTTGTATAGAAGAGGTTTGGCAGGACTTTCCTAGCTTTACACAATACGAAGTTAGATCAGCTCTTGCAAAATGCGGACTTACTACAAAGCACATAGAGAGTAAGGTTGTAGTTCTAAGTGGAGGAGAGCAGGCAAAAGTGAGACTTTGTAAACTTATCAATAAGCCAAGCAACATCCTTATCCTAGACGAGCCAACAAACCACCTTGATGTGGAAGCAAAAGATGAATTAAAAAGAGCATTAAATGAATATAAGGGAACAATTCTTTTAGTATGCCACGAACCAGAGTTTTATAGAGATGTAGTTAATGAGGTGTGGAACTGTGAGGATTGGACATTAAAAGTATTTTAATATTTATATTATAAAAGAGTTAGAGTTATTCTAACTCTTTTATAATGGATAAATTATCAGAAAAGTTATGAAAAATATGATATAATTTAGATGATTAATATTAACATATAAGTAATAAATAGGGGGAAACATGAATAAAAAGAAAATTTTAAAAACAATTATGTCATTATTAATAGTAATAACTTTAACTCCTCAAGTTGCATTTGCACACAAAGGTAGAACTGATTCTAGTGGAGGGCATAGAGATAATAAAAATGTATCAGGACTTGGTTATTATCACTATCATTGTGGAGGACATCCAGCACATTTACATGCTAATGGAGTTTGTCCTTATGGGAATAATTCATCATCTTCATCAACGAGCTCAAATGATAATGATGTTTCAAAAAGGAATGAAGCTCAAAAAAATGGATATGATGCTGGATACCAAGCAGGATCTAATGGAGATACTTATAATGATTCAAGTTCCTTAACATATGCAAATGAATATAAAAGTGGATATTCAAGTGGATATGAAAAGGGAAAAGAAGAACTAGAAATTAAAATTAAAACAGCTTATGATGAGGGATTTGCACTTGGTTCTAAAGGAGAAAATGAAAACAATACATATGATGTACAAGCTATTAAAAGTTCTTATTCAAAGGGTTACGATAATGGTTTGAAGGCATATATAAACGAAAATAAAGAGAAGTATTTTAAATTTGGAGAAGAGGACGCTGTTAATTTCACTATGAGAGAGTTTGACAGCAATGTTCCAAATGAATTAAAAGAGGAGTATAAAAAATCTTATAGTAATAAAACTTCTAATTTAAAGAAGATTGCTTATGATTTAGGCTATGAAAAAGCTGTAAACAATAAAGAGGCTGATTCTTCTAATTTTAAACATTCTGAAGAAAAGAATTCATATGATGAAGGATACAATGAAGGAAAAGCTGATATAGAAAAAGAAAAAGATATTGCTTATGAATATGGACACACAGGAAAAGAATATGATATACCAGAACAATTAGCTGGTGTTGAGGAATTATTATTATCATCTTATAATGAAGGTGTAGAAAAATTAAAGTTAGAGAAAGAATCTCAAGATAGAGCTATAAAAACTACAATGGCTGTATTATTGGTTGGTGGGATAGCAGGAGGGGCTGTTATCAAGAAAAAGAAAGGTGCTTCAAAGAATCTTACTATACATTCAAATAATGATAATCATAAAGAAGGATTTTAAAAATATATCAATTCTCATAGTAAAAGGGGATGTTTCAATTTATGAAATATCCCTTTTGTGATAAAATAGAAAAAAATATATTTTATAGAAAAAATTATTATGATAATATATTTATATTAACTGTAGTACATATTTTTGAGAAAATAATAATATATATACGAAAAATGTAAATATAAATAAAACGGAGGGAGAAATGTGGAAGAGATATTAAGCTTAGAGTGCATAGAAATATTAGACGCTATATGTAAGAGAATAGTAATTATAAATACAAAGTCAGAAATAGTTCATATGTCTGAAGATTACTGTGAATTTTTAAGTGTAGTACAAAATGAAATAATAGGCAAGCATATCACAGAGGTAGTTGAAAATACTAGGATGCATAAGGTTTTGAAAACTGGTGAAGCGGAGTATTCACACCTTCAAAGAATTCATGGTCGAAATATGATAGCTACCAGAATACCTATAATTAAAGAAGGTAAAATAACAGGAGTATTGGGCTATGTAAATTATAAAGATACTAGGGAAGTTCAAGAGCTATATAACAAGATATTCAATATGGAAAAGAAGATAAGTTGTTATAAAAGCAGTTTAAAAGCAGAAGTTACTTCAAAATATTCATTAGGTTCAATAATCGGCAAGAGTGATCTTATATTAGAGAGCAAAGAATTAGCTGTTAAATCTGCATTAACTGACTCCACAGTCTTATTATTAGGTGAAAGTGGTACTGGTAAAGAGTTATTTGCACATGCTATTCATTCATTAAGCAGTAGAAGAGACAAGCCATTAGTTAGAGTAAACTGTTCAGCTATACCGAGAGAACTTTTAGAATCAGAATTATTTGGATATGAAAAAGGTGCATTTACAGGAGCAAATAAGTCTGGGAAAATAGGAAAATTTGAACTTGCAAACAATGGAACTATATTTTTAGATGAAATAGGAGATATGCCTTTATTTATGCAGGCAAAAATTTTGAGGGTGCTGCAGGAAAAAGAAGTAGAACCTATAGGATCTAATATGCCAATTAAATTAAATATAAGAATAATTGCTGCTACCAACAAAGATTTACAAGCCATGGTAAAGGAAAAAACCTTTAGAGAAGATTTATATTACAGACTAAATGTTATTAAAATTAACGTACCGGCTTTAAGACATAGAGAAGGAGATATTGAGTTATTATCCTATCACTTTTTGAACTTATTATCACTAAAGATGGGGAAGCAAGTTAAAAAAATATCTAAAGAAGCAATGGCACTTTTAAATAAATTCGATTGGCCAGGCAACGTAAGAGAGTTACAAAATGTGATTGAATGGTGTTTAAATATAATAGATGAATCTGATGTTATAAATGTTAATGATTTGCCAGAAAGGTTGAAGAAGAATGAACCTATTATAAAGGATATAAAAACTTTAGAAGAGCGGCTTTTAGATACAGAAAAGAAAGTTATATATGAAGCTTTGATAACATATAAAGGGAATAAGAGTTTAGCGGCTAGGAAGCTTAACATAAGCAGAGTAACTCTTTATGAGAAGATAAAGAAATATGATATTAAAATTTAAATAAAAAATTATTATTTTACTAACACTTTGTGAAACGTTTTCTCAAAGTGTTAGTTTTTATTTACACTTAAAATTAAATGTAAAAAAGATGTTAAGTAAAGTTAACAGTTAGGTTTTGAAATTGATTTATATGTAAAGGTATCCATACACATTTATTTGAAAATTGAAAAAAATATAGCCTCTAATAGAGAAAAAGAATGCATTTGTATTGATTTTAAGCGAATTAAGCTTCAATAGTTTGGTATATAAATTGCTTTAATTATGTATTAACAGGTTCAATTTAAAATTATTGGAGGGATATTATGGCTAAATTTATAACAGCTAATGAAGTTGAAAAAATAATTAAAGATAATGCTACAGTTGCAGTTGGAGGATTTATAGGAACCGGACATCCTGAAGAAATAACTAGCGGAATTGAGGAAGATTACATTAAATCAGGAAGACCTAAAAATTTAACTCTTGTTTATGCAGCAGGGCAAGGAGATTCAAAAGATAGGGGATTAAACCATTTTGGTCATGAGGGATTAGTAAAAAAAGTTATTGGAGGACATTGGGGATTAGCACCTAAACTTCAAAAGCTCGCTATAGAAAACAAGATAGAAGCTTATAATCTGCCACAAGGCGTAATTAGTCACTTATATAGAGATATAGCAGCAAACAAACCTGGAACAATCACAAAGGTTGGATTAAAAACTTTTGTAGATCCACGTATTAGTGGAGGTAAGTTAAACGATATCACTAAAGAAGAGATAGTCTCACTTACAAATATATTTGGAGAGGATTATTTGCTGTATAAAGCATTTCCTATAGACGTTACTATTTTAAGAGGAACTTATGCAGATGAGGATGGAAATATATCTTTTGAAAAAGAAGCAGCTCAGTTAGATGCACTAGCTATGGCACAAGCAGCTAAAAATTCCAATGGAATAGTAATAGTTCAAGTTGAAAATATGGTTAAGAAAGAAACTTTGGATCCTCATTATGTCAAGCTTCCAGGTATTTTAGTTGACTATATAGTTATAACTAAAGATAAAAGAAATCATATGCAAACTTTTGCTGAAGAGTATAATCCAAGTTTTGCAGGAAAGATAAGAGTCACTTTGAATTCTATTAAACCAATGGATTTAAATGAAAGAAAGATTATATCTAGAAGAGCTGCCATGGAGTTAAAGCCTAATTCTATAACTAACTTAGGAATTGGAATGCCAGAGGGCATTGCGTCAGTAAGTAATGAAGAGATGGTTGGAGATTATATGAAACTAACTATTGAATCAGGTCCTATAGGTGGAGTGCCTGCTTCAGGATTAAACTTTGGAGCCTCAATAAATCCAGATGCAATAATAGATCAAAACTCTATGTTCGATTTCTATGATGGCGGTGGTTTAGATATTGCATTTTTAGGATTAGCTCAATGTGATAAATATGGAAATATAAATGTCAGCAAATTTGGATCTAAAATAGCTGGCTGCGGAGGATTTATAAATATAACTCAAAATGCTAAAAAAGTAGTATATTGTGGTACTTTTACAGCTGGAGGTTTGAAAATAGATATTAGCGATTCAAAACTAAATATATTAAATGAAGGTAATTGCAAAAAGTTTGTGTCTGAAGTAGAGCACATTACTTTTAGCGGTGAGTACGCAAGAGATATTGGACAAACTGTACTTTATATAACAGAAAGAGCTGTTTTTGAACTTACTTCTGAAGGAATAAAGTTAATAGAAATTGCACCGGGGATAGATTTAGAAAAAGATGTTTTAGACTTGATGGATTTTAAACCTATTGTAGATGAAAACTTAAAATTAATGGATTCCAGTATATTCAATGATTCTTTGATGGGCCTTGAGCAGAAATTAAAAGAGAAATACCAAAATAAAGAAAAATAAAAGTTAGGGGGAAAAAATAATGTTTGGAGTTTTAGGAATAATTATTTCTTTGATACTTTTGATGTACTTTGCTTATAAGGGAGTGAGCGTTATAATACTTACTCCAGTATTAGCTTTACTAGCTGTTATTTTGGGCGGAAGCTTAAACTTACTTCCTGTATATACTGAAACCTATATGGTAAGTTTAGCAAACTATGTGAGAACCTATTTCCCAATATTCCTTCTTGGAGCAATTTTCGGAAAGGTTATGGATAGCTCTGGAGCAGCTAAATGTATTGCTAATACCATAGCTAAAAAGCTTGGAAAGGAAAAAGCTATTATTGCAGTAGTACTGTCATGTGCAATATTAACTTATGGAGGAGTTTCATTATTTGTTGTTGCATTTGCCGTTTATCCAATAGCGGTATCTTTGTTTAGAGAAGCTGGAGTTCCAAAGAGATTAATACCAGCATCCATAGCATTAGGCTCATTTACTTTTACAATGACTGCACTACCAGGTACTCCACAAGTTCAAAATGCTATCCCAATGCCGTTCTTTGGAACAGATACTTGGGCATCACCTGTCTTGGGAATCATAGCATCTCTTATAATGGCAGTTGGAGGATGCGCATGGCTTATGTATAGAGCAAAGAAAGCTATTTTAGCTAAAGAAGCTTTTTCACCGGAAGAAGGAGAAGTGGCTGCTGAAGCAATTAGAGATATAGAAGAGGAGCCAGTTAATGAGAGTTTAGGCAACTTTTTTATTGCAATATTACCAATTTTATTAGTTCTAGTATTAAATTTCTTATTATCTAAGTTTGTATTTGTAGAATCATTTATGGATTGGGGAGACTTAAGTAAATATAATACTACAATACAAAAGGTTGGAGGTACATGGGCTTTAATAGTTTCACTTCTGATTTCAATCTTAATATGTTTATTTACTAACTATAAAAAGTTTGACCATCCAGTAAAAATAATAAATGAAGGTGCTAATGGTTCATTAATAGCTATATTAAACACATCTGCTGCAGTTGGATATGGAAATGTTATCAGTTCATTAGCTGCTTTTGAGATAGTTAAAGGAAGTATTTTAGGAATATCAAAGAATCCGTTAGTTGCAGAAGGTATTTCAGTAACTGCTCTTGCAGGTATCACTGGATCAGCATCAGGGGGAATGAGTATTGCTCTAGGAGCATTAGGAGAAAATCTACTTAAGCTTGCCAACACTTATGGTATAGACCCTCAAGTACTTCATAGGGTTGCAACTATAGCTTGTGGAGGATTAGATAGCCTACCACACAATGGAGCTGTTGTAACATTATTAGCAGTATGTGGATTGACTCATAAAAAATCATATTTTGATATCATGATGGTTTCAGTGATTATACCAATTGTAGCGTTAATAGCAGCTATAATCTTAGGATCTATGGGTATAGTTTAATAATATTAATAAACACAATTTAGAAGTAAAAGGAGATGGAAAATATGACTGGCAAAACTATTAATGAAATTAATTTAGGAGATAAAGCAAGTTATAGCAGGACGGTAACCGAAGCAGATGTAGTATTATTTGGTGGAGTAAGTGGAGATTTAAATCCAGCACATTTTAATGAAGAATATTGTAAAGATACTATGTTTAAAGGCAGAATAGCCCATGGTATGTTATCATCAAGTTACATATCAACGGTGCTTGGAATGCAATTACCTGGACCAGGTACTATATACTTATCTCAAGAATTGAAGTTTACTGCTCCTGTTAAATTTGGAGATACTGTAACTGCAACTATTGAGGTTATAGAGAAAATAGAAGAAAAAAATAGAATTGTTTTAGATACAATTTGCACTAATCAAGATGGAAAAGTTGTTGTAAAAGGAAAAGCGGTTGTAATGCCACCTAAATAGTTATGAGAATCCCTATACTTATGTGTAGGGATTTTTTATGTTGAATTATTTCTTTTCATCTAGATTCAAAAGGCAACCCTATTTATTGGGATACTTATGTTTATGCAAAGATAAACCCAAATTAACAATAATCTATTAAAAGCGTAATAAGATTGAAACAAAAGACTGCACCAAAAGTTTTGATATTTTTGATGCAGTCTTTTTCTAAGCATCTTTTTTCTGCTCAGATAATTCTTTGATATTTAGTATCTCAAGGATTTTTTCTGAACGTTCCTTTGTAGAACCTTCTATGGTTATGTAAGGTACGTTTTCGGAATCTAAAAATTGTTTGATTGCTTCATCAATTGATTTAGCAAGTGTCTCATCCTGCCATCTTATACCGTCTTGCTTGTAGCCGAATTCTCTAGGAACAAAAAATAGATAATCATATTTATCAAGATCACTTAGGGCTAGTCCATAAAGATCTTTTAAAATTTCTTTTTCTTTGGTACTTCTCTTCTTATCCCCAAGCATAAATCTTCCATATACATATGGAATAAATGTGGCATAATCGGTTATAGCATAATCAAATTCATTAAGAGAATCCTCTAACATTTTCTGTCCAAGATAAATTCCATATTGCTCGGAAATGGTCTCTATCATACCTTTTTCTTTTAAGTAATCTGTACTATATTCAGTTGCAGCACCTACATTTAAGCCTTTTACTTTTAAGTCTACATATACTTGCTGTATAAGAGTAGTCTTACCACATCTAGGGCCGCCTAAAATTGCAATTCTTATAGGCATCGTCTAATCCTCCAATTAAATTAAGTAAATACACTTTATTATATCATAAACATTGAAATTGTAACCTTATTAATGACTAATACTAAATTTTACATTTGCAAATCTTTGTAAGTAAAAATATAGAAATATTTATTTGTAGTGATAAACTTACACTAATGGTATAATTATGTAAATGGGGTGAGGGGAGCTATGAGTAAAAACAATAAAATACTAAAAATATCGCTTACGTTAATAATGTTATCATTAATAATAGTCATAATGTTAATCGGTAAGCTAAGACTAGAAAAGCCTGTATTTTTAATAAATTATTGTGAAATTGGTACTTATGAAATTGGAGACAAATATTCTTTAGGGGAAGAGAGATTTAAATTAAAATATATTTCTAACGTAGATGATACACGGCGTGTCGTTAGAATAACCTTTAAAGAAGCTCCAGACATAGATTTTTTTGCAACAGAGTATAATAGATGGAGTAATGTAATTGGATCTATAGATGAAAATTCTAATGTGAATAAGTATGGAAGGTATGGAATTCATACAGTAAATGTGACATGCCATTCTTTTAATTATGAGGATTACTCTGAAGAACTTGTACTAAGCGAGGCTACGGTTGAATTTGATGATGGATTAAAAATGGATGTGGATTTAGGAAAAATAGTTTTATACAAAGAAAAAAATAATCCTGTAGCTCTAGAGCACTTCAGTGCACAAACTTCAGATAACATAGGCTCTATTGCATTTACAGTAAATGAAGATGTAAAGATAGAAAAGATAGAATCACCTTTAATAGAAGAAGCATCAAAAATATTTGATTTCAATATCAAGTTGACCCCATGGGGAGAAAGCAAAGAGAAGGAATATGAAAAAGGGAAAACTATAAAAAAAGACTCTATAATAATATGTTCATCTAATTATAAGTCTAGTGAAGATATATTAGAAGATTATAAAGTATATGATATAAAACCTAAAATATGGTTTATAAATGACTATGATGATAGATATAGCTGGAGGTACTACGAAATGTCAAACCACCATAGAAAATATACTTATTATGGATTATATAAATATCTAAAAGCTAGAGGGGAGATATAATTGTGGGTGATGGATATAAAAATAAAAAATTTTCATATAATTTGAAATTGTGTTATTATAAAGAAGATAGAAATTAATGTTCTTAATATAAGGGGGAAAAGTTATGGCAATTGATAATAATATGAATTTAACATTTAAATCTGCATTTCAAAAAACATGGACTTTATTAAGTGACAGATTAATCTATGATGGCAAAGAGATATTATTTACAGAAATAAAAGATGTAAAAATAATGGGTAAAGTAACTATAGCTACAAATGGAATCATACAACTTATAGTAGGAAATAAACCTATAAATTTAGTATACACAAAGAAGAATCAAAATGCTGGGGAAATAGCTATAGAGTATTTATGTAAAAATTATGGAAATAAAGAAGATAGGGGATCTAGAAAAACATTAAGTGAAGTTCAAACTGAAATAGATAACTTACCATTTAAAGATAATTTAAAATCTCTAAAAGACGAGATTAAGGAATTACCATTTATACTTTTAGGTGATGAAAATATCAAAGCTATGACAAGCGGCTTAACAAATGGAAGCCCTTGGCTTATGGTATGTACTAATAAACGTGTATTGCACATAGATAAAAAGAGAAATCGTGAATTGCAAACAACAGATATTCCTTTAGACAGAATTAATAGTATATCTTATTCTAAAAAAGGAATATTCGGTAAAATATCTATTACAGATGGAGCAACTCCAAGAGAAATAGAAAATGTATCACTTATAACAATGAATTCTTTTATTGATACTGTAAATAAAGAGAAAGAATTAAATAAAGAAGCTAAAATGAATCCTACAACTCAAGTAATTAATAACGTGTCTACTGCAGATGAATTGATGAAATATAAGCAGTTAATGGACATGGGTGTATTGACACCAGAAGAGTTTGAGGTAAAGAAAAAAGAACTTTTAGGTTTATAAATTATAGAGTATTTAGTGTATGTGGGATAAAAAATTATTTCCACATACACTATTTATTTTTATAAATGAACTTAAAGATTAATTGAACATATTTGTAGTGCGGTACTTTTTAAAATCGAAAAACGGCATTAAATAACCTCATTAGAAGAATGGAGGATATAATTACCGTTCAACTAATTTATCAGAACTGATATAATAGTGACAAAACAAAAGAAAAAGAATATATTGTTTTTGGTGGAAAAAATATATTACTAATTTATAATATGGAGACAATGAATTATGGAACATTATAAGATTTTAGGTGTTGATGAAAAGGCATCAATGGAAGAGGTAACGAGAGCATACAAAAGTAAAGTAAACCAATTTAAAGAAGAGATAAATAATGAAAAAAGAGCAAATGCATTTATAAAAGTATTTGATGAAGCTTATGAGGCAATAAAGACAGAAAGGGAACAAAATCAGTATAAGCACAATTCAGATGTGAATAGCTATGAAGATAATTACTCAAAGAAGAATTTAAAAAATAGCGCTAATGAAGATGAATTTCATGATTTTGAAGATGATGAATATGAGAAAGAAAACAGGAGAAGTTCATCAAAGAATTCATCAAGAAAAAAACAGAAAAATAATAAGAAAAAATCTTCAACTAGCAAAAATAAAGATGGAGAAAAAATAGAAGAGATAAGAATAAAAAAACATCAGCTAAGGATAGGAAAGAATCATCTACAGCAGGCACAGTAACCCAAATGATATTGAAAGTTTTAGCAATACCGGTGATAATTATATTATCTATAATAATATTTTTGTGCAAGATAATAAGTTTAATATCGTGGATTGCATCAAAGGTTATAATAGTAGCGGCAATAGCTATATCAGCAATTCATGGATATCAAATTTATATTGGACAACCTATGCGCTATGAGATATTTGCAATAAGTGCTGTAGCTTTTATAGTTTCTTTATTTTTACCAAGTATATTAAAAATAGTTCCATCTACATTAGGAAGTGTAAATGATAGGTTAAAAAGATTTGTTTTTAAATAGATTACTTAAAGAAAATATAAACTTATAGGAGAAAATATGAAGATAAATTTCAAATATCTAAAAGCTTTTATTATTGTATTTTTTATTGAAGTATTTATAGCACTTTTCATACATGACAGAATTATTAGACCTTACATTGGGGATATTCTAGTAATTGTGCTACTATATACTTTAGTAAAAAGCTTTTGTAAAAGAGAAATAAAACTTTTACCAGTGTATTTATTTGTTTTTGCAGCCTTTGTTGAAGTAATGCAATTCTTTAATATTGTAAAGGTGCTAGGATTAGAGAATAATAAAGTACTTTCCATTATTATTGGAAGTACCTTTGATATAAAGGATATTTTATGTTATTTAGCCGGTAGCATAATTTTATTAATATGGGATAATAGAAGGAATCAATAAATTTAAGGGGGAGAATTCCATGATAAAGCATATAGTAATGTGGAAACTAAAGGATTTTAGCAATGGAAATGATAAGAATCAAAATGCTCAAATAATAAAGGAGCGTTTAGAAAAATTACCTGAAATTATAGAAGAGGTAAGTTTTTTAGAAGTTGGGATAGACATAAGCAATACAAGCAGTTCTTATGATGTTGTCTTATGTTCTGAGTTTGAAAGTGAAGAAAAGCTTAAAGCCTATGCAACTCATCCTGAACACCTTAAGGTAGTAGAGTTTATTACAGAGGTAAAAGAAGAACGTATAGTTGTTGATTATATTGTTTAGAGTTTAAAGGTAAAAGAAAGAGGGACAATCCTAGTTGGGGACTGTCCCTTTTGATTTTAATTAAAGATATTGAAACTGAGAATTTTGATTGAATTAAACTTTTTCAACGAGAATTTGTATTTCGGTAACATAATCATCACTTTCTTTAGAAGTTAAGCTGTCAAGGATGCAGTATTCATAGGAATAGCCTTGAGGTCTATAGCCGGCAGCTGAAATTTCATTTAATAATTTTTTGTAAGATTCCCCTATAGAGGGGTAAGTGCCTATGTGATATATAGAAGCATAGGTACCTTTAATTTTTTTGTGGATTTTTATATTAGCTAGCTTTGATTCTAAAGGAATAAAAGCATAGTGAGCTGAGGTGTAATCATCAGATAATATATTCCCCACAGGAACCATAGCACCTATTTGATAATAGTGTGGATAATTAAACTTATCAGCTTTATTAAGAAGAATTTTTAGTGCTATATCAAGATGAAGAAGGTCTTGAGGATCCCCAACTTTTTCTATGGCTAGGTATTCCGTTTCATTGCAAAACATAAAAGAAACATTCTTTTTATTCTTTGAAAAATCCTCTAAAGTTCTAACTTTTCTTTCTAGACGTTTATTTATAAGTTTTAGATTCTTAATTTTATTTTTAATTTCTTTTTGCTGGTCTTGCATAAGAGAAATTGCACTTTCGCTGTTTCGATTCTCCATAAACTCGCGTATAGCTTTTAAAGGTAGTCCCATTTCTTTTAATATCAGAATACTATCTAGAACCTCAAGTTGATCGGCAGTATAGTATCTATATCCGTTTATTGGGTCTATGTTTTTGGGCTTGAAGATTCCTTCCTTATCGTAAAATATTAAGGTCTGTTTTGAAATGTTATTAAGCTTTGCCATTTCACCTACAGTAAAGCGTGTATTCATATAGAAATTCTCCTTATTACACAAATTTTTATTTTGAGAAAATCATAGGAAAGATCTGTTGACAATATAGTTACTATATCCTTTATACTTGAAAGTGTCAATGATAGAAAGGAGTTTTAAGATGTTATTACAAAAGGCAAATACGAAAATAATAAAAAAACAATACTGTCTTTTGCTATTGGGAGCTGCTATCTTATCTTTTGGCCTATACAATATTCATAGCCAAAGTAATATTACCGAAGGCGGAATTTTAGGAATGACATTGTTTATAAAACATTGGATTGGCATTTCACCTGGTATAACTGGATTGTGAATGGATGCTATCTGTTATTTCTTTGCATACAAGCTTTTAGGTAAGACATTTTTAAAGAATGCAATTTTTGCTAGCTTTGGATTCTCTATGTTTTACAATATTTATGAGTACTTTGGATATGTTCTTCCAAGTTTAGATGGCTATCCTATATCAGCAGCGGTTTTAGGTGGACTAATTGTAGGGCTAGGTGTTGGAATAATTCTTAAGGCTGGAGGGGCTTCAGGAGGGGATGATGCCTTAGCGCTAATCATCTCAAAGTTAAGCAAATGTAAGATTTCAAAGGCATATTTTCTTGCTGATTTTGTAGTATTGATGCTTTCTTTAACTTATATTTCAGTAGACAAGATAATTTGTTCTCTTCTCTCGGTATCTATTTCGTCTTACGTAGTTGGAAAGATTCACGCTTCAAAAGATAAGGTAGCGGTAGTTTAGATATGTACATTAAAAGATAGAGTAGTTTTCTTAGCGTCAGTTAAAATTAGTAACTGACGCTAAGTTTTTTATATTTAAAGTTAAATGGGTTAGGAGTTCTTTCTATGAAGAGTAAGATTAAATATTTTTCTTCATAAAGTAACGATTATGTTCTTTAGGACAGTCAGCAGATCTGCACAACTATAGTAAGACATGAAACAATTTGTTCAGAGCTAATTAGAGAATTAATTTGAATTCATGTTTTATTTATTGTTGTGCCTTATTTACAAAGTAAGATGTAGATAGGAGCAATGATTTATGAGATATGAAAAAGCGCAGGATATCCTTCCAGAGGAAATTTTACATCACCTACTTTTTATTGAGCATAATTGATACAGAAATGTTTATGAACTTGTTACTATTTCATGGATCATGGTAAGTTAGAATAGATGAAACATTAAATCCATAGAATCAAGGATAAATGGAATATCTTCAGGTCTGGGATTTAAAGAATTATTAGAGAGAAAAACGCAAGAGCTTAGCGGGGGTCAAAGAAGTAAGATTATTTTAGGAAAGCTTTTATTAGAAAAACCTGATATTTTGCTTCTAGATGAACCTACTAATCATCTAAATATTGATGCGAAAGAAGAATTAAAAAGTTTGACAATTATGAAAAGAGAGTATAATATTAAATCATAAGTAGTAAGTAGTAAGTAAAAGTAATAAATTTACAAAAGGAGATATGTGTATGAAAGATTTAAAATTATCACAATGCTTTTCTCTTATAGCTTTAAATGCACAAGATGCTAAGACTATGACTGTGTCAAAAAAGGTATCGCTAAACTGCATGGCAGCAGCAGTTATTTTAGAAGCTTATTTAGAGGGATGCTTAAGAGAAAGTCAAGGACAATTAATATTGGATAAAAGTATATTTAATAATCAGAATACAATGCTATATACGGAAACTGTTTTTAAATCAATCTTAAAAATGGAAGAGGATAAAGGCAAATTTTCATGGTGGCTTACTAAAGCAGCAAATTTATCGCAAAAAGATTTAGCGAATTTAGAAAAGACTATGGTAGATTCTTTAGAGGGGGAGGAGCTTATTGAGGAGATACCAAATCTTTTAGGATGTGATTTGTATTATGACAGTATGGATGTAGATATGAAGGAATACAGAACTAAAAGTGAAGTTTATACTAGAATTATTGAAAGCATACGCGCGGAGATTTTAGAGGAAGGACCAGTAAGCGATGAAACTATTTTTATGCTTTGGCTTTTACGTGAGAGTGCATGTTTTCAAGAGGTTTTCTCTAACAAAGAATTAGAAGAGATTGTGGTGAAGATGAATGAGCTGTCTGAAAAAGTGTATTTGGCAAAAATACTTTTTAAAATAAATATATATCATGGCTTGGAAATAGCCATAAAGAAATTTTTGAGAGCAAAGAAGAATGCAATGAAGACACCAACTGGAATAGGGTTAAACTTTGTATTTCCTTGGCTTGAACGTTCACAATCTGTTTTTATAGATACAGAAGAGTGGTTTTCGAATCCTAAGCAGAGATTAGAGGCAGTTACGTCACGTCTAGCTAAAGGGGGGCACAGGTATGAAGTAATGAGAGGGGAAAAGATAGTTCTCATTAAAATTGATAATATACTTTATGAAGCCATTCCTACGTCCACAGGAGGAAGAACGACTATTCATGGAGTACGACTTAGAAGATATCCTAATTAGAGGAGTTGTATTAAAAGATGTCAAGACAAAGATCTATGGAAAAAATTCTTGAGTCAGAATATGTGTCCATTGGTGAGTTGGTAAGACTTACGAATTCAAGATATAGCACTTTAAAATTTTATACTGAAGAAGGTATGCTGCCTTTTAATCAAGAGGAAGAAAATTTGACTAGGCGATTTCCAAGAGAAAGAGCAATGGAGAGAATTGAAGAGATAAAAATTTTGAAAAGGCAGGGACATAGGATTGATGAAATAAAGAAAATCCTAATGGATAAAGATAATATTTAAATTCAATAATAAGTAATATAAAAAATGACTGGTAAGTATAAAAATTCACATAAAATCCATAAGTTTGACTTTAAATTAAGGAAGAAAACTGTTAACATATGGTATGTTGAAGTCATTAGTATTAATTTAGGATGTGACAAAAGTGAAAAATATTCTTAAAATTTTTAAAAGAGATGTAGTAAGCACAGCTAAAAATCCAATAGCTTTAATTGTTGTACTTGCAATATGTATTATTCCAGCGCTCTATGCATGGATAAACATAAAAGCCTGTTGGGACCCCTATAGTAATACAAGCACAATACCAGTAGCTATAGTAAATGAGGACAAGGGTACAAAATTTTTAGGAAATCAGATGAACGTCGGTGAAGAAGTTATTAGTAACTTAGAAGAAAACAAAAGTATAGGTTGGGATTTTGTAAGTTTAAAAAAAGGAGATATGGGACTTGTAGATGGAGCTTATTATGCAATGATCGTAATTCCTGAAGATTTTTCGGATAATATTACAAGTTTAACTTCAAATAGCCCTAAAAAACCTCAGATAATTTATAAGGTAAACTCCAAAGCAACACCTGTAGTTGGAAAAATAACTGAAGTTGCACAGGAAAAAATAGTTGGAGAAATCACAACCAACTTTATCTCTACTGTAAATAAGACAGTTTTTGCAAAAGTTAATATAGTTGGAGAAGATTTAGAGTCAAAAAGAAACGAATTGGTGGAGCTTAGAAAAGGGATTATTTATGCCAATAAACATCTAGATGAAATAGAAAATGCTTTAGATAATGGAAGCTTAGAAGCAGAGGCATTAAATAGTTATTTGGTAGAATTAAAGACAAGCATACCTCAAATGACAGATGGAATTCAAAGCCTTGAAAACAGCACTACTAATGCTGCTAATCTAGGTGAAACGGTACAGCAAACTTTAAATCAATCCTTTAACAACATAAGGATAATTCTTAATGATTTAAAGGTAGAGTCCATGGAAAATCATTCATTAGTACAAGATATTAATGAAAGTAGTAGCGAGGAAATTAAATCTAATATTACCAATGACATGATAAAAATAGAAGGTAGATTAAATGTAGCCATAACAAGCTCTGATTCCATAATTAAATATTTAGAGAGCTTAAATAAAACAGCTAATAATGAAGAAATTGCAAAGCTTATTTTATCATTAAGAAATTTAGAGGAGACTTTAAATAAGGAAAAGGATAATTTATCAAAACTAGAAAAGTACCTTCTAGAAACAAATAATATTAATAGTGAAGTGATAGCCTTATTAAATGATTTAACAAATAAGTCTGTCCAAGAAAGTACAGATATTTTATTAGATTATGATAATAATGCAAGACCTCAACTTAATAGTATTTCCAAGGAGCTAATAAGTTCCACTAAGGATGCCGCTGAAATATTAAAAACATCAGAGGGATTGTCTATACAGATTAATAACATGCTTTCCCTTGGAATAGAAGGATCAAATTTGGCAGGAACTATAACAAAGGATTTAAGTAATAAATTGAAGGACTTTAAAGGTATAATCTCAGTACTTGGTTCAGCGCTAGAAAAAACAAATGAAGATGATTTAATTGCAATAATAAGCATTCTTCAAAGTGATCCGAATCTTATGGGAAACTATATCTCAAGTCCTATAAACCTAAAGGAAGAACCTGTCTATGGAATACCTAACTATGGATCTGCCATGGCACCTGTTTATTCAGTTTTAGCCCTTTGGGTAGGAGCACTTATGTTAATATCAGTGCTTAAAGTGAATCCAGTTATTATTCCAGAAGGAGATCATTATACTCCAAGGCAGAAGTATTTTGGTAAACTTCTATATTTTGCAGTATTAGGAATGCTACAAGGGTTAATAGTTTCTATTGGAGATATTTTTCTATTACATGTATATACCGTTAATTCATTTTTATTGGTCATGATATCAGTAATAATTGGACTTGCATTTTCAACTATTGTTTATACTTTAATGAGCGTATTTGGAAATTTAGGAAAGGTTGCTGCAATAATATTAATGGTAGTACAACTTGCAGGATCTGGAGGAACTTATCCTATACAGGTAGATCCTTTAATTTTTAGAATTTTCCAGCCTTTTTTTCCGTTCACCTATGCTATAGGAGGATATAGAGAGGCTATTGCTGGTCCTCTTTCATCCAAAGTAGCACTAGATATAGTAGTTCTATTAAGCTATGTTATGATATTTATTCTAATAGGATTCTTCTTGAAAAAGCCATTATATAGTAAAATTAAATATTTTGAGGAAAGCTTTGAGGAATCAGGGGTAGGGGAATAGGAGGAGCACTATGAAGAAGATTTGGTATATATATATAAAAGATTTTAAAAGAATTGTAGAGAATAAAGTTGCTCTAGTAACTGTGCTTATACTTTGCACTATCCCTTCTCTTTATGCATGGATAAATATTAAGGCATGTTGGGATCCATATAGCAATACAGGCAATTTACCTGTCGCAGTTGTCAATGATGACAGAGGTACATCCCTTGAAGGAAAAGATATAAATGTTGGAGCAAAGATTATTGAAGAATTAAAAAAAGATAATTCAATTAGCTGGCAGTTTGTGGATCAGTGGCAGGGGAATTATGGCGTCAATGAAGGGAAATACTATGCATTAATAGAGATTCCAAGTGATTTTTCAAGTTCACTAGCTACATTAGTTACATTAAACCCCAAAAAGCCAGATATAATTTATAGGGCAAATGAAAAAGCAAATGCTATCGCAACAAAAATTACAGCAGTTGTAAAGGACAAACTTACAAAAAAAATCACAACAAATTTTGTGGAAACCGTTAATAAGGAAGCCTTTACATTTTTGAACTCACTAGGAGGAGAACTTCAGACTAATAAAGCTGAAATATTTCAAATTCGAGATGCCATGAATTATACCAGTGAAAATATTGATAAAACTATAAAATTAATAAATGATTCTACTGATCATGCAGTTTCTCTTGAAGATTATTTATACAAAGTAAAAAATACTTTGCCTGTACTTTCAAATCAAATTGAAAATCTGCAAAGTGCAACCGTTAGTGGAAAAGAGTTAATTGGTATTACTCAAAGTGCATTAAATTCTCTACTAACTAATTGCAAAAATAATGTGATGGAAATTCAAGTGATAAACTCAAAAAATCAGATGCTCATAGCAGAACTAAAGAATATCAATAATTCTAGTATTAGAAATCAATTAAAAGAAAAATCATCTGAGTATAGCAGTAATCTAAACAAGATGGACAAGATAAGTAATGGAGCAATGACGTATTCTGGTGTTATCGATTCGCTTAAAAGTGGCAAGGACATCTCTAAGATAGTAAACAAGTTAGATAAGAATAATGAGTTAGTTAAGGCACAGAGAAATATATTAAATTCAATATCTAAAAGTATTGATAGTGGGGCACCTTCAAAAGATATAAACGGATTATTAGATTCCTTATCACAGGTATCAAATGAAGTTACTGCTAATTTAATACAGCTTTCAAACAGTTTTTACTCAGAAGGAGTTTCCGCTGTAAATATTACATCAAATAAGATTATGGATAAATCATCTATGGCAAATAATATTTTAGAGGGTACAAAGATAATTATTCCTCAATTAAATGCATTAGCAAGCTTTGGTATAGCTTCAACTGAAGTAGCAAGTAAGCAGGCTGGAGACACTGCCACTAAGCTACAAAAATTTCAAAGTTCCTTAAATGAATTGAATAACAAGACTAAGGGAATCAATGAAGATAGTATAAATAATATAATATCAATCATGGGGAAAAATCCGGAAAGTATCTCAAACTTTATAGCTTCACCAATAGATGTTAAGGAGGAGGAAGTATATAAGGGAGGGGTATTTGGTGTTGGGATTACACCTTTTTACACTGTTCTAGCAATTTGGGTAGGAGTTCTATTAGCAAGCACTATACTTTCAACGGAATTTAAGGGATTAGAAAATATAGAAGGAGCAACTCTTATCCATGAGCACTTTGGTAAGATGTTGATATTTTTAACAATATCATTAATACAGGGAATAATAATAAGCATCGGAGATGTATTTATACTTGGGGTAGTGCCTGAAAGCCTTGGGTTGTTTATGTTTATGACTATTTTGACCTCTATAGTATTTACAGTTATAATATTTACCCTTGATTCTGTACTAGGGAATGTGGGAAAAGCCATTGCAGTAATTATTATGGTCATTCAAATAGCAGGGGCAGGAGGATTATATCCAATACAAACAAATCCGAAGTTTTTTCAAATTGTAAATCCATATCTACCATTTACCTATTCTATTTTAGGATTTAGAGAAGCTATAGCAGGACCACAAATTCATAATACGGTGGTGGATATTTTGATATTACTTTTATTAGGATTTGGATTCTTTTTGCTAATATTATTTAAGAAACCATTTCATAAATTATTACACTTTTTTCATGGTGAATTTAAAAAGGCAGGATTATAAGGGCTAAGGAATAAAACTCCATAGGATAATATTTAAATTAAACTAACCATATTTTTTGAAGAACCATTTTGGGTTGGTGTGTTTGAAGAGCATGAAGGAAAGAGTTACAGTGTAAGCAAGGTGACTTTTGGAGATGAGCCTAAAGATGAGGAAATTTATGAATTTATATTAACTAAGTATAATAAACTTAAATTTGTCGGGGCTATAATGGAAAAAGAAAATTCATATCTGATAAAAAAAGAAAATCCTAAAAGGCTTCAAAGAAAAATAAAGAGAGAAACTAAAGAACAAGGCATTGGAACAAAGGCTCAGGTAGCTTTAAAAGAGCAGTACGAGAATAATAAACTTGAGAAGAAAAAGCATACTAAGCTTCAGAGGAGTATAGAAGAGGCAGAAAAATTTAAGCTTAAGCAAAGTAAGAGAAAAGAAAAGCATAAAGGACATTAGCTATATGAGAAATACTACAGGATTTTGAAAAACACTGTGGTATTTTTCTTTTTTTATTTAAGACACGTTGACAATATCGTATAACGATATTAGAATTAAAGTATAAATATCGAGTATCGATATTGAAAGGATGATATAAATGCCAAGAGAGCAATTTCAAAATTTGACAGAGCCTATGTACTACATTTTGATGTCTTTAATGAAAGAAAGATGTGGTGTAGATATAATGGAGGCTGTTCTTGAAATTTCTAGAGGCCGTGTGAAGGTTGGACCGGGAACCTTGTACACACTTCTTGGAAAGTTTCAAAAGGAAAATATGATAAGAGAGACAGAAGTAGTAGGAAGAAAAAGGAGTTATATAATCACTGATTATGGAAAAGAGATTTTAAGAGATGAATATAGAAGACTAGAGACTATGGTTGAGGATGGAAAAAGCTTTATGATGGAGGGGTATGATGATTTGGGATAAGAATAAGAAAACTACGTACTTTATGTACCAGCCATATGAGTGTACAGCGGTGGAAGAATATTTAGAGGATATGGCTGAAAAAGGATGGATTTTAGAAAAGATAAATGGATGTCTATTTACTTTTCAAAAGATAGAGCCTAAAAAATTAAAATATTCAGTAGATGCATTTTGCGAAATATCAGTTTTGGATACAGAAGACTCAGATATGGCTATGGACTACAGAGAATACTGCATAGCAGCAGGGTGGAAGTATATATGTCAGGCAGGGAAGATTCAAGTGTTTTATAGGTCGGATGTAGAAAACATTATACCTATTCAAACTGATAATAGAGAAAAGTTTACAGCTATCTTTAAATCATCATTATATAATGTATTTATGAATCTTTTGGTAGCAGTATTATTTGGATTTAATCTGTATTTGCAGTTTTTTCAAGGAACTTTAGAATATAACCTTACTTCAAATTTAAGCTTATTTAGCGGAGTGATGATGCTATCAGTTATAGCTATGAATTTAACATCAGTGATCAGCTTTTTTATATGGGCTATAAGGAGCAAGATTAAGGAAAAGAATGATGAATTTATTCCTTATAATAATTATAAGCAGCTTAAGAGAAAAAATTGCTTAAATAAAATATATCTTGGAATATCTATGCTTGTATTAATATTTGCTGTGTCAAGCACGAATGATATATTAAGTATTATTGCAGTTATGTTTAGCATTAGTTTAATATCAATCTTTGGAGTGATTTTTATAAAGAAATTTATAAATAGAAGGAAATATTCAAAACCTGCTAAGTTTGCAATATCTGTTATAGGAATTTTAATAACCATAATTGTTACTATAAATATAACCATGTTTGGATTGATGATTACAAATAATAGCAATGAAGAAGATTCAGATTTACCACAAAAATCAACTTTTACATTATTAGATTTAGGATATAAAGATGGAAATCCAGAAGAGATATATGAGAGGTATAGTAAAAGTATATTGGCGGAAAACTTGCATTATTCAGGTGGTACAGAGGGCAGACATATTAGCTACGATATGTTAAAAAGTAATTATCAATGGACTATAAAACTTCAAAAAGATAGAATCATAAAAAACATGAAGGGTTACGGCTATGACATTGAATCAGTTTCGTATAAATTTAATCTACCAAAGGATATAGAGGTTGACTCCATAGATGGGGGAAGGATATTGCTTATATCTTCACCTAATACAATAGTGAAAGTTTTTAACAACTTTGAAGATATGAGCCAATACGATTTTGTGAGAACTATCTATGAAGAGTGCTTTTAAGAAATAGTTTCAAACTATAATTGGACAAGACTTTGCTATAATGTTAAAGATTAACTGAAGATGACCGTAGAGAACAGCTCTATGTAATATATAGAAATCTTATATATTGGAGGGCTAATATGAAAAAGGACAAATCTAAAAAGGTAACATTTTTCATTTATTCACCTTATGAATGTACAGCTGTTGAGGAATATCTAGAGATGATGGCAGAAAAGGGATGGCTTCTTGAGAGCATATATGAGTATTTTTTTAAATTTAAAAGGATTGAACCTAAGAAATTAAAATATTCAGTTGAAGCCTGCAGAAGGCTGTCCATTTACGATGAAGAAGACACGGAAAAATCTAGAGAGTATAGAGAATACTGCATTGCTGCAGGATGGAATTATGTATGTCAAGAAAATAAACTTCTTATATTCTATACAGAGGATGAGAATAAAGTGATTCTCATTGAGACTGATGATGAGGAAAAGTTTAAGAATATTTTCAATGCATCAATACCTCGGATACTGATGAAAATTTCTATTCTTATACTCTTTGCAATGCAGCTTTATTTTGAGTTTATTGGAAATAGAATTAAATATGCCATAGCTTTTAATTCCTCCTTGTTTGTTGGAATACTATACTTGATATTTATAGCAATACTTTTGACGGAAATAATGAGTTTTTTCATATGGGCAGTGAGAAGTAAAATCGGTGAAAGAAGACACAAGTTTACACCGTATAACGATTATAAGAGGATAAAGAGGAAAAATAAATTAAAGAAAGGTTATATTTTAGTTTTTATTATATTGGCATTGTTTATAACAAGGTCGCCTATAGATGACAACAATCCATCACAGCTTTCTAATATAAAACTTACTGCAGAAGACTTTAATCTTAATGATGCTATGAAAGATAAAGAGCGTGAAAGATTTCATAGTAGTATACTTGCAAAATATATGAGGTATTCAAGCTTTTATGATGATGAGTATCGTTTTGATTACGAAATTCTTCAAAGCGAACATTCTTGGATCATAGATTTTTATAAAAAAAGAGCTTTAAGTGGATTGAAAGAAAATAATAATGTAGAGGCAATTTCAGATAGATTTAACTTTCCAAATGGGGTGGAGGTCTATTCTATAACTAGAGATAAGCTGGAGAATATTTTTATACTTTCATCTATAGATAGATTTATAGAAATTCATAAGGATATTAAAGATATCAGTGATGAGGAATTCATCAAAATAGTGTATGAAAAATGTTTTAAGGAAATTTAATAAAAAGCAACTCATTAAAGAGGCAGTGATTCTAGATTCTCATCTAGGCGCTGCTTTTTCAATGTACAAATTAAGAGTTTCTTAGGAATAGCATAAAGCTATATGGTGTTATAATGAAATTTATAATAGAAAGTTTTGGTTAAGGTGATGAAAATATGGTAAAGAGAAGAATAATTGGACTAGCAGCAGTTGTAATTTCGGCAGTGTATCTAATAGGGTGCAGCTATATATTGGATAATAAGGATGACAAAATTAATACGGATGATAACAAACATAATATCAGTGATACTGAAAAAGAATCCGAAAAAACACCAGAAAAACTTGAAATCCTAAATATAGATAAAGGCTATAAGATTGAAGGTGAGGATGTTTATGTAACTTATGATAATGGTATTAACTTTGTTAAGGTACCAGTACCGCTAAGCTCTCTTAAGGCTATGGCATCAGCTCAAGAGGAAACTAAGGACTTACTTGAAGGAAGCTATTTTATTTCTCAGTACAATACTGCATTTATATACGGAGACAGTATTGTTTATGCATCTGATGATAAGGGGAAAAGTTGGAGGACTAGCCAGCTTCTTAGCAATTGTGAAGGAGGCCCGTCCTCAATTGGATTTGAGTTGAGAAGGCAGTTTATAGGATATACAGAGGACGGTTTAGGATATGCAATAATTGCAGGTGATAGGGCTATGAACTTTGAAAATATACATATATACACAAGTAGCGATAATGGTGATTGTTGGAAATATAAGGGGGTACTAAATGGAGGAGGCACGAGCTTTGCTACAGGAATCTCATTTGGAAATAAAAATATAGGGTTTATAACTACAAAAGCAAATAAAGATAATATTTATATGACTAAAAATGGGGGTACATCTTGGGAATTATTAAAGCTTCCCATACCAGAAGAGTTAAAGAGTTCATATACCACTCCTAATGTTCCTAAGTTTTCAGGAAAACATGGAGAAATGTATATAGGGCAGGGAACAAATGAAGATAACTTAAGCAATGAAAAAAATAAATATATAAAACTTGTTAGTGAAAACTATGGTCAAACTTGGAAATATAACGGCGAGATTAGCAAGTAGAATATGTTTATTAAAGTACAACTTAAATTAAAGGAGAGACATTAATTAATGAAATTATCGAGACTAAAAATACAAAATAAAGCAGTATTAAAACATTTGGCAGTGATGCTACTATGTAGTATTACTTTGACATTAGGGGCATGTACTAAGGCTGAAGACACAAAAGAAGAAGTTTCAAAACAGGAGGAAACTGTTGTACAAGCACCTGAGATAGAAAAAAAGAAATTCAACTATAATCCATATCTTATGGTAAAGGAACAGAGGGAATTTATTGGTGAAGATTATGATAGGTATAAAGAGTTATTAGATGCAGTTATAGATGGGAAAACAGAAGTCAATATGGATCTGGAGTCCCAAAAGCAATGTGATAGGATTTCAAGAGGAATATTTGCAGGATTTTTTCCTAAAGTATTTATTGATGACTTCACCTATGATGTGGATAGTAAGAAGATAAATATAACATACAAAATACCTGTAGGGGAATATAAGATCAAAGTTAATGATTTTATAGCAAAGGTAGAAGAAATATTAAATGATAATCTAAGTGAAAAAGATGATGATTTTACAAAGGCATTAAAGCTTTATAAATATGTTGCAACTCACATAACCTATGATGATGATCCTATGCATAGCAGCTATAAAGGAATAATGGAAGGGGTCGGTCTTTGTCAGACTTATAGCAGCATTTATGAGTTTTTACTTAGACAAGTTGGGATAGAATGTAGTGAGGCTGGTGGGCCTATGATTAATGGAACACATCATGCATGGACAATTGCGAAGATTGATGGTATAAATTATCATTTTGACCCTACTTTTGAAAGCACGAACCCATTATCTAATGGTCAGGGAGTAATGTATTTTGCAATGAGTGACGAAGAGCGTTATGATACAGGAGCGCTGCCAAACTATATATCACCAACTAGGGACTGGTTTCCAAACATGGAGAGAAGAGTATGTCCTGAGGCTAGGTATTCAAGTTTTCGAAACTGCAATAAATGGGAAATTGATGACAAGGATAAGAAGATAAAGATGTACAATAATGATAAAGTTGTTTATGAATATGATATTATGAAATAAAGAAAAGGAGCTTTTGCAAAATAGGTGAGTAATCACTATGGAGCAAAAGCTTCCTTTTACGCTCATAAATGAAAATGAGGTTATATCATCGCCGATTTGTTTCTGATCCTGTTTTCATTTACAAAAAATATACCAAATCTGATTTTTTATTTAAGATATTTAAAATTTTATAATATGTAAATTTTCATTTTTTCACTAATTCTAGTAGCAAAAACAACGCTTCTTTGAGGAAAGAAAGTCAACGAATTTCTTTTCATATTCAGTTAAAGAATAGTTGTCTCTGAAAGCAACATAATAGTCAAAAGGAATAGTGAAATCTTTAATAGAGATCTTTTTTAATGCATCTGTTTTTAGTTCGTGACTTACTACAGATTCAGGAAGGAAAGCATATCCTCTGCCTGATGATACTGACGATTTAATTGACTCCACTGAATTTAATGAAATAAGAACATTTAAATTATGTAAAGTTAAATGCTTTTCATTTAATTCGTTTTCTAATAGAGCTAAAATGCCAGAACCTTGTTCTCTAAGTATAAGAGGCAAACTGGTAAGTTCATCTAAAGTGATGGTACTTTCTTTTGCATCTTTCCCACTGACTAAGACTAAATTATCATGCATGATAGGAGCAGCAATTATATTTTGTGGTATATCTACACCTGTAATTATGCCAATATTTGCATCATGATTTAGTAGTTTTTTTAACACGTTTTGAGAGTTGTATATTTCCATGGCAATGTCTATATTAAAATGAATTTCTTTAAAAGTATATATACTGCAAGGAAGTATATGCTCACCTATGCTTTTACAGGAACATATTACAAGACTTGATTTCTTATTCTGTATATTTTTTAAATCACGTTCCAAATTATCTGCTAATGATATCATAGTACCTGCATATTCATATACAACTTTGCCTTCCTCGGTAAGCTCCACACCCTTGTTACTTCTATTAAGAAGCTTCGTACCTATTTCATTTTCAAGGCTTTGAAGCTGCATACTAAGTCCAGGTTGAGTCAAATGCATATCTTTTGCTGCTTTTGAAATACTGTTAAATTTAACGGTTGTATAAAAAGAACGTAAGTATGTAATATTCATATTTATCACTTCCAATATATTATAATGAGTTTATTTTACCCTACAATCAGAGAAAATGTAAAGTTTTTTAGAATTTTAACTGATATAAGAAATACTTATCATGAATAAAGTTTTCTTATTATGCACAGGTTTTAATTTATGTTATGATTTTAACAGTAAGATATTTTTTTAACAATATTGAAAACTTTGTAAGTAGTTTAAATATAGATTGAAAGGTTGGTATGAAATGGGAAAGAAAATAGTAATAGTTGGAGGAGTTGCTGGAGGAGCATCTACAGCAGCACGTCTTAGAAGATTAGATGAGAGCAATGAGATTGTAATGTTTGAAAGAGGACCACACGTTTCATTCTCAAATTGCTGTTTGCCATATCATTTGAGTGGAAAGGTTGAAGATCATGAAGATTTAGTTCTTATGAAGCCAGAAACTTTCTTCAAACAATACAGAATTGATGCAAGAGTATTCAGTGAAGTTACTGAAATAGATAGAGAAAACAAAGAAGTTACTGTAAAAAATGTTGTTACAGGAAAAGAACACAAAGAAAGCTATGATAAGCTTGTTCTATCTCCAGGAGCTAAGGCTATAGTTCCTCCTATAAAAGGAATTTCCGATATTAATTTATTTACAGTAAGAAATGTTGTAGATATAGCAAAATTAAATGTTTTTATAAAGGATAATGGAGCCAAGAATATAACAGTTATCGGTGGAGGATTCATTGGTGTTGAGGTTGCTGAAAATCTAAAAGAAGCAGGATATAACGTTACTTTAGTTGAGGCAATGGATCAAATAATGAGAACTTTTGATTATGATATGGTTCAGATATTACATAAATCACTTTATGATAACGGAGTTAATCTTATAGTTGGAGATAAAGTAGACTCATTTGAAAAGAACCTTGTAGTCTTAGGATCAGGAAAGAAAGTTGCTGCAGATGCAGTTGTTATGGCAATAGGTGTTGCTCCAGAAACTGACCTTGCTAAAAAATCAGGACTAGAAATCGGAGAGACTGGTGCTATAAAAGTAGATCAAAACTACTTAACTAATGATAGAGATATATACGCAGTAGGAGATGCTGTAGAAGTATTTAATGCATTAACACACAGCAAAACAAAGCTTGCTCTTGCAGGACCAGCTCAAAAAGAGGCTAGAGCAGTTGCAAATCATATTCACGGAATACCAAGCAGAAATACAGGATTTATTGGTTCTTCATGTATTCAAGTTTTTGATTTTAACGGAGCATCAACAGGACTTACAGAAGGACTTATAAAGGCTCAAAAATTAAATATAAATTATGATGTAGTAAGAGTTATACCTCAAGATAAAGTTGGGTTGATGCCAGACAGCGAACCACTTCACTTTAAACTTATCTTCGAAGTTCCAACAGGAAGAGTTTTAGGTGCTCAAGCTATTGGACGTGGAAATGTAGATAAAAGAGTTGATATAATAGCTACATTAATAAAATTTGGTGGAACAGTTTATGACTTAGCAGATTTAGAACTTTGCTATGCGCCACCATTTGGAACAGCAAAAGATGTTGTAAATATGGCTGCATTAGTTGCTACAAACATATTAAACGGAAGTTTCAAACAAGTTTATGTGCATCAAGTTAGAGATTTAGTAGAAAGCGGCGCGTTTATAGTAGACGTTAGAGAAGCTGATGAGTATGAACTAAGTCATATAGTTGGAGCAAAGAATATACCTCTAAGTGAAATAAGAGACAGAGTAAATGAAATACCAAAGGATAGACCAGTTTATCTTCACTGCAGAAGTGCTCAAAGAAGCTACAATGCATGTGTTGCATTAGGTCATTTAGGCTTTAACAACATATACAATGTATCAGGTGGATTTATGGGAATAAGCTTCCATGAGTATTTCAATGATATGGTTACTGGAAGAGAAAAGATAGTAACAGACTACAATTTTAATTAATTATTTAAATTCATATATATTATAAATATTTTAAAGGGAGATGAAATTATGAAAAAGAATATGGAATATATTATTGGATTTCTGCTGCTTGCTGCGATTTTAATAGTAGGAAAAGTTAATCTTGGTAGTCCTATGTTATTCTTTAGACTACTAGCAGGATTAGGATTAGGCTATGCATTAACAAGATCATTCTTCGGATTTGCAGGTGGAGTAAACAGAAGTTATAGAAGCGGTTCTACAAAATTAATGAGAATGCTAATGATATTATTTTTAGGAAGCGCAGTAGTAAGTGTTTGTTTCTTTATAGGACAAGACGTAACTCAATACGATTTATGGGTTAACCCAATTAATTTAGGACTTATATTAGGCGGTTTAATATTCGGTTTAGGTATGGCTTTTTCAAGCTGCTGTGCATCAGGAGTTCTTACTGATGTAGTTACAGGAATGCCTCGTGCTTTAATAACACTTGTATTCTTTGGAATGGGAGTATATTTAGGATTTCCACTTCAAAGTACAGCACCTTGGATAAAAGAGACATTAATATCAACTGAGACTTTTAAGGATGGTGTATTCCTTCCAGACCTATTCAAATGGGATGGATTAGAAGGATATTTGGGAGCAATAATACTAACAGCAATATTTGCAGGTATAACAATTTGGATAGCTAAGAAGTATGAAGACAAGAGAAAATCGGAGAAAAGATATTTTGATGTAGAGACAGAAGTACTTCAAGAAAAAGCTCGCAAAGAACAAGAGTCATACAACTCTATATACGAAAGATTATTCGTAAAGCCATGGACACTTGGCATGGGAGCAGTTGCAATAGGAAGTATATTTATACTTTTAATGGGAGTTACTAAAGCAGGATGGGGAGCATCTACTCCTTATGGTTTTTGGTTTGGTAGATTACTTGTAGCGTTTGGAGTATCTCCAGAAAGTATAGCAGCTTTTGCAAGTAAACCAGTAGAAATGTTCACAGCACCTTTCTTCCAAAATGGTATGAATGTTCAAAATACAGGTATAATATTAGGAACACTTATAGCATTACTTTTAGCAGGAGACTTTGTAAAGACTTTCAAGGCTGGATTATCAATAACTTTTAAAGAAGCATTAATATATATAGTTGGTGGTTTAGCTATGGGATTTGGTACAAGATTATCAAATGGATGTAATGTAGGAGCTTTATATACTCCAATAGCTAACTTCTCATTATCAGGATGGATATTCCTTGTATTTTTAGTTTTAGGCGGAATCTTCGGAAACATAATATACAAAAAAATAATGACAAGATAAAATAAAAAAGGTAAATTAATAATAATAAGGCTACGATTAAAGAAACCTATATAGGTATTAATCGTAGTTTTATTATTTAAAAAAGGAGGTGGAAACTCTATGAAGAAATACTTAGGGCGTTTAGACTTATTTTCAATAGTAGTAGGCGCAATCATAGGCTGGGGTTCGTTTATGCTTCCAGGAACTAAGTTTCTAAAGGAAGGTGGAGTTATAAATACAGCGCTAGGACTTGTATTTGGAGCATTATGCATTGTTATAATTGAAAAAAATTATGAAGTCATGATGAACAGCCAGAATGAAGAGGGTGGAGAATTTTCATTTACATATAATAATTTAGGAAAGAGTCATGGATTTATAGTTGGCTGGTTTTTGACACTAGCTTATTTCACCATGATTCCACTTAATGCAACAGCTTTTCCATTAGTTATAAAAAAACTGGTTGGGGGAGTTTTGGAATTTGGTTATTTATATAATGTAGCAGGATATAATGTCTACTTAGGAGAAATACTTGTATCTACTTTAGTAATATTAATTTTTGCTTATTTAAATATAAGAGGAGTTAAAGAAACAAGCAAGGTACAGAAATTTATAATATTTGCGCTTATATCAATGGTCGCTCTTGTTTTTGCAGGAATGCTTATAAAAGGAGATAAAACTGCTTTTGCAGCTAATTACATTACAAATTATAAGTTTGACCTAGGTGGAATAGCTAAAGTATTTGCAATAACTCCATTTGCATTTGTAGGATTTGATGCAATACCTCAACTTAGTAAAGAGTTTAACTTTTCAGCTAAAAAAGCATCTCTAATTGCAATTATTTCATTATTAATAGGTACATCAATTTATAATATATTAAATGGAATAACTGCGTTAGCATTTAGTCCTAATGAAGCGTCAGCTTTGGAGTGGGCAACAGGAAGTGCAGTGCAAGGAACTTTAGGAAAGGCATTTTTCTTTATGCTTATAATAGCTTTAAGTGCAGCAGTATGGAGTGGAATAAATGGATTTATGCTTTGCAGTTCAAAGCTCTTAGGTTCTATAGCAAATTACGGAATGCTGCCAAAGAAAATGGGTGATTTAAATAAAAATGATGTATTTAAAAACTCTATATTATTTATATCAGGCATCAGTTTAATAGCACCTTGGTTTGGAAGAGAGGTAATACTTTGGATTGTAGATATGTCTTCTTTAGGTGCAGCTATAGCATACTTCTATGTTTCATTCATAGCCTATAAAAAGTGCACTACAAAATCGGGAAAAGTATTTTCTATATTAGGGATTCTTATAAGCATACTATTTGTTTTATTATTACTTCTTCCAATGTCGCCAGCATGTCTTGGAAAAGAATCAATGATAGCTCTTATAATATGGTGTGCTGTTGGACTATTGTTCTATCTTAAATTAAAAACTAGATAAGATAAATGAAATGAAAGCTGAGATGATCCTTGGCTTTTTTTTGGTTATATAAGAGTGTAATAGAGTTTGAGAAAGAATAACCTTAGGCACAAATACCAATACTAAATTAAACTAGATTCTTAGCTTTAGTTTAGGGTTTAATATAATGTGAAGTTTAGAAGTCATTATTTAGATGATAAAATAAAATTTATGCAAAATATATGAAGGGGATAAGAGATATGGAATTTAAGCTGGACTTATTTGAAACTATGGCATTAGCAACAATAGTATATTATTTAGGGTATTATTTGAGGGTTAAAATAAAGTTTTTTTCGAAATACTGCATACCAGCACCAGTTATAGGCGGACTTATCTTTGCTATATTGATTTTAGCTCTAAGACTTACAGGATCAGTTAGCATTACCTTAGATACAACACTTCAAGGCATATTTATGACAGCTTTTTTTACAAGCGTTGGATTTACTGCTAGTGTAAGGGTACTAAAAAAAGGTGGGGCTAAAGTATTTGTATTTTTAGGTATTTCTATTCTACTTGTTATATTACAAGATCTATTAGGTTCTCTTTTAGCTGGGGTTTTCGGACTAAGTCCATTACTTGGATTATGCACTGGATCTATACCTATGGTTGGAGGCCATGGAACAGCTGGTTCCTTTGGACCACTTTTAGAAGATATGGGAGTTACAGGAGCAACTACAGTAGCTTTTGCATCAGCTACTTTTGGGCTTGTAGTAGGGAGTTTTTTAGGAGGTTTTGTAGCTAAAAACTTAATTGAAAAAAATAGTCTAAAAACACCTAAGTCACCAGGAGAAAATCATGACATACCAATAAGTGATTTTCATGAGGATAATACATCGGTTTTGTGTCAAAAGAGGCTTATGAATGGTGTATCATGGTTATTTATAGCAATGGGTATTGGAACTATAATTTCTGGACTTATAGAAGATTTAGGACTTACATTTCCATCATATATTGGAGCAATGCTTGCAGCAGCTATAATAAGAAATTTATGCGATTTCAAAAATATTCATATTGAAGATCATGAAATTGAAGCTATAGGAAGCATAAGTTTATCATTCTTTTTAGCTATGGCGCTTATGGGATTGAAGCTATGGGAATTATTTGACTTAGCTCTTCCTATGATAGTAATGTTGATAGCTCAAACTATTCTTATGGGTGGGTTTGCATACTTTATTACATATAGAATTATGGGTAAAGATTATGAAGCAGCAGTATTTGCATCAGCTAATTGTGGTTTTGGTATGGGGGCCACACCCAATGCGGTAGCCAATATGGATGCACTTGCTGCAAAGTTTGGACCTGCACCAACACCATATTTTGCAGTTCCCATAGTAGGATGTTTGTTTATAGATTTTGTGAATTCGGCGGTTATCACAATATTTATAAATATACTTAAATAGAAAAATTTCATATAAATAAGTGAGAAAAATACTATATTCAATCACACAAAGTTAAATTTAAGCTGTAAGAGAATGTCTCAACCATTGCCACGAAAGGGTAAGGTAAATCTTACTCTTTCAACCATTATTTCGAAAGGAAGGAGGATATTATGTCTAAAGCAAATACATTTGAAACAGAGCAACTCACTGATCCAGCTTATTATATATTATTGTCTTTATTAAAAGCTAAACATGGATATGCTATCATGAAATATGTAGAAGACATAACGGAAGGTCAAGTGATAATAGGACCAGCAACTTTATATACACTTCTTAAGAAAATGGCTCAAGGAGGATTTATAAAGCATACAGGTGAAGAATCAGATAGAAAAAAGCAGTATATCATCACTAAAAAAGGATTTGAATTAATAGAAAATGAAGTTATGAGAAGAGTTAATATGGCAAAGCATGGAGTGAATGTGCTTAATGAAGAGGCTCAATCAGATTATGAGGAATAAGAAAAGTCTTAGCTAGATATAAAATTGCTAAGACTTTTTATTTTAAGATACTTCCTTAATAATATTTTGCTGGTATGTTTGTTGTTTCATTGAATATCATTTTGTCACTTTTAACCCAACCTCTAGAGTTTATGTTAGTAGACACATCCAAAGCCACTTCATACCAGATTTCATCTAAAGCTTGAGCTTTTGACAATATATTTACTCGTATAGGGGTATCCATCTTGGCCAATATTGGTGAATCAGGCAATGGACAGAGAAAAAGCTCTGTATTTTGAGAAAGAGCGCCATAGTTAAAAGGTGGATTTGAAAATTTTATACCTAAAGATTTATAGTTACTAAAGGAATTCTTGACCTTATCTTTCAATAAATCATTTTCTCTTTTTAGCGTAAAAACATATCTTCTTTTTTCATCCAGTTTACTCATAAAGTAATAGAATTCAACACCGAGAGCAATAATAAGAAGTACAATAATATAGAACATCAAACCACTCCAAATAGATTTATATAATTTATTTTATTTTAAATGGCTTGTTAATATGACTAGGATTGTGAAGTTAAGGATAGTATTATAGTAGAAAAAAATTTAAATTCTTCTTAAATAAGATGAAGAATTTAAAAAATTGTATATAATGAAGGTATAATAGCCATTAGATATTGCGTTTAGAGAGGAGGAGAAAGATGAGCAAGTTAGGAATTGTATTTGCAGGAGGAGGAGGAAAAGGCTCCTACCAAATAGGTGTATGGCGTGGCTTAAAATTATTAGGTATAGAGGACAAAGTATCTGCTATATCAGGCACATCCATAGGTGCATTAAATGGAGTTTTGTTTCTTCAAAAGGATTATGAGATAGGAGAAGAGGTATGGCTTAATAGTTCTCAAGAAAAAATGCTTCCTATAGATGATAGAATCATAGCTAGAAATATGCTTTATCTAAAGATCTCAGAGCGTAAGAAAGAGGAAGTATTAAAATGGGCAAGTACATTGAGAGATGAGGGAGATGTAATTTCAAAACAGGGACTTATCGAAATCATAGATAAAGGATTGAATTACGAAAAAATAAAAAGTTCTCAAATACCTATGTATATATGTTGTACAGAAATGCCTGATATGAAAGCTAAATATTTTAAGATAAATGATTATGATGAAAAAGAAATAAAGAATATTCTTTGTGCCACCACAGCACTTCCTATGATCTTTGAAAGTGAAGAAATAGGAGAACAGGTATACATGGATGGGGGCTTAGTAGATAATGTACCTATAAAGCCAGTTTATGATAGTGGTTGTGACATTATAATAGTAATTCATTTTAACAAAGAAGAGAGAGTTGATAGATCTCTTTTTCCTAATGCGAAGATAATAGAAATAGTACCATCAAAGAATATGGGAGGATGGCTTGTTGGAACTTTAGATTTTTCTAGGCAGACTTCTTTAGAGAGAGTTCTTGAAGGATATAAGGATGCACTTAGATTATTTAAAGGAGTAGTAGATGACCCAACAAAAGATATTGTAGAAGTTTTAGATGAAAAATACGATGAAATAAATAATAATCTTGAAGAGATGATTAAGGAAAGAGAATCCCTAGAGGATAGTATACGAAGATTAAAACAAATAAAGGTAATAAGTTCTAACCTCAGAACTATAAGTAAGAAAAAACTAAAAGCAAAGAAGAAAATATTATAAACAAAGAATTTGTCCAATGTAAAAGAGCATCCTTGTCCAAGGGATGCTCTTTTACGAAAATACACATACAATCATTTACAAAATTAAATGTTAGATTAATTAAAAATTATAAGTGAAGCATCATTTCAACTTCAAGTTTTCCTTGATTTAATAATATACGAAATTTTTATTGTAAGCAAATTTAGTATAGCTTGAATAATTAAAATATATTTAAATATCTTCTTTATTCTAAATATTTCTTTAAATATGATATACTTTATAAAATATATTCTATATAGAGTATGCTATTTAAAGATTAAATATATTCGTATAGCCTATTATACAAATCTAACAAAATGTACATTAAATATTCTTTAATAATTCTAAAGCTTTATCCAAAGTTTTGCCTATAGAGTCATGAATTGTAAGAGCTGCTTTAGAATCTGCAGAGGTTCTAGTTTTATTTATAAGCACAAGATTTTGTCCTTTAAAGTAGTTTATGAGACTGGCAGCAGGATATACAACAAGAGATGTACCACCTATTATAAGTGTATCTGCACTACTTATTGCTTTTATAGCGCCATCTATAATATCATAGTCCAGGCTTTCTTCATATAAAACCACATCTGGTTTTACACTTCCACCACATTTTGTACAAGTTGGAATTCCCTTAGAGTTTATCACAAAATCAGCATCGTAAAAAGCATTACATTTAGTGCAGTAATTTCTATAAACAGATCCATGAAGCTCGAAAACATTTTTAGAACCAGCCATTTGATGAAGCCCATCTATGTTTTGAGTTACCACAGCTTTAAGTTTTCCCATTTTTTCAAGCTCTGCAAGAGCTAAATGGCCAGCATTAGGTTTAGCATCAGGATATATTAATTTAGACTTATAAAATTCAAAAAATTCCTCAGGATATCTTAAGAAGAATGTATGAGATACAAGCTGTTCGGGAGTAAAATTGATCTTAAGTTTTTCATTCCATAAACCATTGGAACTTCTAAAATCAGGTATTCCTGATTCTGTTGACATTCCAGCTCCACCGAAGAATACTATGTTATTACTGTTTTTTAAAATTTCAGCTAAATGTTCTATTTTATTTTCCATAAAATCATCTCCATTTTTCTACTTATTAATATTATGTCACAAGTTACAATAAATAAAAAGAGCACAGTAAATGGAGTGGTAATATATGAATTTAAATATGAATCTTAACAATATACAATTCTTTATTAAAGAAATTTTAAAGCATGCAAAAGATTTTTTAATCTATGTATGCTTTATTATATGCTAAGTATTTGTATTTTAAATAGAAAAATTATTCATATTTAAAAGAATTGATGATAATAATATACATAAGACTCATAAGATTAAATTATAGATGACAATAAAAATCAATATTATTTGATACCTTCTTTGATTAAGAAAAATCTTTATACCGTTTTACTTTAATATGCTTTAGATATAAAGAAAACTATTTGTGAAAGGATGAGAAAGTCAATGATGAAAAAATTGAAATATATAATTATGGCTGTATTAATTATTGCATGTACTAGTGTAACGGTTAATGCAAAGCCGATTACATTTTCACCAACAGCAGGTATATACAAAGAAGGAATATATCATTTCAGTAAATGTTTGGGAAATAAGGTGTCATTAAAATTAACTACTCCAGAAGAAAATATCATTATGATGATTATAAAAAATGAAGATGGAGTCTTAAAGTATTTTGTAAATTTCGGTGAGACATGTAAAGCAGTAGATATTTTTCTTGAGTTACCTGTAGAAAAATATACTGTGATTTTAATTGGTGAAGGAGAAATTGCATTTACTTTTGAAAATTAGATTGTCATATTTTGAGTTAAATAAAGTTTATTTTTTAGAATTAAAGCCAGCTATCACATATTTATCTGAGCAGCTGGCTTATTTTAATAAATTATTTTTACGCTGTCTTTTGAAATAAGATGAGGATTAAGACATATTGTTGAAATTTCTTTTGGATTATTTTGTACAAGATTAAACATAAGCTTGCAAGATGATGTTCCAAGCTCTGCAACATTTTGATCTATAGATGAAATCTGCATAAAGATCATAAATTCATTTAATAAATTATCATAACTAACAATTGAAATATCATCTGGAATTTTTATGTTTTTTTCAATAAGACGTTTTAATAGCCCTAAAGTCATCATATCGTTAGAAACAAAAACTGCTGTAGTATTATTTTTTAGAATGATATCTCCAGCTGCATAACCGCTTTCTGCATGATAATCACCTTCTATTACATAGTCTTTATTGATAGCAAGACCGTATTCATCCATAGCTTTTTTATAGCCCTCAAAACGAGAAATAGAGTTTTTAGAGTTAACAGCATTTGTGATACATGAAATTCTTTTATGACCATTTTCTATTAGATGTTTAGTTGCTATATAGGCTCCTTTTACATTATCGAAATAAACTTGATTGCATGAAAAATCATCAAATATCCTATCTATCATTACATAAGGTATAGTTAAAGCTTTAAGCTTTGAACATATTTCTTCTTGATGATCATAGGAAGTATTAGATATGGTGATAAATAGACCATCGATTCCTCTACCAAGCAACAAATCTATAAGATGCATATCTTCTTTATAATCATCATTAGAATTTGCAATTATTAATGCATATCCTTGATCCCTACAATAAGTTTCTATAGACTTTGTAAGCTTTGAGAAAAATATATTTTCTATATCGGGAATAATGAGACCAAAGGTAGTTGTCTTTTTAGTTATGAGACTTCTAGCATTTATATTAGGTGTGTAGTTATTTTCTAATGCGATTTTTTTAATCAGTGTTTTTTTCTCATCAGAAACTCTACATTCTTTATTATTTAAAACTAAAGAAACAGTGCTTATGGACACACCAGCTTCTTTAGCGATATCTTTTAGTTTCATCAAAATCACCCCTAAGAAAATTATATCATATTCTAGATAAAATATTAACAATTAAAATTTTGATAAAACGTTTTACTATTAGCTTGACAACGGTTTCTTTCGGTGATAATATAAATTTATAGAAAATGATAAAACGTTTTACCAACGGAGGGGATAATGTGCATATTGTAGAGAATGGTTTGACAATAGATCTTTATGATTCAATGAGAAGATATGCTGATATGAAAGTATATGATAAAGAAGACATAGCACAAGCCTTAAAAAATACTTTATATAGTACTGTTGTGTATGATGATGAAATGCCTGTAGCTATAGGAAGAGTTGTTGGAGATGGAAGAATCGTATTTTTTTTAAAAGATATTGTTGTCCATCCAGACTATAGAGGAAAGCAAGTTGGAAAATTAGTAGTTAACAATTTGCTGGATTATATAGAAAAGGCAGGATGTGAAGGAGCGTACATAGGACTTATGGCTATGCCGGGAACAGAAGCGTTTTATGAAAAGTTTGGATTTATTGAAAGGCCTAATCCTAAATTTGGGTCAGGCATGATTTGTATAGATAGAAGGAAGTGAATACCCATATGAAAAAAGTTATAGTTGCAGGAAGTCTTAATGTTGATCTTACTATAGAAGTTGACAAGATGCCTGTTCAAGGTGAGACAATACATGGACATGATTATTTTGTAAATGAAGGCGGCAAGGGTGGCAATCAAGCTATTGCAGCTGTAAAGTCAGCAGCAGATACCATATTCATAGGAAGTGTAGGAAAAGATGTTTTTGGTAAACAGGTATTAGATTCATTAGAAAAATTTCATATAAGTACTAGATGCATACAGATTCATGAAGATGTATCTACAGGAACAGCAATGATAATTAGAGAGAATAATGATAATAGAATAATACTAAACCCAGGTGCAAACTATGCAATGAAATTTGAATTTGCAAAAGAGCAACTAGATAAAGTTGCTTCAGAAGGAGATATATTTATAACTCAATTTGAAAATGATTTAGATGCTACTTTTAAACTTATAGAGTATGCAAAATCTTTAAAAATGAAAACTATATTAAATCCAGCACCAGCAAAAAAGATACCAGATGAAGTTTACAAATATATAGATCTTTTAGTTATAAATCAGAGCGAATGTGAAGTTATATGTGGAATTTATCCAAACAATGATGAAGAATGTTTAAAAGCTGCAGAAGTCTTAAAGGATAAGGGAGCTTCAAACATCATAATAACTCTTGGGAAAGAGGGAAGCTTAACAATAACTAATAAAGAAAATATAAGAGTAAATGCCCACAAGGTGCAAGCTGTTGATTCAACTGCTGCAGGAGACTCTTTCATAGGAGCTATGGCAGCAAAATTATCAATGGGAACTTCATTAAAAGAATCAATTGAATATGCTACAAAGGTTTCTGCAGTTACAGTGACTAGAAAAGGTGCTCAGATATCCATACCAACAGAGAAGGAAGTAAATGAATTTTTTAATAATATATAGAGGAGTGAAAGATAATGGAAAACAAGAGAAAGATAATAATTGATACGGACCCAGGAATTGATGATGCTATAGCTATAGCAATTGCTCTTTTTTCAGAAAAGCTTGATGTAAAGCTTATAACAACTGTAGCTGGAAATGTAAGCGTAGACTTAGTTACAGAAAATGCATTAAAGCTTCTTACATTCTGGGGAAAGAAAATACCAGTAGCAAAGGGGTCTAGAGAACCATTAATGCAAGTATTTGAAGATGCATCTAATGTTCATGGAGCATCTGGCATGGACGGATATGATTTTGGAGAACCAGATAGAAGCAATTTGCTTGATGGTCATGCTGTAAATGAGATGAGAAGAGTTTTATTAGAAAGCGACTCAAAGATGACTATAGTAGCTATAGGACCTCTTACAAATGTAGCTTTACTTTTAAAGATGTATCCAGAAGTTAAGGAAAAAATAGATGAAATAGTATTTATGGGTGGATCTTTAACAAGAGGAAATAGAACTGTTATGGGAGAGTTTAATATAGCTACTGACCCAGAAGCAGCAAAGATAGTATTTTCAAGTGGATTAAAACTTGTTATGGCTGGATTAGACATGGGACTAAAAGCTCTAGTTTATCCAGAAGATAGTGCTGAGATTAAAACATATGGAAAAACTGGTGATATGATGTGTGCACTTTTCTCAAAGTATAGAGGAGGAAGCTTTAAGACAGGACTTAAAATGTATGATAGCTGTGCAATTGCTTACCTATTATGTCCAGAGATGTATGAACTTCAAGAAACGTACCTTGATGTTGAAACTCAAAGTCCTCTAACTTTAGGATGTACAATCGTTGACTTAAAAGGATATATGAAGAAAGAAGCCAATGCAACAGTATGTACAGATATAGATATTGATAAATTTAAAAAATGGTTTATGGAAGCAATAAAAGCTTGTGTTTAGCATTAAATTTAGAATGAATTTAAAATGGAGCAGAGCAGTTATAGTCGGAAAAAAGCAGGCTCTTAGTTCCTTTTAAAATAAAAAAAATAAGGAGATGAAATGTATGAATAATTATGTTATGTTCGCTACTGCTATAATAGCTGTTGCTATCGTAGTGTATATGTTAATCAAAAAGATGGACATAAAAATCACATTATTTGCTATAGGTCTTGTACTAATGTACATAGCAATTACTGTTGGAGATGGTCTTGGAATCAAGGACTTTGCATCAACAGGTTCTATATGGCTTGATCCGCTTAAAGCTGCAACGGATATATTCAAGCAAAACCTATCAGCAGCCGGATTCATAATACTTATACTAGGTGGATATTCTGCTTATATGAACAAAATTGAGGCTAATGATGTAACAGTAAGTGTTCTTACAAAATCTATAGTAAAAGTTAAATCACCATATATATTAGTACCAATAGTGTTTTTACTTGGAAACTTACTTTCATTAGTAGTACCAAGTGCTTCAAACTTAGCAATCATATTATTAGCTACTTTATTCCCTGTTTTAAAAAAGGCTGGTATGAGTACATTAACAGCAGCAGCAGTTATAGCTACAACAGCAACTGTAATGCCAACTCCACTTGGAAGTGATAATGTTGCCATTGCAAATGAATTAGCAAAGTACGCATCATTTAGCGGTTTAACAGTAACTGATTACGTTATAAAATACCATGCTATGATTTCAGTACCTACGATAGGAGTTATGGCACTTGTACATTATTTCTGGCAGAAGTTTATGGACAAGAAGGCTATAGCTTCAGGAGAAGAGGAAGTTATAGAAGTTCAAGAAGTTAAAAAGATTGAAGGATCCTTCTTATTCAAATTAGTATATACGCTTTTACCATTACTACCTATATTAATGCTTATATTCATATACTTCTCAGGTTCATCAGTGAAACTTTCAGTAGAAGTAGCTACAACTTTAAGCTTTATTATAGCTATAATATGCGAATCAATTCGTCATAAAGGAGATAGAAAAGTTCTTAAAGGAACAGAAGACTTCTTTAAGGGAATGGCAAACGGAGTATCTATAGTTGCATTATTAGTAGCAGCAAGTGTATTTGTACAAGGATTAAAGTCTATTGGACTTATAAAGGCACTTCAGGATGCTATGTTATCAACTCAAGGAACAGGAATGGGAATAGTTCTTCCTCTAATTTTAGTTGGATTAACAGTGCTTATAGTATTACTTTCAGGAAGTGGAACAGCATTATTCTTTGCAATGGTTCCATTAGTAATGCCACTTGCAGAAGCAGCTGGAATAAATCCTATAGCATTATCAGTACCAATGGGTCTTGCTGGAAATATCATGAGAGCGGTTTCTCCAGTAGCAGCGGTAACAGTAATAGTAGCTGGGTCTGTTAAGAAATCATCATTAGATATTGTAAAGAGAACTTCAGTACCAATGATAGCAGGATTAATATTCATGTTCGTTCTATCAATGATAATGTTTGTTTAATTAAATATCGATAATTGTGTGTAGAATTTACAGTAATGTAGATTAGATATAGCAAGGAACTAGGGTTAAATTTTTATTGTATTATTTGTTATATATTATAGGAAGTAATTAATATTAGAGTCAGCATGAGATGAACCGACCCCCAAAAGTTAGACCAAAAATCTAACGAATTGGAGGTCGATT
>ERZ781272.277-NODE-277-length-50844-cov-36.202741_pt1 | contig 50844 bp, 42 predicted proteins | sample MGYA00375850_ERZ781272 | MGnify/ENA primary metagenome ERZ781272 (study PRJEB29790, sample SAMN06051246) | human gut metagenome | host: Homo sapiens | place: USA: Cincinnati, Ohio | collected 2013-06-21 | study: EMG produced TPA metagenomics assembly of the Gut...
CATTTCATTCAGAAAAATCCGGCACTAATGTGCCGGCCTTTGTCTACAGTCTGAACCACTGCTGTTCATCATAAACAGCAGTGGTTATTGGTTATTGTTTTATTCATCTGATTCTGCTTGTGCCAGCGCCGCCTTAATCATAATCGCACATTCCAGCCGCTTTTGTTCGAGCGCACAGGAGAGCTTATGGGGCTTCAAAATATCTCCTGCATATTGGAGATGATTGGCGTTGCATCCGCCGCTGCAATAAAATTTCGCCCAGCAGGTGCGGCATTCCGGTTTTTCATAGACGTTGGTTTTGGAAAACCTTTGCTTCTTTTCCTGATCCAGCGAGCCATCCAGCACGCTTCCCATCTTCCACTCGTCCATCCCCACGAATTGATGGCAGGGATAGATATCACCTTCCGGTGTAACGGCAACATATTCATTGCCGCAGCTGCATCCGCGCAAACGCTTAATGGCACAAGGCCCCTGATCAAGGTCAAGCATAAAGTGGAAGAAATTGAAAGAGTCCCCTCCCCTTTTTCGGCGAATAATTTCTTTTGCGAGATTTTCATATTCTTCACAGATGCGCGGCAGGTCCTCCTCAGTCAAGGCGACGGGCAATTGTTCCGGATCTGCGACGACGGGTTCAATCGAAATCTGATCAAAGCCGAGCTCCCTCATATGGACGACATCTCTCGTAAAATCGAGATTTCTTTTCGTAAATGTGCCGCGGACATAGTATTGGTCGAATTTACCGACCCGGCGTTTCTCCACCAAACGCTGATATTTGGGAACAATCGTGTCGTAGCTTCCGCTGCCATCCACACGGAACCGCAGGGAATCATTGATTTCCTTTCGTCCGTCGATAGAAAGGACGACATTGGACATTTCTCGGTTGATGTAGTCAATTTTATCATCTGTCAAGAGTAATCCGTTTGTTGTGATGGTAAAACGAAAATTTTTGTTATGCTCCTTCTCCAGAGAGCGTGCATATGCGACAACCTGCTTAACTACTTCAAAATTCATCAGCGGCTCGCCGCCAAAGAAATCCAGCTCGAGATTATGGCGGTTTGCGGAATGTTCGATTAAAAAGTCAATTGCTGCCTTTCCAACCTCCAGAGGCATCAACTTGCGGCCATGCCCAAAATCACCCTGTGCTGCAAAGCAATAGCTGCAGCGTAGATTGCAGTCATGCGCAATATTCAGGCACATTGATTTGATCGGCACGGGCCCCATCTGAGCGGCAAACGGTGCATATTCATCTGCTGAAAACAGAAATCCATTTTGATAGAGGCCGTATAGTTCCGCATAGGCTTCCTGAATATCCGCAGAGCTGTAATCGTCCTGCAAGCGGTCTATGAGCTGTTGCGGGCATTTTTCGGGCAAGGGCGCCTCAAGATCATCAAGCAGCTCATAAGAAAGCCGGTCGACCACATGGACTGCGCCGCTGTTGACATCGAGTACAATATAAAAACCATTTAAATAAAATTTATGAATCATTTGTAGGACCATCCTTCCCATGCGCAACAAAAATTTGGGCAATCAAGCGCACGAAAAATGAAGGGACAGTTGCCTGCCCCTTCATTTTGAAGCCGATTTGAAAGCATTATTTCTCGCACTTCTGATTGGCAACCGTGCAGGAAGTTTTGCAGGCGGACTGGCAGGAAGCTTGGCACTCTCCGCAGCCACCCTTTGCAGCGCTCTTCTTCAGATTCGCCTGATTTAACGTTACGATATGTTTCATCTCAATATCCTCCCAATGATCTGATAATAAGAAAATTATAGCACACTGGCCTATGATTTTCAATCTCTATAGGGAAAATTTAGCTTGTATAGGGATGTGCTGAAACGGTTATCCTATTATCAGCGGAACAGGATATAAGAGAAAGCGTTTGCTGTCCTTCTCCGCAAGCCGTTTATGCGGGGAAGCCCAGCATAAACGGTGTTTTTTATTTGTATAAATTTTCTGAAAACAAAAAGCGTAATGTTTTTTATATGAATTGATTGTTTTATTACATAAAGTGTAACTATTTATAGAATAATCTGACGAAAATCCATTTGATAAACAGAGTATAATTTTATTTATTCATAAATAAGTCACAGAATCATGTTATCATTATAACTAATATTTCATTAAAACCACCAAGGAGGAAATCATGAGCTGGCAAGAAGAATTAAAAAATAATGTAACAACAATTGAGGAGCTGGCAAACTATATCCCCCTCGACAGCTCTGAAATTGAAAAATTAGAGTCGATTGTAAAGAAATTTCCGATGTCGATTCCCCGTTATTATCTTTCTCTGATTGATCCCAATGACCCGAACGATCCGATTCGCAAGATGAGCCTTCCTGCATTGGAGGAACTCAATGACGCGGGCATGTGGGACACCAGCGGCGAAGCGAGCAATACGAAAACAGAGGGACTGCAACATAAATATGCACAGACCTCGTTGATTCTCTCTACAAGCAAATGCGCAATGTACTGCCGTCACTGCTTCCGTAAGCGCTTGGTAGGCACTTCCGACGAAGAGGTCGCAAAGACGTTTGCCCCGATTCTATCTTACATCAAAGAACATAAAGAGATCAATAATGTCCTGATTTCCGGTGGCGATTCTTTTTTGAATAACAATCAGGTAATCGCCTATTACTTAAAGGAACTTTCTGAAATCGATCATCTTGATTTCATCCGTTTCGGCACTCGAATTCCGGTTACGCTCCCCTCCCGCATTACGGATGATCCAGAACTGCTTGACATCCTGCGGGAATACGGAAAGAAAAAGACGATTTATGTAACGACGCAGTTCAATCATGCCAATGAGCTCACTGAGCAGGCTCTCGCTTCTATCCACGCTCTTCTCAGCGTTGATGTGATTGTAAACAACCAGACAGTTCTACTCCGCGGCGTCAACGACGATCCGGATACGCTTGCCAATCTGCTCAACTCCTTGATTCGCAATCGTGTGATCCCCTATTACATCTTCCAATGCCGGCCCGTTACCCATGTGAAAACCCAGTTTCAGGTGCCACTTGTGGAAGGCGTTAAAATTGTGGATCAGGCGAAGGCGAAGTGCAACGGCTTCAGCAAACGCCTGCGCTATGCGATGTCGCACGAAACAGGCAAAATTGAAATCCTTGGCATGCTCAATGAAAAGGAAATGCTCTTCAAATACCATCAGGCGAAGGATCCAAAGAACAACAGCCGTATTTTTACGGTAGAGCCGGAAGACGGGCAGGCCTGGCTATAAGCAGAGAAAAAATTCAATCAAAAACGGCGCCTCAGGTAGCTCCTGAAGCGCCGTTTCTCTATTTTAACACTTTGTGGGTTTAGGCGATTCCTTAGATTTTGCGTACCGCGATTGACACCCGATCCTCTCCGACCGTGATTTCTTTCGCCAGATCTGCCTCTGCCATCGGCGTAAGCAACAATTCGTCGGCCAGCAGCTCAGCCGCGATATGTGCCTTCTGCGCAGCCAGGGCATCCGCAAGGAACGCGCTGCCGGTTGTGATAGAGGCCCTGATATGCTGTTCCACCTGATAGCCCGCTTCCTTTCGTAGAAGCTGGCACTGGCGGATGATATCGCGCACCGCGCCTTCCGCACGAAGGGCGTCGGTCAAAACGGTATCGAGCGCAATCACCACGCCCTCCCCGCATTCTGCGGAGACAATTCCGGCCTTTGTTCTGGACTGACGGACGAAGAGCACCGCGTCAAAGCTCTCTTCCCACCCTGGAACGGAAATCTTCTCTCCCGCGTCAAAAGCCGCGACCATAACATTCATTTCCTCTGCGGAAGCTGCTTCCAGAGACTGCTTCATCTTATTGACATTTTGCTTGAGCACCGCACCGGCAGCCTTGAAATTGACGGCCAAATAAGCATCCTCCAGCAGATTGAAATCCTGAATATATACGATTTCTTTCACATTGAGCTCATCGAGCACGTTCTTTTCAAATACGCGGAGCTGGGCGGCCGTTATCTCATCGCAGCAGATATAGAGCTTCTGGAGCGGCTGACGGACCTTGAGCTGCTGTTCATTGCGCAGACGCATAGCCGCTGCGATGACTGCACGCGCGCGTTCGGTCTGCTCAATGACGCCGTCGTCTACAACGCCCTCCATCGGCTGCGGCCAGTCGCTCAAGTGCACACTAATCGGTACGTTCGGCAATACCTTGCGGGTAAGCTCCTGCCAGATCTGTTCTGTCATAAACGGGATGATCGGAGACATGACCTGCACGCAGGTGTTCAATGCGTAAAACAACGTCCAATAAGCGACCATCTTGTCGTCGTTGTCCTCTGTTTTCCAGAAACGGCGGCGGTTGGTCCGGATATACCAGTTGGAAATGTCATCAACGAAGACCTCAAAATCCTTGATCAGCAGGTAAGTTTTATAGTCATCCATTACTTCCGTCGCTCTCTCAATGAAAGCATTGGTGCGAAGGAGAAGCCAGCGATCTGTGGGAGTCAGCCTGCTGAAGTCAGGCGTGTAGCCTTCCAAAACGGGCTTGTCGATTTGGGCATAGGTGTTAAAGAACGTAAAGATGTTCCAGAAGGAGAGCAGCTTGCGGCGCGCCTCGTCTCCTAGGTTATAGCCGAACCGCACGTCGTTCGCTACCGGCGCACCCGCGTACATATAACGGATCGTATCCGCGCCGATCTTCTCCGCGGCCTCGTCGAATTTGATCATAAAGCCGGTCTTGGAGAATTTCGAGCCATCCTCTGAGACAACTGTATTATAGGAGAGCACGCGATCATAGGGCGCGCGATCCTCCAAGACAACGCTCATAAAGAGCATGGAATAGAACCAGAGGCGCACCTGCTCGCGCATTTCCGTAATCCACTCGGCCGGATAATTTTTGCGCCAGGCTTCTTTATCTTCAAAATAGCCGAGTGTGGAGAATGGGACGATACCGGCATCCAGCCAAACGTCACCGATCTCGCTGACGCGGGAAACCTCATGGCCGCACTTTGGGCATTTGATCTTGATATTGTCGATCCAAGGGCGGTGCAATTCAGGCAGAGCATCCACCGCCGCCGGATCGGTGCTCAGGGCCTTCAATTCATCCTTGGAGCCGACGACCGTCAGATGGCCGCAGTGCTCACAGGGATAAAACGGAAGCGGCATCCCATAATAGCGCTTGCGGGAAATATTCCAGTCGCCCATATTATTGAGCCAATCCTGCATTCGCTTTCCGTTGGATGCGGGCTCCCATTTGACCTTTTCAGCAGCGGCAATCAAGCGGGGCTTGATCTCCTCCGTACGGATGTACCAGGCGGGCACCAGACGGAAAATAACCTCAGATTTGCAGCGCCAGCAGACCGGATAGCTGTGCTCATATTCCATTACCTTGTAAAGCTTTCCGGCTTCCTCAAGCTTCTGGAAAACTTCGTCTGCGATATCGTGGCTGTTCTTGCCCGTCATCCAGCCGAATTTGTCGAGGAACATGCCCATATCGTCCACCGGCATGATCTGCGCAAGACCAAGCCGCAGGCCCAGCTCATAGTCCTCCACGCCGCAGCCAGGCGCGATATGGACGATTCCGGTGCCTTCGTCGGCGGCAACATCCTCCCACGCGACGATAGAGTGGTCGACGCCCTGCTGTGCTTCAAATTCTGGAAAGCAGGTTTCAAATTGCAGCCCCACCAGCTCATCGCCCTTAAATGCGCGAATCACCTCGACCTTGTCGTCGCCAAGGTATTTGATGGCATTTTTCGCAAGGACGATCGGGTGTTCATCACTCTTCACCCTGACCTCAACATAATCAATCTCCGGATTGACAGCCAAGGAAACATTGGCGGACAGCGTCCAAGGCGTTGTCGTCCAGGCGAGCATCTTAAAGTCGCGTCCAACAACCGGCAATTTGAAGAAGACGGATTTATGCGTCATCAGCTTATAGGAGCCGGTCATCTCATGCTCAGAAAGCGAGGTCCCGCAGCGCGGGCACCAGGGCATGGGCTTATATTCGCGCTCAATCCAGCCGTTATCGTGGCAGGTCTTCAGGAAATGCCAGATGCCGGTAATGTTTTTATCGGTATGTGTAAAATAGGAATTCTCCCAATCCATCCACTGGCCAAGGCGCTTGGACTGTTCGGTGATAATCCCGGAAAAACGCTGCACACGCTCCACGCATTTGCGGGTAAACTTGTCCATGCCATAGGCCTCGATATCCTTTTTGGTCTGGAAGCCGAGCTCCTTCTCAACCTCGACCTCGACCCAGAGCCCCTGCGCATCAAAGCCGTTCTGATAGCGGCAGTCATAGCCGCGCATCCCCTTATAGCGGATGAAGGTATCCTTCAGCGTACGGCCCCAGGCATGGTGAATGCCCATGGGATTATTCGCAGTGATCGGCCCGTCCAGGAAACGGAACATTTCGTGTCCCCTGTTCTTTTCACGCAGCTTGTGAAAGCAATCGTTTTCCTCCCAAAACCGCATGACGTCGTGCTCCAGATTTACGAAGCTGTTTTTTTCTGACTCTGCCAATGTAAGCCCTCCAGTAAAGTGAAAATACAATTGTGAGTGCAACAAAGTATAAACAATAATAATTATACACATGCAAAATGCGCATTGCAAGTGCGACGGATTTTTTTCTTGTAATCTATTCCAATTCCTCTTATAATGATAAGTACACGAACACGGTAACAACATTTAAGGGGGAAAAGTATGTCAAATCTCACAGAACAAGTGAAAAGAATCATCGGTTATTGGAAACGGCCGCCGGATGGGCGATACCTTCCTTTTCAGGAGATGGCTGCCTATGCCGCTGGAGGAATGGGCATTTGCTTTGTCATGAATTTGATCTATATTCTGATTGATGTCAATTTTATTCCGCAAATGTATGGAATCGATGTGATCCACGGCTCCAATATCGGCATGGTCGTCGCGGTGGCGAGTCTAGCTGTTCAGCCCTTTCTGGGTAAAATCCTGGATAATATCCATCACTCTAAGCGGGGCAAATTTCAGACCTTTCTCATGGTGATCACACCGATCTTGGGCGTTGTTGTCTTTCTTGCCATGTGGACGCCACAATTTTTTTCCCTGGGAGAAGAGAAGGCAAGGGTAGCGCGTACAGTATATGCCTATTTTACCTGTGTACCCACACTGGTTCTCTCTCAAATGTGGTTTGCCGTATATAATATGGTCCCCTCTTCCATGACACCCGATACACAGGAGCGTACGGATATGCTCTCCCCTGTCGGCCTGATCAGCTCCTTCGCACCGACGATTCTCAATATCCTCGTTGGTCCAATGCGCGACTATTACGTAAAGCAGGGCCGGGAATATATTGCCTTCCGCCTGCTTGGCCTGATTTGTATCAGTATCGGCGTACTCTTAACCTATTTGATTGTTTTCAAAACAAAAGAACGCGTATATGTGGAAGAGACGGCAGAGGAAATAGTTCCCTTTATGGATGGCATACGGCAGGTTTTGAAAAACAAGCCCTTCATGGTTTTCCAGCTTGCCAATATATTTGGGGTTTTGCGTGTTTTTATCAACGCACAGCTTCGTTACATCAGTCAGTATAAATTCCGTCCAGTCTATGGCGAGGGAGAAAAGATCCGTTCCCTGCTGAGTCCGATCGTTGGATTCGGCGCTACGCCTGCGATGGTGGCTGTCCCTTTCCTCACGCGTAAGATCAGTAAAAAAGCAACACTGATCATTGGGCAGCTCATGGTCACGATTCCAACCTTTGTCGTTATGCTCATCGGATTTCAGAACCTGCCGATCGGTAATGTAAGTGTTGTGCTGATGACCATTCTTGGTTTTTTGATTAGTGTCAATTCCGGAATCGGCATCGTGGTCAGCCCTGCCCTAACTGCCGACCAATACGACTATCAGCAGTATAAAACGGGCAACCGGCTGGAAGGCTTTATGAATACCGTCACCACTTGGACCTCCGGTATTTTTGCGGCATTGCTCAACTACATTCCAACCCTTATTCAGAAAAAAATTGGATTTCAGCCCGGATCGAAGGCCTTTACTGGGCCGGAAGCCTATACACAGGCTAATATGGCGATTTCAAATCAATGGTTTAATATCGTCGCCTTCATCACCGTCGTTTCCTCTGTGGCATGGATATTGATCATTACGTTCGGCTATCGTCTGAATGAGAGAGAGCATCGCAAGATCATGGAGGTAATTCGCGACCGTGCTGTGGACAGCACGTTTGAAGCAAAAGAAACGCTTCAGATGGAAAAGGACGACCTTAAAAGGATGGATCAAACGATCGCAGAGATCGAAACAGAGCTGGAGCATAACAAATAACATTTTTTTCTCTGGAAAAACGATTCAATTATATGAATATAATATAAACTTTTTCTGCATTATTTGACTCAATTATACAAATATGATAGGATAAGACCGTTCTGAGGGCTGTAAATGGCCTTTCCAGGACGGTCTTTATTATAAAACAGGAGGTGCCACAGCAGACAGCTTTGTTTACAGACACAATGATTCGAATCCAAGAAAAGACATATTTACAGGAGGAAGAACCTTGCAAAAAACAAACAAACTGCTTGCGGCCGCGCTTGCAATACTCCTCGCATTCTCTACTTTCTCCCTTTCGCTGACAGCGTTTGCACAGGGAGAGTCCCTGGCAGACCGCATTGCAGCTTACACTGGCGATCTTTCCGACGAGCTGGGCGCTGCGCTCGCCAATGATTACAAGGCTGCCAGCGATGAAGAGAAGGATGCCGTCGGGGTGGAAAACGTATTGAAAATGTATCGTTTGGCCCGCGCGCATGTACAGGCGACAGGCGGATGGTTCCCGAATTATCCCGTCAATATCCCGAAGCTGATCGGAAATCCCACCGAAAAGCAACGCAATGCCGCGGCGCTCTATCGGCAGATTATGGGACAGAGCGAGGTGGAGGGCGTAAAGCTCACCGCGTCCTCAGATTTCACGCAGGATGCCACGAAGGCTGCGCTTGCAGCGCTCAACACTTCCTATCAGGAAGCGGAACAAATGATCCGGGACTATCTCGGCATTATCGACCAGAAGGGTGACTATTGGGACGCCAATCAAAATTTTGCGGTGCTCAATCAACTGGCGGTGCTTCATCTGACCGCCGATCTGCAGCAGAATCCCTTCCGCGCGCAGCTCCCAGAGGAAAATGACGCGCAATATGAATCTGCGAAAAAGAAAGATGAGGCGAAGCGGTTCTGGAGTGAGCTCTCAGACGTCGGCCTTACTGAAGAACAGGCCCAGGCCGTATCGGCCGCGCAGGAACTGCTTTCTGCCGATCAGAGCTTTCTGAATGGAGGCGGCGGTATCGATGCAGTCAAGGCATCCATTTCCACATATGATCAGCTCAATACGCTTCAAAAGAAGCTGCTCGCGGATCTGACCCAGCCGGTCGCTGTACTGGAGGGCGAGGCTCATCCGTTTTCAAAGGCATTGCAGATCATTCGGAACCGGGCGCTGCAGACGCAGTCCCCTGGCGTAAAACCGGTAGGAAAGCCTTTCACACCGGGTTCGATCGCTTATCCATCCGGCATCACGCGGCAGCAAACGCTGGAAGCGCTCGGACAGAGCGACGCATTGCTGGATCAGGCGCTTAAAATGCTGATTCCCGCCATAGATCAGGCGGGCGGACTCAAGCCCTTTGCAAAGAATCAGTTCGCAACCAACGCGATGGTGGGTCAAGCGCTCGCCGCGATTTATACGCAGCTCGATTCGGTTATTGATGGGGCGATTGCAGGCCTGCCGGGCTTTGTACAAACACTTGTCCACCAGATCATCGGCACTGCATTGGTACCGGCCGGTACTGCGGAACAGCTGACAGAGGAACGATACGCGCAGGCAAAAGCCGCGCTCTCTGCAGCGGGCCTGACCTGGCAGGACGCGGACCTTTCCAAGGTGAATTGGGGCTTCTCCGATGGGGATCTAGAGGGCTTTATTGATGCGGTCATCGCCGGACTGCGCCCTGTGACAAAGCTCCTTTTCGGAACACAAATTCTAGATCTCGTCGGCGTGGACATTACATTTGATAATAAAACGGACAAAGACGGAAATTACCGCTACGGCCTGTATGAAACGCTATTCATCCCGATCTATGATGCATTCGGCATTACAGATGCGTTGACGAGCGTCGAATATACCGCACAGACGAAGCAGGCCATTGATGCAACAGGACAGTATGACGCCTATCTGAAGCTGGCGCTCTCTCCCCTTCTGCCCCTGATCGACCGCTTCCTAGAGAAGCCCGTGGATACATTCACTGCGAAGCTTCCGAACCTGATTTATGAATCAGATACTGTTTTTGAAGCCATACGCACAGTTGCCCGCTCAATCGGTTTCGGGCTGGAGGATATGGTTTCCCCCTATCTGAGCCTAGATAGCCTCTTTGGGCTGGCGGCAGACGCTTTGAAGAATCTGGATATAAACGGTCAGACGGTTTCGTTTGTACTGCCGGAGATCGATTGGGATCACTTCTCCTCCCTTGGCAGCCTGGCGGTGGTTCCCACGGCGGGCGCGGACTATGCGCAGAAATATGCTGTCAAGGCCGACCAACCCGCCGTATTTGTGGAATTGCTTCGCTATGTGGAGCGCACACTTTCCCAGAACCGCGCTGAAGTCGAACGGCTGCTTGGAACGATCGACGGGATCGGGGATTTCCTTCCAGTCATTCAGGAGGTTTTGAATGCCCTGAGTGAAAAAGATGCCCTGACATCTCTCGTGATTGGGTTACTTGCCCCGCAGGAAACAGAACCGTCTAAACCCGGAAGCGGAAACGATTCCGGATCCGATCAGGAAGACACCTACCCCTTCCCGGATGGAGGCGATGACAGTCAGGGCGGGGAAACTGCAGACGACATTAAAAATCCCGGCACAGGCGACACTGCCGTTTCAGTGGCTGCGTTGCTGGCGATTGCCGCCGGAGCAGGCGCTATTCTGGTAATCATCCGGAAGAAAACCGCCATAAAGCAGCCATAACAATCTGACTCATTAAAAAAGAATCCTTCGCCCTTTCGGATGACGGTCGGGCGGAGGATTTTTTCTGTTTGGGGATTGATTTTACGTTGCCCAAATTTCGCTGCGCCAGTGTTGTCATTTTTCTGCTTCGATCCAACGCTGCCATATTTCCGGGCAATAGCCGACAGTCGCTCTTTTTCCATCGCGCACAATGGGCGTTTTGATGAGCTTCTGGTTTGCGAGCAATTTTTCCTGCTTCGCGTCATCTTCGGCCAGATAGCGCAGCAAAAGAGCGTCTTGTTCCTTTGAATCAGGATCAATCAGCTTTTCGAGACCACCGACGGATGTTTTTACGCGCTCGAATTCCCCTTTGCTCATGCCGTATTTGACCAGATCGACCGATTGAAATTTGATTCCCCGCTCCTTGAAAAAACGCTCTGCCTTTTTGGTATCAAAGCATTTCGGCTTGCCAAAAATCTGAAGATTCATCCTTTTTCCTCCTCTCCAAGATAGGTGAAGCGCGGAATCTCCCGTCCATGATATTCCACAGCCTGAAACCACATTTCAGCCGGACGCACCCAGAGCGCATGATCGCCGTACAGCGCTTGGTATACCACCATTGGCACACCCGTCTCCGAATGTGTTGCAACTCCGAGCACCCGGTATTCCTTTCCCTTGAAGTGCCGGTATTTTCCCCTCAGAATCTCCATGATCATCTCCCCTTTATTGAATCACAATCCCGAGCAGCTTCGCAAGATCACAGGCCTGTTCCATCGTTACAATTGCGCCGCGTAGCTCGGGAATCGTGACGCTGACGCCCTCCAGATCGTCCGAGGTGAAGTCAATTCCCTTCAGCGGCGTATGCAGCAGCTCCGCGCTGCGTAACCTGCAATTCTCAAAATAGGTTTTCGTAAGCTTGCTCTCCTGCAAATTGGCATTGGACAGGTCGCAGCCGGAAAACAGCACTTCCTTACACCGTGCACGCGAAAGGGACAGCAGCCTGCCCGGGCTATTTTCAAAAATACACTGCTCAAAAGAGGTGTCCGTAAAAATGGTACCGAACAATTTGCAGTTCACAAATCGGACGCGGCGGAACAGGCAGCGATCAAAGATCGCACTGGAAAAATCGCAACTTTCAAATTGAACGTTCAGAAAGTAAAGCTGATTCCCTTTGCAGCCATTGAAGCGACAGCCAGAAAAGCGGCATTCCTTGAGCGAGACCACACGCATCTCTTGGGGCGCTGTACCGTTCGCAAATATAAGCCCGGAAAGATCGGTTTCCTCTTCTACTGCGTGCTGCAGGACCGCTTCCATATTCTGTTCTGGAATTAGCCGGTCCGGCAGGATGGGCCCACGTATGTGAATCATGCTTATGATCATCCTTTCGCTGAAGATTTGAAAGATTTATCTTTTAAACTGCCTGCTTGAACATATGAATAGCGCAGGACGGCAAGCATCCTGCGCTATCGTTTCCTAATAAAATAATGTTATTTTGTACCGAAAATACGGTCCCCTGCATCGCCGAGGCCGGGAAGAATATAGCCATGGTCGTTGAGTTTTTCATCGAGCGCTGCGCAGAAGATATCAACATCCGGATGAGCCTTGCACAGCGCGTCAAGCCCTTCGGGTGCGGCGATAATACCCATGAATTTGATCGTTTTGGGGCCACGTTTTTTGATCTGGCCGATCGCATCGATCGCAGAGCCACCGGTTGCGAGCATCGGATCAAGGACGATGACCTCGCGCTCTTCGATATCGGCAGGCAGCTTGCAGTAATATTCTACCGGCTGGAGCGTGTTGGGATCACGGTAAAGCCCGATATGGCCCACACGCGCAGAGGGAACCAGCGCCAGCACGCCATCCACCATGCCGAGACCTGCGCGCAGAATCGGGACGAAGGCCAGCTTTTTGCCGGAGATAACGCGCGTTTTTGCTACGCTGATGGGCGTTTCGATCTCTACCTCTTTGAGCGGCAGATCACGGGTTGCCTCATAACACATCAGCATGGCAATCTCGCTGACCAGCGCGCGGAATTCCTTGGAGCCTGTGTTTTTATCGCGCAGAAGGGTAAGCTTGTGCTGGATGAGCGGATGATTGGTAATTGTAACGTTTCCCAAATTCAACGACCTCCAATGATTCTTTCTCGTTGCGATTATACACCCATCTCGGGAAAAAGACAAGAGCCGACAGCGCGGCAACATCTTTTCTTTCTGACGAATTGAGGATACCGTTTGCAGGATCAGTGTTTGCAACACTCCTCATGTTCTGGCTTATCCCAGCTCCTTTATCGCCTTGCCCAGCTGGTCAAAGCCGGACTGGTGAATTTTGAAATCACCTTTTCTTCAAAGGATCAATCCTTCCTGCGCTCAATCAAAATAGAGGTTCGCTTCATACGGGCGTATCACTGCTCCTTCGCGCCGTGTCGAATAGTTGGAAAATAGCAGCTCTCCGCGCAGCCCGGTATTCACGTTTTTCACAGTTCTGCCGGTCAGGTTCATCTCCGTATAAAAGCGTTTTCCGTCCAGCCGTCTGTAGTAGCAGAGCAGGTCCTTCGGATTGGCCTGCACGGGGATGACGTCTCCGTAAATCAGTGCGGGATTTGCCTTGCGCAGTGCAATCAGCGCACGATAGAAATGAAGGATCGAATCGACCGAAAGCGCTTCATCCGCCGCATTGATCTTTTTATAATCCGGATTGATCCGGATCCAGGGCGTAGCGTTTGAAAATCCGGCATTCTCTGCGCCGCTCCACTGCATTGGCGTGCGCGCATGATCCCGGCTGCCGCTGAGCACGGTTTGGAACGCCTGTGTGGCCGACTTTCCCTCCCTGACAAGCTTATGATAAAGATTGATACTCTCCACATCACGCAGCTCGCTAATCGAAGAAAACGGCGTGTTGGTCATTCCCAGCTCCTGCCCTTGATAGATAAAAGGCGTGCCCTTCAGGGTCATCTGGAGCATGGCGAGAAGCTTTGCAATCTCACAGCGGTAGGAGCCGTTCGGATCGATTTTCGAGACCATGCGCGGATGGTCGTGATTTTCAAAAAAGACAGTTGGCCAGCAATGGTTTCCATACTCCATCTGCCATTCCATCAGGTTCTTCGCCATGGGGCGCAGGTCGAACCGGTAGTCCTGGAAGCGCTGCTTGCCTGGATTGTCCATATGATCAAAGGAGAAGACAACGTCCAGCTCTCCCCGGTCGTCCCCCGTCATCAGACGGCTCATCTGGAGCCCCGTTCCCTGGCATTCGCCTACTGTAAAGGCATCGAACTTTCCAAAGGAATTCTCCCGCAGTTCTCTCAGATATTGATGCAGATGCGGACCGTAAAAATAGTGCTCGCAGCCTTTGAAGCCCATCAGGGAGCCGATGACCCCGTTTCCATCCGGCAGGCCCTCCTTTTTGGAGATAAAGCTGATCACATCAAGGCGGAAGCCATCGATCCCTTTTTCAAGCCACCAGTTGGCAATTCTGAAAAGCTCTTTGCGGACCGCTTCATTATCCCAATTGAAATCCATCTGCTTGGCGCTGAACAGATGCATGGCCCACTCGCCGCGCTCCGGATAATACTTCCATGCCGGACCGCTGAAGATGGAATCCCAGTTGTTGGGCGGGCTCCCCTCTCCCTTTCCTTTGCGCCAGATATAGAAATCCCGGTATGGGGAATCCGGATCAGAGGCGGAGCTCTGAAACCATTCATGCTCGTCAGAGGAATGATTGATGACAAGATCCATAATCAGCCTCATACCGCGCGCATGAACCTCGCTGAGCAGGCGGTCGAAATCCTCCATCGTGCCGAATTCCCGCATGATTTTCCGGTAATCGCGGATATCGTAGCCGTTGTCGTCATTGGGAGAGTCATAAACGGGCGAACACCAGATTGCATCCACGCCTAAATCCTTTAAATAATCAAGCTTTTCGATCATCCCGTTGATATCGCCGATCCCGTCCCCGTTGGAATCCTTGAAGCTGCGGGGATAAATCTGATAGAAAACGGCTTCCTTCCACCATTTATGTACAATCGGAGCGTTGTCATCGAGGGGAAGCTCCGTTTCACTGTTAAGCAGGCCAAGCAGCGCGTTGATAAAATTGTCGCCCAGCTTCCCAAAGGATAGCTTTTTCAGCTGTCCGATTTTCAGGCAACCCAGCGGCGTGGCGGTTACCACTTTTTCGCTCAACCCAATCGAATAAAACGCTTTTGCAAGAATATCGTGTCCCGCTGGTGTTTTCAGAATATCCCGCAGCCTGGTCTCCCTTGTGATCGTTAAATCCGGCATCCATATAACCTCCCTTTCTGTCAATATTGATTTGAAAGTTGAATAAAATACCCGACGTTATCATAACGTATCTGTATGTTTTTGACAATAGAAAAGCGGAATTTTATTATCCGGTTTATCATTTTGTGCTGGGCAGAAACGGGAACCCCATACGATCCCATTCCCGGATGCGCAAATATTCTCTTGTGATCAGCGCCATTTCCCGGTCGTCCACCTCCCCGATATATTCAGCAAGGTCTTCTTCACGGAAATAAATCGATATGCGCCAATCGACTTGGCGGCCGATCACAGGTAGGCCCTCCATCGGCTCCAGATTGACGACCAGCAAAACATCAGCGATCTGATTTTGAATCCGCCAAAGCTCCCATGCACTGCATTTATACATGATACCATCACCTCAAATGAGATAATATTATATTTAATTAATCTTTGTATAATTTTGTGAAATATTTTCACAAAAAATAGCAAATGCAACATTTTTTGCTGTCATTCCCTGAAAAGATGGACAAAAGGATGTGGCCATTTGTCATTGAGAAACAGACCGACGGATTCGTGAGATTGGATTTTCCTTTTGCATTGATATGGTAGATCTCCCGTTTGAAGAAAAAAGCAAAGACACCATGTCCCACAATTTCTGGATTTTACAAATATTCCATCCGGTCTGCCGCATAGAATAGAATATTACAGAAAACAGGTGCTGCCTCATGAAAAAAACGAAGCGCTTCCTTTGGGATACCATCGTATTGACCGCAGCAGCGCTTTTGATGCGCACGGTCGGCGTATCCTTCAATGTATATCTAACCAATCAGCTTGGCGCGGCAGGAATCGGGCTTTTCCAGCTTGTCATGACGGTTTTCTCCATGGCAATTACCTTTGCATCCTCCGGAATCCGGCTTGCGACTACGCGGCTGGTGGTGGATGCCGTCAGCAAGGACGGCGCAGATGTGAAAAAGGTGCTGCGAAGATGCCTGCTCAGCATCCTTTTGGTTGCCTGCGTCGTTGCAGTTCTCCTGTATGGCAGTGCGGATCTGATCAGCCTGCACTGGCTGTTTGACGTCCGCACTGCGCGGCCGTTGCGGATGCTTGCTTTCAGTTTGCCATTTATTGCAATGTCCGCTGCATTAAGCGGATATTTTACCGCGATCCGCCGGGCGGGCGCCTATGCAGGCGTTCAGGTGCTCGAGCAGCTCGTCCGGGTTGCCGCCACCGCATTTTTTTTACATATGCTCTCCAACCGTGGCCTGGAGGCCTCCTGCATGGCGATCGTATTGGGAAGCTGCCTGTCCGATCTGAGCTCCTTTCTCGCCTCCTATCTTCTAAGCCGCTGGACAATACACCAGCAGAGGAAGCAACATAACGAGATGCCGCATTTGACCCGCCGGCTGCTCCGCATTGCTGTTCCAGATGCAGTGGGGGCATGGATGCGGTCAATCCTTTTGACGATTGAACACTTGTTGATTCCAATTGGATTTAAAAAATCAGGTATCTCAAGTGAAAACGCACTGGCGACCTACGGGACGATTCACGCCATGACTCTTCCCGTGCTTCTCTTCCCCTCCTGTATCCTGAATTCTCTGGCTAGCCTCCTGGTGCCGGAGATAGCGGAATACCATACACTGCGCCAAACGAAGCAGATCGACGCTATTATCAATCGCGTCCTCTATGCTGCGCTCCTGTTTTCCCTGTTGGTTGCCGGCATATTTTATGCCTATGCCGGCGAATTATCGGTTGCCATCTATCACAATGAGGACACGAGGCCTTTTCTTCAGCTTTTGTCCATACTCGTGCCCGTGATGTATCTGGATATGGCGGTCGACGGGATGCTCAAGGGCCTCGATCAGCAGCTGAGCTCCATGCGCTATAACATCATTGATTCCGGCCTGTGCGTCGTTCTTGTCTATTTCCTGATTCCCCGTTATTCCGTGAAAGGATATATTATCACGCTGTTTGCCAGCGAAATCCTCAATTTTTATCTCAGCCTTCGCCGGCTGATCCAGGTCAGCACGCTCCGCCTGCATTGGAAACGGATTTTAAAGCCGATTCTATGTATGGCAGGCGCGGTGCTCGGTGTGCGGCTCGTCGCAACACTTCTCCCAGCCCCCCTGTCCGGATCCGTTGCATGGCTCGTTGGGGCGATTATGATGACGCTCTGCGTCTATCTGCTCGTTCTGCGCTGTTCCGACTGTATTACGCAAAGGGACATCCGCTGGTTTGTTCAGATTTTTCGGCCTGAACGGCGGCAGAACGCACTTCTTTCTAAAAAAAGCTCCGGATAATCAGCTGATTATCCAGAGCTTTTTGTTAGATTCGCTGATCCAAACGGTCAATATACATTTCCTTGAAAGCTTCAAACCGATGGTTTTCCAGCTCGTAACGAATCCGTTCCATGAGCGTATTATAGAAATAGAGGTTATGCATCACGCACAGCCGCATAGCAAGCATCTCCTTCGCCTTGAAGAGATGGCGCAGATAGGCCCGCGAATGATGCTGGCAGGTCGGGCAGTGGCACTTCGGATCAATCGGCCCCAGATCACGCTCGTATTTGGCGTTATTCAGGTTAATGATGCCTTCCCAGGTAAACAGGTGCCCGTGGCGTGCATTGCGGCTGGGCATCACACAGTCAAAAAGATCGACGCCGCGGCTGACGCCCTCGAGAATATTGCCAGGCGTTCCCACTCCCATAAGATAGCGTGGTTTGTCCTTCGGCATATAGGGCTCGATGGCGGAGATAATGCGGTACATATCCTCCTTCGGCTCCCCGACCGCCAGCCCGCCAATTGCATATCCGTCCAAATCCAGCGCGGCGATCTGCTTCATATTTTCAATCCGCAGGTCGTCGAAGGTACAGCCCTGATTGATGCCAAATAGAAGTTGCTGGCGATTGAGCGTATTCGGCAGGGAATTGAGCCGCTGCATTTCCGCTTTGCAGCGGGAGAGCCATCGCACCGTTCGGGCACAGGATTGCTCAGCGTATTGATATTCCGCCGGATTTTCCACACATTCGTCAAACGCCATGGCGATGGTCGAGCCGAGATTCGACTGGATGCGCATGCTCTCTTCTGGCCCCATAAAGATACGGCGCCCGTCGATATGGCAGGCGAAGGTGACGCCCTCCTCCTTAATCTGACGAAGCTTAGCAAGGGAAAATACCTGAAAGCCGCCGCTGTCGGTCAGAATCGGGCCGTGCCAGCCGGTGAATGCGTGAATGCCGCCCAGCTCCCGCACCAGCTCGTCTCCGGGGCGCACATGGAGGTGATAGGTATTACACAGCTGTACCTGGCAGTGCAGGTCTCTCAGGTCGTAAGCGGAAACGGCACCCTTGATTGCGCCGCAGGTCGCCACATTCATAAACGCAGGCGTCTGAATCACGCCATGCACAGTAGGGAATTCACAGCGCCGGGCACTTTTCTCCTGCGAGAGGATTTTTAACATAGGATCTTCCTTTCAAGGTCAGGTCTATTTTATATTCAGAGAATCAGCATGGCATCTCCAAAGGAAAAAAAGCGATATCTCTCCCCTACCGCAATCTGATATGCGTTCATTGTATTCTCATACCCGCAGAAAGCGGAAACCAGCATGATCAGCGTGCTTTCTGGCAGGTGGAAATTCGTGATCAGCCCATCCATACATTTGAATTCAAAACCCGGATAGATAAAAATGTCCGTCCAGCCGCTGCACGCGCAGATTGCCCCGCCATGATCGCGCGCAATGCTTTCCAGCGTGCGGCAGCAGGTCGTCCCTACCGCTATGACACGCCCTCCCTGCTTTTTGGTATCGTTAATCAGTTTAGCTGTTTCTTCCGGCAGCCAGTAGTGCTCCGAGTGCATATGGTGATCCTCGATATTTTCCACCTTGACAGGGCGGAAGGTGCCGATCCCGACATGCAGTGTCAAGAAACCGATGCCGATCCCCTTTGCACGCAGCCGGTCAAGAAGCTCGTCCGTAAAATGCAGGCCGGCCGTCGGCGCGGCGGCAGAACCCAGTTCCTTGGAATAGACGGTTTGATACTGCTCCTTATCCGTAAGCTCCGCCGTGATATAATGAGGCAGCGGCATCTGGCCGATCTGGTCAAGAATCTCATAAAAATTGTTTCCCTCATAGGAAAACTGCGCCAGCCTGTTGCCATCCGGTAGGACCTCCAGAATTTCAGCATGTAGAATTCCATCACCGAAGGAAAAGCGCGCCCCCTGCTTTGCCCGCTTGCCAGGGCCGGTGATGACCTCCCAGGTGTCGCCCTCCCGGTGCGTCAGAAGCAAAAATTCCACACGCGCGCCGGTATCCTCTTTCGTACCGTAGAGGCGGGCGGGCAGCACACGCGTATTATTCAGGATCAGGCAGTCACCCGGCTGCAGCAATTCTACAATATCATAAAAATGCCGGTGCTCAATTTCTCCGGTCCGACGGTTCAGCTTCATCAGGCGCGCGCTGTCGCGTGGTTCAACCGGATGCTGTGCAATCAATTCCTCAGGCAGTTCATAATAAAAATCACTTTTTTTCAACTTATTTACAATCCTTTCTAAACGTGAGGCGCCAGTTTCGTATTGAGCGGCAATATTCAGTGAATCTCCCATCTTCTTTACATCAAATGAAATGCGGGCTTGCCCCGTATCGTTCCTGATCGTTCCAACATATACTGTCTTTTAGGCATTTCTGCATGATGATTTCACGAAAAAGAGCGGCAATTTATGCATTGTTCTAATGGAAGAAAATAGCTCAAAAAAACCTTCTGAAAATCGGCTTTTCTCCAAGAAAAGGGTTTGACTTCACACGCCTGTGATGGTATGATGATTACAAATTTCATTATGACTTAATGGATAGAGGCGCGTCGTTTATCAGTAACCGGCGGGAGGCTGCCAAAAGCCTTGGACCGTTGCGCGAAAGGAAAAGACGCCGAAGCGCGGCGGTCGTTTGGCAAACCGTTTCGCTGGCTGCATGGTAAACAGCCCTGCATCTGTCATCATGCATGTGATGGAGTGCTATCCGCGCAAAGCTTTTTGCGCGCCAGCTTCTCTATTATATTGCAATGATGACCGGTTGACAACCGGTTTTTTTCATATTCAGTCATAACATAAAAGGGGTTTTGTGAAATGAAACAGTTTAACGTCGGTATCATCGGCGCAACGGGAATGGTCGGCCAGCGCTTTGCAACGCTGCTGGAAAACCACCCGTGGTTTAATGTGAAGGTCCTCGCGGCCAGCCCGCGTTCGGCGGGCCGTACTTATAAAGACGCCGTGGGCGCAAGATGGTGCATGAAGAAGCCGATGCCCAAATCCATGGAGGATATGATCATCAAGGATGCTACGGCCGATATTGAAGCGATCGCAAAGGAAGTCGATTTTGTCTTCTGCGCGGTCGATATGAAAAAGGATGAAATCCGCGCGCTGGAAGAGGCCTATGCGAAAGCGGAATGCCCAGTTATTTCCAACAACAGCGCCCACCGCTTCACAAAAGACGTCCCGATGATCGTCCCGGAGCTCAATGCGGACCATGCCGCCATCATCCCGGCGCAGCGCAAGCGCCTTGGCACGAAGCGCGGCTTTATCGCCGTCAAGTCCAACTGCTCCCTGCAGAGCTATGTGCCAGCGCTGTTCCCGCTGTCGAAATTTGGCATTGAGCGCGTGCTGGTCTGTACGTATCAGGCGATTTCCGGCGCGGGCAAGACGCTCGAAAACTGCCCGGAGATCATCGACAACGTCATCCCCTATATCGGCGGCGAGGAGGAGAAATCCGAGCGCGAGCCGCTCAAGATCTGGGGCAAGATCGTGGGCGATGAGATCGTCCCGGCCACCGAGCCCTCCTTCACAGCGCAGTGCCTGCGCGTCCCCGTCTCTGACGGTCATATGGGTGCGGTCTTTGTGGATTTCAAAAACAAGCCGAGTAAGGAAGAAATGATTGAGATCTGGACGAATTTCTCCGGCCGCGCACAAGAACTGAATCTACCCAGCGCACCCAAGCAGTTCCTGCACTATTTCACGGAGGATAATCTGCCTCAGACGAAGCTCCAGCGTGATCTGGAGGGCGGCATGGCGGTTTCCATCGGCCGTCTGCGCGAGGATACGCAGTATGATTATAAATTCGTCTGCCTGTCCCACAATACGCTGCGCGGCGCTGCCGGCGGTGCAGTGCTCATGGCGGAGCTTCTGGCGGCGGAAGGCTATCTTGATTAATCTTGTCGGTACCTTTTCGAAAGGATGGATATGAATAATGAGTAAGCAGCCAATTTTCACCGGCTCCGGCGTAGCGATCGTTACGCCTTTTACGGAAAACAATGAAGTGAACTACCCACTTCTTGGCAAGCTGATCGATTTCCAGATTGAAAACGGCACAGACGCCATCATTATCTGTGGAACCACTGGTGAGGGCTCTACCCTCACGCACGAAGAGCATGCGGGCGCAATCCAGTTTGCGGTCGACCACACGGCGCACCGTGTACCGGTGATCGCCGGTACGGGCAGCAACGACACGGCCTATGCCGTCTATCTTTCCAATGAGGCGGAGAAAGCCGGCGTCGACGGTCTGCTCGTCGTAACGCCCTATTACAATAAAACCTCCCAGGCGGGCCTAATCCGGCATTATACCTATATCGCCGATCACGTCCACACGCCGATCATTACCTATAACGTTCCGAGCCGTACGGGCCTCAATATCAAGCCGGAAACATACCGCGAGCTCGCTAAGCATCCGCTCATCGTGGGGGCAAAGGAGGCAAACGGCGATATTTCCGCTCTGGCCAAAACCGTTGCGCTCTGCGGGGATGACCTGAATATCTACTCCGGCAATGACGACCAGATCACTTCCTTCATGTCCCTTGGTGCGAAGGGCGTCATTTCCGTTCTTGCAAACGTCGCGCCCCGTGTTGCGCATGACATTGCTGCCAAGTATCTCGCAGGGGACGCACAGGGCAGCCGGGATTTGCAGATCGAATATCTTGACCTGTGCAACGATCTGTTTATTGACGTCAATCCGATTCCTGCCAAAGAAGCGCTTGTTATGATGGGCTGGGAGGTCGGAGTGTGCCGTATGCCGCTCGCCCCTCTGTCCGAAGCGGCGCGTGCAGAGCTTCGTGCAACACTTTCAAAACACGGGTTCGTCAAATAACTTAATTTACGAAGCATTACGTGCAGGAAGTAAAAAAGGGTGGTCTTATCCATGACAAAGATTCTATTAAGCGGCTGCGGCGGAAAGATGGGGCGCGTGATTGCCTCTTGCGTGGCGGACCGTGAAGACTGTGAAATCGTTGCGGGAATCGACCCGGCAGGCATGGAGGAAGCGGCCTTTCCGGTTTTCGGAGCCGCGTCGCAGTTTGATGGGCAGGCGGATGTGATCATTGATTTTTCTCATCCATCCGCGCTGGAGGGGATTCTCTCCTATGCCGTTTCCCACCACACGCCGGCTGTGATTGCAACAACGGGATTAAATGAGCAGCAGGTTGCTTCCATCCATGAAGCGGCCAAAGAAGTGCCGGTTTTCTTCTCCGCCAATATGTCGATCGGAATCAGCCTGTTGACTGAGCTTGCTCAAAAAGCGGCCCGGGTATTGGGAGATTCCTTTGATATCGAGATCATCGAAAAGCATCATAATCAAAAGATTGATGCGCCCAGCGGCACCGCGCTGATGCTGGCGGACGCGATTTCCGGGGAGCTCAAGCAGAAGCCGCACTATGAATTCGACCGCCATTCCAAACGCGCCAAGCGGGATAAAAACGAGATTGGCATCCATGCTGTGCGTGGCGGTACGATCGTCGGCGAGCATGAGGTTCTCTTCGCCGGTCGGGACGAACTGATTTCCATCAGCCACAGCGCCCGTTCCAAGGAGATTTTCGCAGTTGGTTCTGTAAATGCGGCATTGTTCCTATGCAACCAGCCTGCTGGCTGCTATGCAATGCGGGACTTTGTCAATGCCAAGTAGAGGGGAGCGAATGATATGAATGAAATTCAAAGCATTACCCTGAAGGACGATGTTACATTGATTTCCCTGCAGGATTCCCCTGCCGATATCGCACTGGTATCCCAGATTTTTCAGATGATTTCCGACGCGGGAATTGATGTCGATATGATCTCCCAGACCCCGCCGCACGGCTCCATCCCCTCCCTGTCCTTTACGGTCAGCGGAGAGGATTTTGGGAAGGTCCTCGGAATCTCGACAAAGCTCAGGGAACTGAACCCGGAATTAAAGCTCAATGTCAGCTCTGGAAACTGCAAGATTTCGATTTTCGGAGAGGCGATGCGCGGGACTCCCGGCGTTGCTGCAAAGGTTTTTTCAGCGGTTTCTAAAGTAAATGCAGATATTCGTATGATCACAACATCGGAAGTCGATATCTCGCTTCTGGTCGTGAAGGCGGATGCGGACGTAACAGTAGACGCGATCCGGGAAATTTTTGCATAAGCTCATAGATCAGGCGGCAGGCTGCTATTCGCGGCCTGCCGTTTCTCTTTAGGCAATGTTACGAGATCACACTAAAATCCCACTTGGTTTTTAGTATTTTCTTTTATGACAATTGACAAAACATCCTTTTTCCTCTACAATAGATAGCGCGAGCAGACTGGGCAGCCGCACGCTTTATGCGTGAGGAAAGTCCGGGCCCCATAGAGCAGGATAACGGCTAACGGCCGCCGAGGGCGACCTCAGGGAAAGTGCAACAGAGATATACCGCCGGCCTTTGCCGGTAAGGGTGGAAAGGCGAGGTAAGAGCTCACCAGCGTGCGGGGAACCGCACGGCTCTGCAAACCCTATCCGGAGCAACACCGACTGGAGAGACACGCTTGCTCGGCGCATTCTCCGACAGGTGGCTTGAGCGCTGTGGCAACGCGGCGCCTAGATAGATGGCTGCCTTTAATGACAGAACTCGGCTTACAGGTCTGGTCGCATTTTTCGTTGGAGTACCGCGCGGCAGCAATGGATTCGATTGGCAACGCGCGGTATTTTTACGTTTTGAGCTATCGTAAATATAGCCGTCAATCATCGCTAGACACCGATTGCAAAAGCTCCGTTTCCGAAAAAGACGCTTTGGGCGATAAACGCTTCTTATGGATCCCGCATAGGATACATAAAGATGAAAAGCTTTGAAAGAGAAATCTTTTAAATGGTCGTTTTGTCCTTTCGCGCCGTACCAAATGGCGCGAATTGCCTCCGGCAAAGCGGACAAAACGTCCTGCCTTCAGCGAAAGGATGGTCATCAAGATGATTTGGGAGCTCATTTGCTGGATTTTCCTATTGTTCTTCACGCTTTTGGGAATCGCAGTGTCGATTTATTTCCTTTTGTTCCATCTGCTAGTCCCGTCTGGTAAAAAGGAATATCTGTTGCTGATCCCCTCCTCCGCTTCAAAAAGTGACGCTGTCAGTCAGATTTATACGGCGCAACTGCGTGCGGAGCTGCTCGGACGCAGGCAGTGTAATGGCGTTCTGGTGATATGTGATGGGCTGGATAAAGACACAAACCGGCAGTGTGCCTCCGCCTGTAACGCTTGCGGTCGAACGCGTCTGTGTACCATATCGGAATTGCTTCGGATTTCAGAATCGTCCGATAAAGGAAAAGAGGAGACACATGAATTCTAAACATTCTCTTTTTTCAATCTGGATGGTACCTTTCGGATTCTGCTGGCCACGGATATCCACGCAATTGTTCCGGGGATGGACGATGATCCACTCCCTCCTTTCTCTTTCAGCATATTCCCGTCCCGGAGGAATACGGCCTGCTCCAACAGGTAACGCCTGAAACGCCGGGTGCGGTTCAAGGACACAGCCGCTGGGCGGGCCGTTTCTTTGCCCTTGCCGATCCCATACATACCACAGGGACGCTAGGGGAAGGCCCCTCGACCCCCTGATCGCTTTGGGGAACCGGTTACCTGATTTTGAAACCAAGATGCTTAATTTCAGCCGGCTGATCGACAAAGATGCACTCCCGGCCGACTGATGCAATAGAACACAGGAAGAAGAAAGGAAGGCAATGAAAATGAAAAAGATCCGCAAGTTTCTGGCATTGATTCTGACCATGACGCTGACCCTTGCCTGTCTGCCGATGGCGGTGGGCGCTGTCTCCGGCGCACAGGAACCGCTCCGCTTCAACAAGGACGGAAAATTCAAGATCCTTGTTGCGACCGATATCCATGAGGACGAAAAGGATGATGCGAAATCCGCCGACGCACTGGCGCTACTGACGAATGCGATCGAAGAGCTGAAGCCCGATCTTGTCGTATTCAATGGCGACAACGCCACTGCTGACGGGCTGGAAAATCAGCGGGCAACGATTCATAAGATCGTTGCTCCGGTGGCTGCCAAAAACATTCCGCTTGCTGTGGTTTTTGGCAATCATGATGTGGAATACAGCGGTGTATCAAAAGAAGAGCAGGTCAAAATTTATCAGGAATATGACAATTGCCGTATGGTGACGGGTCCGGAGGATATTTCCGGCTGCGGGAACTATCATCTGCTGATTCAAAATAGCGCGGGTACCAGGGACGTTTTCAATCTCTGGTTCATCGATTCCGGCGACTATGCGGAAGAAGGCGGCTATGCCTACGTCCAGGATGATCAGATCGAATGGTATGAGCAGACGAGCAACGCTCTAAAGGCGCAAAACGGCGGCACGGCGATGCCCTCCATCCTGTTTCAGCACATCACCGTGCCGGAAGCCTACGACCTTCTGGAGCCCGTTCTGCTGCCTGGAAAGGGCCGCGTCAAAGGGCACGATATTTATTCCAACCGCTTCTGGAAGATCAAGGATCCCGCCAATACGACCGGAATTCTCAGCGAGGGCCCCTGCCCGCCCAATATCAATAATGGAGAGTTCGCAAGCTGGGTTAAGCAGGGCGATATCCTCGGCGCTGTTTTCGGACACGACCATGTCAATGATTTTACTGGGACAGTAGACGGAATCCGCCTTGTCCACACGCGTGCCGTCGGCTTTAAGACCTATAGCAACGGTGTCTCGCAGGGTGTCCGTCTGATCACGCTCGATGAAAACAATCTCAATCATTTCACGACGGAAATGTATGATTTCGCGGATCTGGTCGGCAAGAGCCAGTCTATAAAGGGCTTTGACCGGATTACGACAGAAATGTGGTGGGATTTCGGCTACGGCGTGCTTGGTATTGCCGCTGCAATCACCACCTATGTCCTTTACCGCGTGTTTGGGAAATAACATCGCCCATTAAAGGGAGCGTCCGCATCTGATCGTGCGGGCGCTCCCTTTTCTTTAATTCCGAATTCCAAAATGTGCTGTTTTATCCAGCTGACGCTCGATTTCCAGCAAACGGTTATACTTGCAAACGCGATCCGTTCTGGCCGGAGCTCCTGTTTTAATCTGCCCGGCATTCAGCGCCACGGCGATATCCGCGATAGAGGTGTCCTCCGTCTCCCCACTTCTGTGGGAAAGGATCGTCCCATAGCCGTATGCTTTCGCAAGGCGCACGGCCTCCATCGTTTCAGTGAGCGTTCCAATCTGATTGGGTTTAATTAAAATCGCATTTGCACATCCCTGCGCAATGCCTTCCCGCAGCCGCCTGGGATTCGTTACAAACAAGTCGTCTCCGACAATCTGTACCTGCTCCCCGATTTGCTGTGTGATCTCAGAAAATCCGTCATAATCCTCCTCAGCCAACGGATCCTCAATTGACTGGATCGGATACTCCTGCGCCAGCTTTTTAAAATGAGAAATTACCTCTTGCGTCGTCATGCGCTGCCCGCTTTTCGGCATCAAATAGCCTTCCTCTGTTTTCCATTCACTGGCGGCCGCATCCAGAGCGATCCGGATATCCTCTCCCGGTCGGTAGCCCGCCCGCTCCACAGCTTCCAGCAGCAGCTCCAGCGCCTGCCGGTCGCTTTCGAGATCCGGCGCATAGCCGCCCTCATCGCCCACGGTTGTGGACAGGCCGCGCTTTTTCAATGTTTTTCCCAGCTCTGCATAGGTTTCAACCGCCATTCGCATGGCTTGAGAAAAGCATTGTGCGCCGACTGGAAAAATCATAAACTCCTGGATGTCCATATTATTGCTCGCATGCGCGCCGCCGTTGAGAATATTGAGCATCGGCACGGGGAGCGTTACCGCGTTTACACCGCCCAAATAGCGGTAAAAGGGCATTCCGCAAAATCTTGCCGCCGTTTTGGCACAGGCAAGGGAAACCGCCAGGATCGCATTGGCGCCAAGCCTCGATTTATTATCCGTCCCATCGATAGAACACATCGCCATATCGATCGCCTGCTGATTTGTTACAAGCATATCGTTGAGCTCGCCGGAAATGTGAGCATTAATATTGTCGACCGCCTTCTGAACGCCTTTTCCGCCGAAGGCTTCATCGCCGTCGCGCAATTCACAGGCCTCATACATGCCGGTCGAAGCGCCGGATGGGACGCTCGCACAGGCCTGTGTACCGTCCCGCAGGGTTACGCAGGCCTCCACGGTGGGATTGCCGCGCGAGTCGAAAATCTGCCGCCCCATCACAGAAGTAATTCTTTCGTTGTTCATTCTAATTCCGCCTTTCTGAAAACAACTGGTTATTTCTTTGTATGTATTAGGATAACCTGATTTTCTATTATTTATCGAAATCGAGTAAACAGAATTTATTTTAATTGATATTTAATAAATAGTGAGAACCTGATATGATTATCTATAAACAAATGAAATAAATTAGGCGGCGATTTTTATGCCAACTGGGCACCATGTTTTTGCCGAATTTTGTCCAAATTGATCCGGAGCATGATTACAGCATCATATATAATATTCTTATGTCATCCCATCTAATAATAAATTTTATGCAACGAAGACAGTCTTATAAACGCCGAGGACAAGCTCTTTCGTGCGGGGCGGGTTGCCTCCTGTGCAGACGTCTGCGATCGCGTTGAGCTCCGCTTCCTTTACGCTGATCTTCTTCAGCGTCTGCGGAATACCGACGTCAATGGATAGCTGGCGGACCGTGTCGATCGCGGACTTGCGGTATTCAGCCTGTGCTTCAACGCCTATCATCCGGGCGATCTCGCGGTATTTTTTCCGGTATACTCCTCGTTGAACCCCATCACATAGGGCAGATGAAACAGGCAAGAAGAATTCCGAAGGCAGCGAACACACGGAATCTATTTAAATACAAATATTTCCTTATTTATGATTGATATTATCAATATAGATATATATAATTATTATAGCATTTAAAAGTATCTGAGAATGGTAGACATGAACTAATTGAGGATTTGAAGACTGTTGGCCGCAATATGAAAAAACAGCATCCTTATCATTAAATTCCAGGCTGCGGTGCATGCAATATCCGCACGCACCGCGGCCTATTCAGAAGCGGGAGAGCTTATGAGACATTGGCTACATACCTCCAAATTATTGTTGCTTTTTTTTACAGTATTTTCTTTTTTTAACGTTTTGGCATCCTCTATATTATTCTTTAATCAAACAAAACTAAATCAGCAATATCCTTTCGGGACTTCGGACAGCATCCTCTTTAAAATCGAGAACAATGATAACTCTTTTGTAACAAATGGTGATTTGCTCCTTTGGATGGAACGTCAACCGCAGGGTTTCCTGATGACGCATAACCAACCTTTTTCAAAAACTTTAGAAGTTTATTCCAGCACGCCTATAAAGATCAAAACAGAAAATGGGAATATATATTCTTTCCTCACAGCTGACATAACAAATGAAGCCGTTTTAAGCAAGGAACGGAAAACAGATTGTGTTAGAAAACAAGGTGCTTTTTTCTTTTATTATAACCAGCACTCATATCAGGTAAATCAATTTTCAGATGATGCCCTTCAGGATATCTACGAATATATCCTGAATTTGAAAGCTGTCCTTTCAAATGGATCATCACTTCCTGTTACTGGAACCTTTGTATTGGATGCGGGAAAATCCACTCCGGAGCTCTTTCAAAATTTATGTACTTACATTCATGCATGTTCCCCAACTACTCAAATTTCAGAATTAAAAAATGCAACGGCAAATCCACTGACACAATTGCAGCAATCTGAGGATAAGCAAATGCTATTGGTGGGAACCGCTCTTTTGACACTTCTTCTCATGCTGAACATAGCAAGTCTGAATCGGAATTGGCTTGCACATAAGAGGAAAGAGCTGTTTGTCAGATATTTGGTAGGGGCGGAAAAAAGCCGCCTTTTATCCGCAGTCGCGAAAGACTACAGCAGCGCGTTTCTCTGCTCTCTCGCTGTTGGCAGTATACTTGCCATCATATTCAGCCGTTTCTTCCATCCCTTTCAATATCTATCTTTTTCGGTGTCCCCCATCTCACTGGCATGTGCCTGGTTCATCGCATTGGCTTTGGGAGGCATCAGCCTTATCAGTATTATGATACACGCGCGCAAGATGATTCCGTGAATATAGAATGAAAGGAGAGGTGGCGCAGCAATGCGATGGCATTTCATCTGGGATGATCTCAAAGAAAAACCGCTTCATTACCTCGGCATGTTTCTACAATTGCTTGCGGCAACACTACTTTTTACGATCATTTTTTTATTACTATTCCATATGCAGGAGTATAAACAAAAAATAGAAGCGCTCAACCATTATGAGCAGCTCTATTATTTAAAAGATATCACAGACGAAGCTTATTTTGAAACCAATATATCCTCTAACCCTGATGCAGGGAATCGCATGTATCAGTTATATAACTATATTATGCAAAATCCCGGCTTTCAAGCATACACCTTTTACCAGTATCAGGAGAACTTACAGGGAAATGCGTCACCAACAACGTTTTTCTATGCAGACACCTCTTTCTGGAATACCTTCCGCCTTGAGGCCGAAGGCGGTTACAACTTGTTTTCTAACAACACGCCTCGGGGCTATCTGCCAGTTATACTGGGCCATCACTTCAAACAGACCTATCAAATAGGAGATATCATAAATGATAAATATGAGGTAATGGATTATTTGAAAGAAGGATCATTCTATTTAAACCCAAAGGCTTCCAGCGAAATAATTTCTTTAGACGAAAGCATTGTTTGTCCGGTCAATATTCACGCAAACAGCAGCTTTTCAGATCTTGACATGGCGATTAATTCTACAGTCATTTTGACAAACAAAGATACTGTTTTTCAGGAAATTCAAAACAAGTCATATGAATTGGGTTTGTTTACTTTTGCGTTTGAAAGCTTTTCTGATCAATTAGAAAATATCACAGAAGAAAATGAATTCTTTATTGAACTTGCAACAACCATTCTCATTTTGCTCCTGAGTGTTTCTGTTTTAGGTTTGGTTTCGAGTATATTAGAATATATAGACTGTCATAAAAGGGAATTTTTGATTCACATTATGTATGGCGCAACGATGAAGGATATCCTCATACGCATCCTTTCCCAAGTTTTTATTCCTTTGGCTATATCCATTTTGGTTTCCTTTTCAATTGGAAAAGATTTACGAATTTTTTTGCTAACAACGCTGTTCATACTGGTTTTGGGGATGGTTATATCATTCGTCCCCTGTATCCGGCTCATACATCTGGATTTGAACAGTGCCATCAGAAAGGAATAAACATATGATCTCATTATTCAATATTTCAAAAACTTTTGGCACCGGTGGCGCCAAAACAATTGCGCTACATGACCTATCTTTGGATATTTCTAAGGGTGAATTGTTGGCTATCATGGGCCCCTCAGGCTCCGGAAAATCAACCCTTTTAAACATTATTGGATGCCTTGAACAGCCATCCGGGGGAACGTATCTGCTAAACGGCGTGTCAATCCAAAGTTTATCCACGAAGAAAAACGCAAACTTAAGAAACGAATATTTTGGGTTTATCGTACAGGACTTCGCGCTCATTGAACATTATACAGCCGAAAAAAATATTACATTGCCTCTCACATACAGCAAAAAGAAAATCAATGCAAAACAGGCTGTCGACTCTGTTATGAAAGAATTGAATATCTCCTCACTAAAAAAACAACTCTGCTGTACGATGTCAGGTGGACAAAGACAGCGGGTAGCAATTGCGCGGGCGCTCATCAACGAACCGGAAATCATCTTAGCGGACGAACCTACCGGTTCACTGGATTCAAAAACTGGGCAAGATATCATGGATTTATTCAAGCAGATCCACAAACAGGGAAAAACAGTGATTATCGTTACACATGATGAGCGAGTGGCGAAACAATGCGATAGAATTGTACATATCGTTGATGGAACTCTGTATACGGAATAATAAAAGACACATTGTTCAATTTAGCTTTGCCCTGCCCTGCCTCAAAGAAATAGATATTGATATAAAAGACCTCCTGCTAACTATAAACAAAACAAGTGTCTGGGTGTGTCTTGAGGCGGTAAAACAAAGCTCCTCCATTGAGCAGATATAATAATGAAACTTTTCCTCACTTCTAGCTCAATATCAAACGGGAACCGCATCGTATCAATTGATGCGGTTCCCGTTATATGATTATCATTTTCAGGAGAAGATTTCTTCCTGCTCAATCAGCTTAATGCCGGCCTTCGTCAGCACCGCCGTCGCTTCCTCATTATTCTCCACGCGGATGATCACATATGCCGCGCCGACCTCCGGCGTGATGAACGCATAGGCATATTCCACGCTGATGCCCGCTTCCGCCAGCACACGGATTGCCCGGGAAAATCCGCCCGGCTCATCCGGGATGCCGATGCCGAGCACGTTCGTCATGGATACGGTCAGACCGCTCTCTTTGAGCACTGATTCCGCTTTCTCCGGGTCGTTGACGATCAGGCGGAGGATTCCATAGTCTGTCGTGTCCGCAATGGAAAGCGCGCGGATATCGATCCCCTTTTCCGCGACCAGAGAGGTGATATCGGCCAGCCGGCCGGGCTTGTTCTCCACAAAAATGGAAATCTGCTTGATTGGCATATCAAACCCACCTTTCTATCCTTAATCAATCACTCGTTTATCGATCACGCGCACCGCTTTGCCTTCGGAGCGCGGAATGGACTGCGGCTCCACCAGATGGATCACTGCGGAAACGCCCAGCGTCGTCTGCATCGCGGTCTTGATGCGCGCTTCCGTCTCCTCGATCCTGCGCACGGAGTCGGAGAACATCTTTTCGGACATCTCGATATAAACTTCCATCACGTCGAGATTGTTTTCCCTTGTAACGACAATCTGGTAATTCGGCTCCATACCCAACTCCAGTATAACATGTTCCACCTGAGATGGGAAGACGTTGACGCCGCGGATAATCAGCATATCGTCCGAACGGCCCCTGGGCTTCGCCATCTTGACAAGCGTCCTGCCGCATTCGCACTTCTCATGTCTGATCGCACAGATATCGCGCGTACGGTAGCGCACCAGTGGTAGCGCCTCCTTACCGATGCAGGTGAAGACCAGTTCGCCGTACGTCCCGTCTGGCACAGGCTGAAGAGTGTCCGGATCGACGACCTCTGGATAGAAATAATCCTCACACACATGAAGGCCGGTCTGCATCCGGCATTCATAGGAAACGCCGGGGCCTGCGATTTCAGAAAGGCCGTAGATATCATACGCCTTGATGGCCAGGGATTTTTCAATCTTACGGCGCATGTTTTCCGACCAGGGCTCTGCACCAAATAAGCCTGCGCGCAAACGCAGCGTAGTGGGATCGATTCCCATGCGGTTGACCGTTTCGCCGATGAACATTGCATAGGAAGGCGTGCAGCACAAAATGTCGGAACCGAAATCCTGCAGGATCTGTACCTGACGCTTCGTATTGCCGGAGGAAACCGGAATCGCGGTGGCGCCCATCTTCTCTGCGCCGTAGTGAAGCCCTAAGCCGCCCGTAAACAGGCCGTAGCCGTAGGATATATGGATCGAATCCGTTTTTGTTGCGCCAGCCGCCGTCAATGCGCGCGCCGCGCCTTCAGACCACACGTCGATATCATGCTGCGTGTAGCCAACGACCGTCTGCTTGCCCGTCGTGCCGGAAGACGCATGAATGCGCACCAGCTGATCCTTGGGGACGGCGAACAGGCCAAAGGGATAATGATCCCGCAGGTCCTGCTTGACGGTAAACGGCAGCTTGGTAATGTCGTCAATCGTTTTGATATCCCCTGGCAGCAGGCCGATCTCATCGAATTTCTGTTTGTAGAACGGCACATGATTGTATGCGTTATGTACCATTTGAATCAGCCTTGCGGACTGAAGCGCCCAGAGATATTCCCGAGATGCGGTTTCGATTTCCGGATTAAAATATTGATCCATCTGTTTTTCCATCCCTTTCCGATTTATGCGCCGTAATCATAGCCCATGGAAAACGCCAGCTTGTTCATTTCCAAAAACTTCGGTGGGACGGTCTCTTCGAGCGCCCGCTCCCACACATCCCGGCTGAGATCCATATGCTGTGCCAAAACGCCCATGAGCACTACGTTGACCGCTTTTGAGGAGCCCGCATCCATTGCGATGGCAAGCGCGTCGAGCGCCGTGATATCCGCTCCGCTGGCCTTAAGCGCTTCCAGCACACCCTGCGGATACTCCGCCGCGCCGATGACGACCGGCATCGGGTCGATCTGCTGGATGTTGACGATCAGCTTCCCCTCCGGCTTGAGATAGGGCAGCCAGCGGGCCGCTTCCAACTGCTCAAAAGCGAGGATGTAATCCGCCTCGCCTTTTTCCACGGTGGGAGAATACACCTGATCCCCATATTTCACATAGGTGACGACGGAACCGCCGCGCTGGCTCATGCCGTGCACTTCGGATACTTTTACGTCATATCCCTTGCTCAGCAGCGCGCTGCCGAGCAGGCGGCTGGCAAGCAGCGTCCCCTGCCCGCCGACGCCGACGATCATGATACTTTTGACTGCCATTGATTAGCCCTCCTTATGCTGGATCGCGCGAAATTTGCAAAGCTGCGTGCACACGTCACAACCGACGCACTGCGTAAAGTCAATATTCGCCTTCCCCTCTTTGATGCTGATGGCCGGGCAGCCAATGCGCATGCACATTTTGCAACAGGTGCATTTGTTGCGGTCAACATAAAGTGGCGGATTGTGCTTGACATATTTGAGCAGCGCGCAGGGGCGGCGGGAAATGACCACGGAGGGTTCGTCGGCCTCCAGCTCCTGCCGGATGACTTCCTCCGTCTGCTTCAGGTCGTAAGGATCAACCACTGCCACCCGGTTGATACCAACCGCCTTGCACAGCGCTTCCAGGCTGACGGCAGCCGTCGGATCGCCCTTGATCGTGTAGCCTGTGGTCGGGTTCTGCTGGTGGCCGGTCATGCCGGTGATGCTGTTGTCGAGAATGACAACCGTGGAGTTACCCTGGTTGTAGGCGATATCGATCAGGCCCGTCACGCCGGAATGGATGAAGGTAGAATCTCCGATCACCGCCACGGAATGATGATTGGAGCCCTCGCGCGCCTTGTTGTGCCCATGCAAGGCGGAAACGGAAGCACCCATGCAGATGCAGGTATCCATCATACCCAGAGGGGCCAGCGCGCCGAGCGTGTAGCAACCGATATCGCCGCTGACAGTGACCTTTAGCTTTTTCAGCGCATAGAACAGGCCGCGGTGCGGGCAGCCCGCGCACAGCACGGGAGGCCGGCCCGGAATGGCAACGTCGGCCTGCAGCGATTTCTTCTCCTCGCCGAAGATGACCTTCGCAATCATCGCCTGTGAATATTCACCGCAGAGGGTAAAGGCTTCCTTGCCAATGACATCCACGCCAATTTTACGGCAGTGCGTTTCGATAAAGTCGTCAAGCTGCTCAATGACATACACCCGATCGCATTTCGACGCAAAATCCTTGATCAGCTCCACGGGCAGCGGATAGACGCAGCCGAGCTTCAGATAGGATACGCGTTCGCCCAGCGCTTCCTTCGCATATTGGTAGGAAATACCGGCGGCAATGACGCCGATGGAGGTATCGTGATATTCCACTGTATTGATGGGGGCCGTTTCCGCCCAGGCCGTCTCCGCCTTGAAGCGCTCTTCCACGACCACATGGCGGCCCTTGGCCATAGCGGGCATCATGACATATTTTTGCGGATCCTTGACATATTCTTTCAGACCGTTATCCACACGTTCGGCAATCTCTGAAAGGCTGCGCGAATGGGATACGCGCGTGGAGAGCCGCAGGATGACAGGTGTATCGAATTTTTCAGAAAGATCATAGGCGAGCTTTGTATAGGCAAGGCATTCCGCCGAATCAGAAGGCTCGAGCATCATCGTCTTGGAGGCCTGCGCATGATGGCGGGAATCCTGTTCATTCTGGGAGGAATGCATGCCCGGATCGTCGGCAACGGCAATGACCATGCCGGCGTTGACGCCCGTATAGGATGCTGTAAACAGCGGGTCGCATGCCACATTCAGGCCGACGTGCTTCATCGCGCAGAAGGAACGCGCGCCCGCAATCGAAGCGCCGCAGGCGACCTCCATCGCCACCTTTTCATTCGGCGCCCATTCGCAGTAGATGTCTTCGTATTTCGCGGCATATTCGGTAATTTCCGTGCTTGGCGTGCCCGGATAGCTCGAAGCAATCCGGCATCCCGCCTCATACAGGCCGCGTGCGACAGCCTCATTGCCCAATAACAGCTTTTTCATAGTGATCCTCCACTTTATGTAAAATGATGATTCAATCCATTACTTTTGATTGCGCAAATCCAGAATCCGGTTTGCCTTGCCCTGGAAGCGTTCCAGCGTTTTCGGCTCGACGATGCTCACCTTACACTGGATGCCAAGCACAGTTTGCAAACGGTGGCGAATATGGTTCTGCAGCTCTTCGATTTCTTTATAGCTCTCCAAAATGCTGCCGTCGACCAGCTCCACCTTGACCTCCAGCGTGTCCGCATAGCCCTCCCGGCGGACAACGAGCTGGTAGTGCGGGCCGATCTTCTCCATGCCCACAAGCACGCTCTCGATCTGAGAAGGGAATACGTTCACGCCGCGGATTTTGAGCATATCATCCGTGCGGCCCTTGACCTTATCCATGCGCACGCCTGTTCGTCCACATCTGCAGGGCTCGTAGTTCAATCGCGTGATGTCCTTCGTGCGGTAGCGCAGAAGCGGCAGCCCCTCCTTACAGAGCGTCGTGACAAGCAGCTCGCCTGTCTCCCCGGCTGCAAGAGGCTCGAGCGTTTCGGAATTGACAATTTCCGGATAGAAGTAGTCCTCATTGAAATGCAGGCCATCGCGCTCGCGGCACTCGCCGGAAACACCAGGGCCGACAAGTTCGCTCATACCGTAGTTATCAGTAGCAAACAGGCCCCAGCCCTTTTCCACCTCAGCGCGCATCTCCGGCGTGCATCCTTCGGAGCCGAAGAGGCCCAGACGCAGATGATAATCGCTCATGGGATAGCTCAGTTCCTTCGCCGTCTCTGCCATATACAAAGCATAGGACGGGGTGGAAACCAGCGCGGTAGTGTGGAAATCACGCATATACATCAGCGCTTTTTCCGTATTGCCGCTGGAATTGGGAACGACGGTGGCGCCGATCTTCTCGAGCCCATAGTGCAGGCCAAGGGCGCCAGTAAACATCCCATAGCCAAAGGAAATCTGCACAATGTCCTCATCCGTCGCTCCGGCAGCCATGACCAGGCGCGCCATACAATCCGACCACATCTCAAGGTCATGCTTCGTATAACCGACCACGGTGGGCTTACCCGTCGTGCCGGAGGAGGCATGGATGCGCACAATCTTTTTCATCGGCTGTGCAAACAGGCCAAAGGGGTAATTGTCGCGCAGGTCGGCCTTAGTGGTAGGCGGTATGTATTGGATATCTGAAAGGGATTTGATTTTATCCGCCGTCACGCCTGCTGCATCGAGCTTTTTGGTATAAAAAGGCACGTTGCGGTAGCAGTAATCCACCGTCCATTTCAGGCGTTCGAGCTGAAGTGCTTCAAGATCTTTGCGGGGCATCGTTTCGATTTCAGGCTGAAAATACATGATAGAAGCTCCTCTGATGAATTGATTTTAGCGGATAAAGCCGCAGAATGTCAGAAAGCCGCAAATTAATATTTATTATTATAATGTGTACTGAACAAAGGCGAAAGCATTGAAAGCCTTGTCTTTCAATGCTATTTGGCTGTGGTCAAGTGCAGGGGTTTCCCCGCAAAAGCGGCAAAGCCCTTGCACTCCGCAATTAACTTTTTAATTGCGAATATGCATTGAAATTGCGCGGCAACCGCCGCGCGAATAAACCGCGTTGCGGTTTATTCAGTGGACATTATTATAGCATATCCTTGCGCTTTGGACAAATTATTTTCCTCTGATGCCAAAATTACAGCCGCAGAAAAATCTGTGACTGTAATTTTATGACTGGATCATTTACATTATTCCTGCTCAACAATCCCGCTGTAGAAAAAGGTATTGACCGCAGGATGCTTGATGCAATGATCGATTGCGCTGACAACAAAGCAAAGTAGGAGCGACACGAGCATCGCGATCACCGCAAATACCGGACCAAGTCCGGCAAGCTTTGTAACTACAGGAGCCGTTACTCCGGCTAGCGATAACAGCTTGCTGACTGCGGGAATCAGCGCGATGACGAAGCCGCTCCACATCCCGGCCCAGGCCCCCGCCCGGTTCATCTTCTTCCAATACAGCGCCACCACATAGGGCGCGAGGAAGGAGCCGGAAATGATCCCCCAGGAATAGCTCATCATATCGAGGATCGGCGTATCCGTATTGGCAACCACATAGGAGCCGATGACAAATACGACGCAGAGTACTTTCGTCAGTGCAGAAACGCCTTTGTCCGTCATGGTAGGCTTCAGGCGCGCCTTGATCAGATCCATCGACAGCGTCGAACTGGCAGAGAGTGTAATGGAGCACAGCGTAGAAACAGAGGCGGCGATCAGTAGCACCAGCACCACGCCAAGCAAGACGCTTGGCATGCGAACAAGCTTGAGCATCGTCGGCACGATATAGTCTTGGACAGGCATCGTTTCCTTTGTGAAGAAAAGATGGCAGAGCGATCCGATAAAATAACCGCCGCCTGCGACGAGCAGCGCGAAGAAGGTGGAGATGATGATGCCGCGTTTTGCCTGCTTGTCATCCTTGATGCCAAAATATTTCTGGATCATCTGCGGCAAGCCCCAGGTGCCGAAGCTCGTCATCAATACCGTCGCAATCAGGGAAATTGCCTGCGAGGCGGACAGCTTCGGAAGGCCTGAGGCAGATTGGGCGTAAGCAGCAAGCCCTTTCAAGCCGTTCACCTGGTCGGAACGCAACACAAAGAAGATCAGTAGCGCCACGCCGAACATCATCACAATCCCCTGCACAAAATCCGCGCGCGCCTGCGTGACATAACCGCCAAGCAGCAAAAGCAGAATTGCCACCACAGCGATGATCACCATACAGACTGTCACATCAATGTTGAGCAAAACGTCCGCAACGCTGGCAAGCCCTTTATAAACAGATGCGGAATATGGAACGAGAAAGATAAAAATCACGACCGCAGCAAAGGTTTTCATCGCCTTACTCTGATAGCGGCAATCGAAAAACTGCGGCATTGTTTTGATTTTCAAGCGGGCGGAAACGTCGCGCGTCCTGCGTGCGAGCATTTTCCACGCAAGCCAGGATCCAAATACTGCATTGCCAATCCCCGCCGCAATCCCCCACAGGCCATACTGGAGCCCTGTGCCTCCCGCATAGCCGACAAACATAACAGCGCTAAAATACGCGGTGCCATAAGACAAAGCGGAAAGCCATGCGCCCGCATTGCGCCCGCCGACCGTGAAATCGGCAATGCTTTTTGATTTGCGCCCTGAATAGATGCCGATCGCCATCATTGCGATGATATAAATTGCAATCGTCACCCATACTGCAATATTTTCCACCCGGATCATCTCCCTCAAAACAAATTCCCGCTGCAAGTATGGCACTTTAAAGTTTTGCACTTTAAAGCTTTTAGCTGCTAAATCACTTGATACATCATACTATGCAAGCGGGAAAAAGTCAAGGACATCTTCGAGGGAAACAGACAAAATTTTCACAAATTTTAATCGCTATGCTTTATTCGTCCGAATTTTCAAACAGACTCTCCTGCATCTTATAAATCATCTCCCGGCGACGGAGTTCTTCCTCCGCATCCAGGCGGATCGTGCCGTCATTCTCTATTTTAAGAATATTGCCGGGCCGCACCCCTTTGGGCAAGCGGCTTATTTCAATCGCCACCATCGAGCAGTCCTCGCGTTCGCAAACGGCAAGGTCGCCTTCAAAGCGGTCGATGATGAGTGTTTCCACCGATATGCGCCTCCTTTTAAACGTTCATTTACGCGGCCATCCGCTTTGCGGTCAGCTCCTGCTTCGTCTTTTCTGTCCCGCAGTAAAGTGTGGTGCCGTCGCTGCCGATCACAATCGTGCCGTCCTGGTCCGTCCGGAAGGGCGTAATGCCCCGCTTTTTCAATTTTTCCAGCGTTTCTTTATGTGGGTGGCCATAATCGTTGCCCGTGCCGCAGGAGATCACGCAGAAAGCCGGCTGGACCTTATCGAGAAACGCATTGCCGGAGGAGGTCCGGCTACCATGATGCCCCATTTTCAAGACGTCGGCATGCACGTCCATTCCTTTCTTGAGAATGGCGTTTTCGCTCGGCGTCTCCGCGTCTCCAGTGAAGAGAAACGAGGTGGAGCCGAAATCGAGCCGTGCAACGACGGACATGTTGTTGAGATCGTCATCCTGCTGGCAGGGGCCGAGAATGGTCAGCGCCGCGCGCTTCCCACTGTAGGTTTCGCCCGGTGTGGCCGCAATCACCTTTGCGCCGGAATCCTTGACAGCCTGCAGGAAATTTTCATAGGTCTTTGTCGTGGGTGTATTCTTCTGCGTCAGCTTCGGCATAATGACGTTGGCAACCGGAATCTTCTTCAAAACGTCCGCCATGCTGCCAATATGATCGGAATGCGGATGCGTTGCAATCACATAGTCGAGGCTTTTGACATTCTGCGCTTCGAGATAGGAGAGAATTGTCTCCCCGTTCCCCCTCTCGCCCGCATCGATGAGTACATTGAGCCCCTCGGACTTGATCAGGATGGAATCTCCCTGTCCAACGTCGATATAATGGACGGAAAGCGGCTGCTTCGCCGCCTCTGAAACCTCCGTGAGCTGCGCGCTGCTAAAGATTTCCTGCCAGGTCGGCACGGAAAAAGGTAGGTTGAGCTGCGGCGCAACCGTGATAAACGCGCAAACCAGCACCAGAATCACGCCAATCACCTCAAGGGCGGCGCGCTTTTTTCGGGCCGCCCGGCTTGATTTTCGTTTGGCCATTCGTCTTTCTCCCCTTTTGGTGATTTTGAGTGTTCCTATTCCGATGGATGGGCTTCCCTGTACCTGCCTGTGCGCGGATCAGGCACTTCTCTCCATTGCCGATCAGATCAGCTCTCCCCGCTTGGCGCAGCGCTTCCTCTACGAGCGTACGATTCTTCGGATTAAAATATTGGAGCAGCGCGCGCTGAAGCGCTTTTTCCTTCGGCGTACGTGCAACGTAGACCTCCTCCATCGTATAAGGGTCCAGCCCCGTGTAAAACATACAGGTCGAAATCGTCCCGGGCGTGGGATAGAAATCCTGCACCTGCTCGGGGCGCAGCCTCTCCCGCTTTAAAAAGAGCGCCAGCTCCACCGCATCCTGCAGCGTACTGCCCGGATGGGAGGACATCAGATACGGCACAAGATACTGCTCCTTGCCGATCTGTTTCGTATATTCAAAATATCGTTTCGCAAAGCGAAGATACGCTTCGATATGCGGCTTGCCCATCTTATCCAGCACAGCGGCGGAGCAATGCTCGGGCGCCACCTTGAGCTGGCCGCTGACATGGTGCTCCACCAGCTCCCGGAAAAAGCTGTCGTCCTGATCCTCCAACAGATAATCATACCGGATACCGGAGCGGATAAATACCTTTTTGATGCCGTCGAGAGAACGCACCGTGCGCAGGATATCGAGGTATTCGCTCTGGTCGGCTTTTAACTGCGGGCACGGCCTGGGCGCGAGGCACTTTTTGCCTTTGCACAGGCCATTTTTTTCCTGCAGATCGCAGGAGGGGCGGCGAAAATTCGCCGTTGGGCCGCCGATATCGTGGATATAGCCTTTGAAGTGGGGCAGCTTTGTGAGCTCCTGCGCCTCTGCAAGGATGGATTGCTTGCTCCGCGTGGTAACGTATCTCCCCTGATGAAAGGCGAGCGAACAGAAATTGCACGCGCCGAAGCAGCCGCGGTTGTGCGTGATGGAAAATTCCACCTCCGCAAGCCCAGGTACGCCACCGAGCGGCTCATAGGAGGGATGATAGGTTCGCATATAGGGTAGCGCATAGACGCGATCCAGCTCCTGCTGGGAAAGCGGCGCCATCGGCGGATTCTGCACGAGCATCCGGTTTCCATGCCGCTGCTTGAGAAGCTTTCCCCGGATATGATCCTGCTCGTCCTGCTGGATGCGGCAAGAAACAGCATATTCCCGCTTGGATTTGAGCACATTCTCATAGGAGGGGCACTCCTTGCCGTAAAGCGGCGTTTCGCGCACATCAACGGCATAGCACGTACCGCGGATATCGGTGAGCGAAGAAGCCGGTTCCCCGGCATCGAGCCGCCGCGCGATCTCTACAATTTGATTTTCTCCCATCCCATAGATCAGCAAATCCGCGCCGGAATCGAACAGAATGGACGGACGAACCACATCATCCCAATAGTCATAGTGCGCAAAGCGCCTGAGGGACGCTTCCAGCCCGCCAATGATCAGCGGCATATCCGGCCCATAAGCCTCGCGGATTTGCCTGCAGTATACGATTACGGCGCGATCCGGCCGTTTCCCCGCCTTGCCGCCCGGCGTATAAGCATCCTCACTGCGCTTTTTCTTTGCCGCTGTATAATGGGCGACCATGGAGTCGATATTGCCGGACGAAACCAGAAAGCCGAGCCGTGGCCTTCCAAAACGCATAAAGTCTCTCGTGCTGTGCCAATCCGGCTGGGAGAGCATTGCGACCCGGAAGCCTGCCGCTTCCAGCACGCGGGTAATGATCGCCGCGCCGAAGCTCGGATGGTCGACATAGGCATCCCCCGAAACATAGACAAAATCCGGCGCATCCCATCCGCGCTGTTTCACTTCCTCTTTTGTAATAGGTAAAAATGAATGCATTTTCCGACCAACTTTTTATTCCATAAACTTTTTCAACGGCTCGATGTCCAGTTCGCCGCAATCCTTCAGAACATTGTAAAGCTGATGCGCAATCATCATCACGCCGCCCATGGAATCGCTTTCAATATTCAGCGGCATGATCGGATCATGCACGCTCAAGCGCAGCAGAAACCAGCCGTCTCCGTTTTCGCGGTCCAATGAGACGCGAATTCCCTCATAATTATCGGGGGCAACCTGCCATGCAGGCTGGCTTTCCGCGTACTGCATAAGCTTTTCGATTACGCTCTCACCATATGTTTTAAAATCCTCGCAGGTGATTGGCATCCGGAATTCCTTGCTTTCCAGTGGCTCTTCCAGCATGGCGATCAGGTCTTCGAGATGCTTCCCGGTTTTGCCGAGCTGTGCCATCTTAATGATAATTTTGGTCATCAGATAGGCACCGTCATCGAGAAAATAATTCTCCCGCAGCGCCGCGTGACCGGAGGTCTCAATCGCGAGTGGGGTATTGATTCCCTGCGCGGTGAGCCGCTGCGCCTCATCAATCACATTCTTATAGCCACGCTTAAAGCGGTGATGCTTCCCGCCAAGGTCTTTTTCAATAAATTCTTTCAATCCGCTGGAAGTGATGGAGTCTGTTACGATTGTTCCGCCCTCATTGCCCTCAAGCGCAATACAGGCAGCCAGCGCGACGAGACGGTTACGGTTGATCTCCTTGCCATTGCGGTCCACACAGCCCGCGCGGTCGACATCCGTATCAAAGATCACACCAAGGTCCGCGTGATGTGCAAGCGCTGCCTTGCAGATGCTTTGCATTGCCGCTTCGTTTTCCGGATTGGGAATGTGATTTGGAAAGCGGCCGTCCGGTTCAAGAAACTGGCTGCCCGTGATATCAGCACCCAAGGGTGCGAGAACCTTTTCCGCATAAAAGCCGCCTACGCCGTTGCCTGCGTCCACAACGATATGGTAACCGCGCAGGGGGCGCTCATAATCGTCCGCATTCACTCCGCGGCAGATCGTCTCCCGGAGGGAGGCGGCGTAATCATTCATAAAATTGACCTGCTCCACAGGCCCTGGCCCGGCAGCCGGGATTTTCTCTTCCTTCTGCGCATAGAGAAGAATCGCTTCGATATCTGCGCCTTCCAGCCCACCGCCGCGCGTAAAAAATTTCAGGCCGTTACGCTGCCACGGATGATGGCTTGCAGTGATCTGAACCGCGGCGTCGCAGCCAAGCTGCACCGTTGTCATAAACATCGCAGGCGTGGAGGACAGGCCACAGTCCTTCACTGCGAAACCGGCGTCTGTCAGGGCCGAGATCACCTGCTTCTTCATCCGTTCGGCGGACAGGCGGGAATCATGGCCCACCGCGACCGTAAAGCTGTCCTTTTTCATCCGGTGATTCAGCCAGCAGGCAAAGCCCATTGCCATGCGGTATACGGCTTCGTCCGTCAGATTGACTGCCTCTCCTCCCGGCGCCTCCATCGCGACACCTCGGATATCCGTTCCGCTTTTGAATTGCCTCCATTCTTTTATTAGCATTTCGTTTGTCATGATTTCCAACCTCATTTCCGTATTCTAACGATGCTTCTTAACAACCGTTGGCATTCTGATTGTTTTCGGTTTCTATTCTACCTGTTTTTTTCGGATTCGTCCACTCTTTTCAAGGGGAATAAAACGGGGCGGCTGTGTGTGATCCCCCAAATCACTGCCTAGCCGCCCTGTTTTATTTTATTTTCCCGTTATTTCTCCACAGAATTTCTGTAAATGCCGGCAAAAACCAACACACCTCTGAATCCAATTCCGTATCAAAACAAACGGTTGAGAATCCTATAGGCCATTTTATCATGCTTGACCTCTCATCATCAAAAGCGCCACGTGCAAATCTGCCAAAGCTTCAAGGAGCGTCTTTCATTTTATCCCTCTCCGTCTTTTTCTCAAACAGGCCGGGGTTTGCCTCCTGAGCGATGGAGACCAGCCGTCGGAGACGATGGTTGACGCCGGAGCGGGAAATCGGCTCAGAAAGCGCCTCTCCCAACTCCCGCAGGCTCATTTCTGGATTTTCCAGACGAAGGAGTGCAATTTCTTTGAGCTCTTCCGGCAGCGATTCCAACCCGGCATGGTCGCGGATTGTTTCGATGGCAAAAACCTGCTCCGCCGCCGCATTTGCGGTGCGGGAAATATTCGCGGTCTCGAAATTGGTCTTCCGGTTGATATTATTGCGCATGTCCTTATACATTTTCACACCCATCAGCTCCAGCACCGCGTTTTGTGCGCCCATGAGAGTCAGGGTTTCTTCAATACGCTCGCTATCCTTACAATAAACGACATGGCTTCCTTTGCGCTCCAGCTGCTTTGGCGCGAGGGATAATTCATCCAGCAGCTTCGCCAGATCGCGGCTGATGTATCGGTAAGGAACGACAAATTCCAGATGGTAATCCTTCTCCGGATCCGTCAGCGTCCCGCAGGCCAGAAAAGCGCCGCGCAGCAATGATGCCATGCAGCACTCCCCGGTGAGATTTGCCCGGTTGAGCCGCAAGACAAGCTCGCCCTTCTCATGCCCGAAGGCGGACATCACCTGCTGCCGCTGGGCCGCCGTGCGGACGCACACCTTGAATTTGCCAGACGCAGATTGCGACATCTGCGCTTCAATGCCCGTTTCCCGCAATATCCCGTCGCAATACAGCCGCGCAATGAGCTCCGTGTCCGTCTGCATGGAAATATCAAAAAAAGAAAAGGCCCTGCTGAACAAAAGCAATCCATAAGTCTGCGCATGCATGCAGCAAGGCGTGTTTTCAACAGAAGCAAGCTCTGCTTTTACCTGTGACGAAAATGACATATTCGCTTTCCCTATCCCTCTCATATGAAAACAGAAACCACATCAGGGCCATAGGCTCTGATGTGAAGCCCGTCCTATTTTTTGATATCCCGATGCTGAATACTGACGCGCAAGCCCTGCTTTGCAAAATGTTCGGATAAAAGCTCAGCAAACACAACCGAGCGATGCCTTCCACCCGTGCAGCCTACCGCGATGACCAGCTGGCTTTTTCCCTCATTGCGGTAAAGCGGAACCAGATAGTCAACCAATGACAAGAGCTTTGGAACCAAGCCCTGCGCTTGCGGCCATTTCATGACAAAATCCCGCACCGGCGCCTCGAGACCGGTATGGCCTTTGAGCTCATCCACATAAAACGGATTTGGCAGACAGCGCACGTCAAAAACCAGATCCGATTCGTTGGGAATCCCATATTTAAAGCCAAAGGATACACAGTGAATCTGCATAATCCGTGAGGAATCCTCCAGGAACATGCTTGCAATTCGTTCACGGAACTGTGTGGTCGTATACTGCGAACTATCGACGATATAATCCGCGCGCTGGCGGGCCGGCGCCAGAATCACGCGCTCCGCATTGATCGCATCATCAATGGAGCCCTTGGCCTTGTCCGAAAGGGGGTGCTTCCGGCGCGTCTCCTTATACCGGCGGCGGATGATTTCATTACTTGCCTCAATAAAAAGCAGCTTGTAATCACAGCCCATCGCCTTCAGTTCACCGAGCGACTCGAGAAAATCGTCAAAAAAATTTCCAGCCCGGATATCGGTCACAACTGCAACCTTGTCCCGTTTTTCCTGCGATTGGAGAATCAGCTGTGCAAAGGTGTGGATGAGCTTCGGGGGAATATTGTCAACGCAAAAAAATCCGATATCCTCCAGCGCATCCACCGCACGGGACTTTCCTGCTCCGGACATACCGGTAATAATAATGAAATCCATTACTTTTCCTCTCCTTGGGCATCAAAATCCAAGAAAACGGACCTCTGGCTCCAGACGAACGCCCTTTTCCCGATAAACCGTATCCTGAATCAACCGGATCAACTCAAGAATATCAGATGAGGATGCGTTTCCAGTATTGATCACAAAGCCTGCATGCTTTTCACTGACTTGCGCACCGCCGACCGATTTTCCCTTCAGTCCGCAGTCTTCAATCAAAGCGCCTGCATAATAGCCCTCCGGTCGCTTGAAGGTACTGCCCGCACTGGGATATTCCAGCGGCTGCTTGGCCTTGCGCCGCCCAATCAGCTCTTCCATCCGGGCCCGGATCGCAGCTTTATCTCCTGGTGCGAGACGAATCATCAGCGAAGTGATCAGGAAGCCATTCTCCCGATATGCACTATGGCGGTATCCAAGGGCCAGCGCATTTCCCATGAGGCTGCCCCGCTCCCCGCTCTGTGTCAAATGCGTGCATCCGATCAAAACGTCCTTCATCTCCCCGCCGTAAGCGCCCGCGTTCATAAAGGCCGCTCCGCCCGCACTGCCGGGAATACCAAAGGCAAATTCAAGGCCGGTCAGCCCCTTTTCCAGCGCAAACCGGCACAGGCGGGTCATGCTGACGCCCGCCCCGCAGGTGATCACGCCATCCTGTTCCGCGAGCGAATCCAAGCCCGGTGTCAAACATAAAACAAGGCCCCGAATCCCATCATCGGAAACCAGGACATTGCTTCCATTGCCCAATATAACGGGCTGTATCTCCTGCGCGTCACAGCAGCGCAGAAGCTGCGAAAGCTGCTCTTCGCTGCGAGGTTCGACAAGCAAATCTGCCGATCCCCCTGTCCGAAAGGAGGTGTACTCCTTCATCGAAGCATTTCTTTTTGCAGGACAGTCAAGGGCGCACGCAAGCTCCCAAACCGCATCGAGTCCGTTCATGCATTTCTCATACCCTTCCGAATTCGCCTCCCCGCAATCAAAGAAACGGGAAGGCGAATGAGCTTTGATATTTGGCCTTTTTACATCCCCGACACAACCGGACAGGACAGGCATTGATTTGACAAAGGTAACTGGAGGAAGCTCCGGCCCATGTACAACCGTCATTTAATGATCCAACAGTGCGGCGCCGATCACGCCCGCGTCATTGCCAAGCTCCGCGGAGCAGAGCCGCGTCTGCTTCGTGGCATACATACTGTAGCGCTCGCGGCGGATGTGCTGGCGAAGAGGCTCGAGCAGCGTTTCGCGTTCATGGCCGATTCCGCCGCCCACGCAGATGATTTCAGGCTGAAAAATATTGATCGCATTGATGATGCCGCAGGCCACATAGTAGATATAGCGGTCAACCACGCGCTTTGCAGCGGCGTCGCCCTTGCGCATGGCGTCAAACGCCGTCCGTCCGCTGACTGCATCAATATTATTATCAACTAGCTCCCACATCATACTATCCTGTGCATGGCGCATTTCATCCTTCGTCTGCGCAATGAGGGCTGTTGCGGAGGCATAACGCTCCCAGCATCCGCGGCGTCCGCAATTGCACTGCTCGCCGTCCACAACGATCACCATATGGCCCATCTCACCCGCAGCAAAGTTTGCGCCGTTGAGAATATGTCCGTCCACGATGATGCCGCTTCCAACGCCCGTGCCGAGCGTGATCGCGATGAAGTCCTTCACGCCTGCGCCCGCGCCTGCTTTTGCTTCACCGAAGGCTGCGCAGTTTGCGTCGTTTTCAAGATAGACCGGCTTCCCAAGGCGCTCATGCAGCATTTCCTGTGCGGGCACATTCTGAAAATCCAGATTATTGGAGAATTCAATATAACCGGTCGTCTTGTTCACCGTACCGGGCGTGCCGACGCCAACAGAGGAAATATCGTCCATTGTAAGCCCGGCCGCCTCAACTGCCATGTGCACCGTTTTCGTGATATCATCAAAAATCTCCGCAGCCGGACGGGGTGCGTTCGTCTTCAGCTCTCCCGTGCCGATCATCTGATATTGATCATCCACCACGCCTGAGCGGATATTTGTACCGCCTAAATCAACGCCTACTCTGTACATCTTTCTAGTCCTCCGTTGTTCCAATCTATATGATATTTCAACTGCCTTGCAGGGCAAGCCCCGAAAAAAGCGAACGTATGGAGATCCCACGGCAGAATATGCATAAGGATTTTTCCCCATGCACCCGCGCGAAGGGGCTTTTAAAAGCGCTGCCAGACCTCCATGTCGGGAGAATCAGGCTCGCTGCCATCGTCCATGCCGAGATTGTGCAGCAATTCCCGCGCCGCATTGTACCCCATCTTTTTCTGACGGTTGTTCATTGCGGCGACCTCAATGATAATCGCGAGATTCCGGCCCGGCTTCACAGGAATCACCGCCGCCGGGACGCTGATGCCGAGGATGGTGGTGAACTCATTATCGAGCCCCATCCGGTCATACACCTTTTCACTGTCCCATGGCTCCAGCTGAATGACCATATCGATTTTTTCCGTCATCTTCACGGCGCCCATGCCGAAAATACGGCGGGCATTGATAATTCCCACACCGCGCAACTCAATGAAATGGCGGATATTATCCGGCGCGGAGCCGACCAGCGTGCGGGAGGAAACCCGGCGGATCTCGACGGCGTCGTCCGCAATCAGGCGATGGCCGCGCTTGATCAGCTCAATTGCGGTCTCGCTTTTGCCCACGCCGCTGTCTCCCAAGATCAGTACACCTTCGCCCGCGACCTCCACGAGCACGCCATGGCGCGTTACCCGCTGGGCGAGCTCCACGTTCAGATAGGAAATCAGCGCGGACATGAAGCTGGAGGTCGTCTCCGAGGTGCGCAGCAACGGGACCTCATACTTGTGGGCGTTTTCCATCAAGACTGCGGGGCATTCGAGATTGCGGGTAATTACCACTGCGCAGGGCTGGCGGCACATAAAATTTTCCACACGCTTCGCGCGCTCCTCCGGAGACAGGCTATCGAGAAAAGCAAGCTCCGTCAACCCGAGAAACTGAACGCGGCTGGGATCGAAATAATCATTATATCCCGTGAGAATCAGCCCGGGACGGTTCACATCATAAGACGAAATATAAAGGTCAGACGCGGCCTTGGGCAAATACAGTGCCTCCAGGGAATGATCCCGGATCACCTTTTCAAGGGAAACGGAATATTTGGAACTCATAAGCGCGTCCTTTCCGACCCGGCGGATCTATCGCTCCGCCGCCGTCTTCTTCCTGATTTTCATACAGTCCTTCATTCTGTAAATGGCTACATGGTCCATTATAAAGCATTCTCTCAAAAGTTCCAATACCTACATTGGATTTTCTTTGATAAACTTTTTAAAAATTTTGATCACAGCTGAAAACAGAAATCCTTTTTGTTGAAAGCGTTCAGATCCGATCCTTCCCTCTGATTTTCATCTCCAAAGTCCCCTTCGAACGCGAAGAAATATTTGCGTTTTCCCACGCGGTGTTGTATGATAAAACATATCAAATGAAGACAAAAAGGAAGCGGTGAGGACACTGAGGCTCAAGGTTGGACTGATGAACGATGCGTTTCCGCCCACGCTTGATGGCACATCGACGGCAACATTGAATTACGCCAATATCATTCAGGAAAAACTCGGCGAAGTCATGGTAATAACCCCGCGTGTACCCGGCGTAAAGGACGTAGGCTATCCATATGAGGTTTATCGCTACAAATCTTTTCCACTGAGCAAAAAGGATGAATACCGGTTCGGCTGGCCCTTTAAGCATGAATTCCGCAATTACGTGCGTAGCAAAAAGCTGGACATCCTGCATTTCCATTGCCCTCTCGCCTCCGCACATTTTGCTAAGCTGATTGTGCAGGAGCAGAAAATCCCGATTGTTGCGACCTATCACACCAAATATGATTACGATATTCGCAAACGGGCTCCCACAAAGCCGCTGCAGGATTTTTTTATTCGCTTTATTGTCAATCACATCAAGATTGCGGACGAGGTGTGGGTGGTCAGTGAAGGTGCGGGCGAAAATCTGCGTTCTCTGGGATACACGGGTGATTATATCGTCATGCCCAACGGCGTGGATTTCCCACGTGGAAAAGTGGACACCTCCGCCGTCACAGCCAAATATCATCTGAAGGACGACGTGCCGGTCTTATTATTTGTCGGCCGCATGATGTGGTATAAAAACCTGCGCCTGCTGCTTGACGCCTTGCGCATGTATAAGGATTCCGGCCACTCCTTCCGTATGTTTATGATCGGAAAGGGTACCGACATGCGCGCCGTGGAAAAATATACCTCAAAAATCGGCCTTGCAAAGGAAGTTACCTTTTCAGGAAAAATCAGCGACCGCGAGCAGCTGCGCGCCTTTTACAGCCGTGCAGACGCGTTTCTCTTCCCTTCTACCTTTGATACCAACGGGCTCGTCGTCCGTGAGGCGGCGGCCTGCGGCTGCCCGAGCCTTCTGATTGAAGGCAGCTGCGCGGCAGAGGGGATCGAGGATGGCGTGACCGGTTATCTCAGCAAGGAAAATGCCGCGGACTACGCCAAGGCCCTAGAAAACATGCTCAATGATCCAGACAGACTGCATCTGGTTGGTGAAAACGCCAGCAGGGAAATCTACCTTTCGTGGGAGGATGCTGTCCGCATGGCGTATGCCCGGTATGAAAGGCTTTGCCGCAGCTGGAATTATCCCGCCGGATATCACGACGAAAACTGGGGTAGAGAAGAAGAGGATTCAAAGCAGTAATGACTGCTCAACTTGTCGATCAAGTCTAAGAGAAGAAAAAGTGCACAAAAAAGCACAGTTTCTGATCGGCTTCGTAACCGGATGCGCTAGGGGCTGACGGAAGGCCGAGGCAGCGCCCGCAGAATCTGACTGCGTGGCTCGTGAGGGAATTATTGCCCGTAGGGCAAAAACGAACCTTCCCATGTGTTTGAGACGATGTGAATCGTC
>ERZ781272.278-NODE-278-length-50717-cov-15.346394_pt1 | contig 50717 bp, 54 predicted proteins | sample MGYA00375850_ERZ781272 | MGnify/ENA primary metagenome ERZ781272 (study PRJEB29790, sample SAMN06051246) | human gut metagenome | host: Homo sapiens | place: USA: Cincinnati, Ohio | collected 2013-06-21 | study: EMG produced TPA metagenomics assembly of the Gut...
AATCAGCTTTTAGTAGCCTAGCTCTCTTTTTTTAGTGTCCTTGACATAGGTTCCATTTTATCAATCTCTTCTGTCTTTTATTCTTATTATATTTTAAGCATTCTTTCCGCAGCATTTTTTATATTTCTTTCCACTTCCACAAGGACAAGGTTCATTTCTTCCTACTTTAACTTCTTTATCACTTCTTACATAAGTATTATTCTCAGCTAAAGTATATCCTCCTAAACTCCATACAGGTATTCTCTTACATACCTCATTCATAACTATTGTAAATTCACCTTGTATGTATTGTGGCACAGGAAATTTCTCTATCATATCTTTGATAAGATCATTCTGACCTAAACGTTGATAAGATTGGTAAGTAGATATGAGCATCTCATCAAAATTATCCTCAGTTATAGTGTAGAATTCTTTTATAAACTTTTCAAGTTCCTTATAGTTTTTTCTATCTCCTATATACTCTTTTCCACAAGCCTTAAGTATTTCATGCTTAGTCAGTTTCTTATAGTCTGTAAGCTTTTCTGAATTATTGACATTAGCTTCAAGCTGCTCTTCATTGTCCATTAATGAGTTTATTCCAAGTCCATCAATATAAATATATTCTTCTGTAGATATCTCTTCCATAACAAGAAGCATATCTAATTCATCTAAACTTAATTCGATCTCTACATCCTGTGGAAGCCTATCCATAAAATCTTCTATTGTTAATACTCCGTAATAATAAAGCATTCCTTTAAAAAGCTTTATTATCTCTGAGTTATAGACTAATTTGCTCTTATCTATTTCAGAAAGAATCTCTTTTATTTGAGATGGTATGCAAGCATAAAGTTCATTATCCTTTAAAGCTGTATAAATAATACCTAGCTGTTCCATAAATACAACTGTATCCATCTTTTCATCTAGTTCTTCCATAAGAAGTATGCCATTATTTTTGCACAAAATCTCCATTACATCATAACATTCTAAATTCATGCATTTTGATAAATTTATGATAGAGTTCTTGTAGTTTTCATTAATATTATTTATTAAAACTTCCTTCTTATCACTAGATTTGTAGGAAATATTTAAATTATCCATTATAATTTTTAGAGTATCTTTAGTTTCAGTAGTTAAAAGCTCTAGCAAATTGTTTGAACATGCTCTTTTTGATACTCTCTTCAATTTCTTTCCCATATTCTTATTAACAAGCTCCTCTAATTCCTCTTCAAAGCTCTCTTTAATTTCCTCTACTCCATTTAAAATTTCTACATTTTCATTAGAAATATTATTCTTTTCTTTCATCTCACACCTCTAAACTTTTATTGACCTATCTTTAATTATATTATATATGTCAAGGTTAAGTTTTGCTTTTATATGATATACGCTTAAAAGAAATAGCCTCCAGTTTAAAACTAGAAGCTATTTTAAAAATTTATATATCCTTAATTTTTATCTTATTAAAGTGCCTTTAGAGCTACAGTATTTAATAAACTCCATGGCTTATTAAAATGTGGTTGGAAGAAGAAATCTGTCATTGCAAGTTCTTCAACAGTCATATTATTTTGTATAACTACCGATAGTGTATTCATATATTGAGTTAAATCTATCTTGGAGATTATCTGTCCTCCTATAACTCTTCTTGTATCAGCGTCAAATACAAGCTTCACTGTTGCTGGCTCAAATGTTGGCATGAATTCAGGTCTGTAGTTGTCTATAACAGCTACACTCTTAACATTCATTGATGTTGTAGCTTTTGCTACTTCTTCTGTCAAACCAGTTGATGCTATATTTTGATCATAAATCTTAATGCCCGAAGTTCCCTGTGTACCCATATACTTAAGTGTTGGTTTTTCAATGTTTTTAGCAACTAACGTTCCCATTCTTACTGCGTTTGTTGCTAAAGGAATGTATCTCTTGTCTCCTGCTGGATTATATCTTACAACACAACAGTCACCAGCTGCAAATACGTCTTCTCTGCTTGTTCTCATATATTCATCTATGATTATTGCTCCATTTGGAAGAGTATCTAACTTTTCCTTTACTATCTTAGTATTTGGTGCAAAGCCTATACATAATACAACTAAGTCTCCCTTATAAGTTCCATGCTCAGTTACAACTTCTGTTACATTTCCATTTTCGCCATTAAACTTTTGGACTTTTTCACCTAGAACAAGCTTTACTCCTCTATCTGAAAATTCCTTTTCAGCTATATCTGTAAATTCTTTATCTAAGTACTTAGCCATTATTCTATTTTCAGCATCAATTAGTGTTACGTTCTTTCCTTGCATTTCGAAAGCTTCTACTAATTCAACGCCTATATATCCAGCACCTATAACTATTACATTTTTTGCATTTTTTGATTTTTCTATTATTGTAATAGCATGGTCATAATTTTTGCATAATTCTATATTGTTAAGCTCTCCACCTTCAAATCTTGGAACTATTGGCCATGATCCTAAAGTAAGAACTAACTTATCATAATTGTCTTCAAATATTTGCTCGGTTAAAAGATTTTTAACTTTAACTACTTTCTTATCAAAATCTATGTCTAGTACTTCATGCTTCATATTTGTAACTACACCAAGCTTTGCTAAATTTTCTGGTGAGTTATAAAATAAGCTCTTTGTATCTTCTATAACTTTTCCAACATTTAATGCTATTCCACATGATAAAAATGAAATATTATCATTTTTTTCGTATATTGTTATCTGGCTATCTGGATGAAGCTCCTTTAAGTTTACTACTGCTGCAGTACCTGCATGTGTGCATCCAACAACTATTATCTTCATAAATATACGCCCCTTTTCATAAATATTTTTATATAATAAGAATAACTATCTGATATCAATTATCCATATGTTAATTATATCACAAACTCCAAAAAAGTATATAGGAAAGTTGAAATATATTTAAAAATTATTAATTAACAATTTTTATTATTTGTCTTATACCATGATTTATCTACACTTTCTTAATTATAAAAAAGTACATAATGTTATAGCTTTCTATAGAATAGTATTGTTTATTATCCTTTAAAATATTACATATATAAACTTAATTTAAAAAATTCATGCATATAAATATAATTAATATAAATCTACATAAAATTTCAAAATAACAGCATAGCATTTAAATGAGGATTTTTTATTATAACTAAACCATATACTTTTCTCTCTTACCTATAATTTTCAAAAAAATAATTGATGTACTAAAAATATTCAGCACATCAATTTCTTCAGTTAACAATCTAGTCTGCATAAGGGTCTTATATAAATCAAAATATTCTCAATATTTTTTCTACAACATTCATCTTGTATCATAATTTGAAAAAAATCATATCCCCAAGTACATTTATTCGGTATATAGACTAATACCCCATCTGATACCCACTTAGCCGTACCCTTTTTAGGATAAATATTTATCTTTATTCTGTTCTCTATGCAACATTTATCATTAATCCTTAAACATAAAAATAATGGTCTATTTTGGCATATATAATATGGTTCAATTCTTTTTATACTTATATCTATACTATTACAAGGAATAGTTATACATCTATGGCTAAAATTTTTCTCCATATTAACAACTCTTCTTTCATTTTAAATTATATAACTCTTTTGTAAATATTATATTCAAAATGAATATCCGTGTGTCCTTAATTACGACTAATTTTTGTTCCTAATCGACTTTATGTATTTCTACATAATTATATATCTAAAATTTATTAATTCTAATCAATCTATAATATTCTATCTTATAAATCATTTTGTAACTCTTTATACCTTTATAAAATATAATATAGTATGAAAACTAAGGAGGAAAAATAATGACAACTTTACAATATTCAAGTTCAAATAGTTCAGGTGCATTTGCTAATACAATTGGTTGGATAGATTTCACTGGTATTACTATACCAGCTAACGGCTCTGTTGCAGTAACAAATTCAACTCCTGATAATAATTATAATATAAATTTTACTTTAACTAATAATAATTCATCTACTATAACTCCAAGTCCTACCCCAGTAGAAGCAACTGCTCCATTTGGTAATACTGGCTATCTAAATGTTGGTGGACAAGTTGCTTTAACTGTAACTAACTCAAATTCTATGAATATTACATTAACTGGAATTACCGTTACAGATAAAAATGGAATTAAAATAGATAACTATTGTTTAATTGCTGCCGATGCTGAAAAAACCTTAGCTTCAAATAAAGGTGTAGAAAAATTATCCTTCATTACTACTAAGGGGAATTGGTCTTTAATTGATATGCTTTCGCCAATTTCACCTACGCTTGAACTTGGTCCTAATATATCTTATACAGGCAATGATACGGTTAATATTACTGGAGTAATCCCTACCAGCAGCACTTCACCATCAGATCCTATCTTCTCCACTATATCTCCTACTAGTATTACTGCTACATCAACATCTACAATTGAAGGAAAACAAGCAGTTGCTTTTGGCATCATGTTTAATCAAAATGTTTCTTGTTACTTGGATGTAGAAGTTTCCCCAAATAATAAAATTATTTATGTATGTCCCGGTAAAAAACAGTTTTTCCCAATAAAATCCAACAAATGTTGTGGTACAGTTACTCTTTCTTATGTAGGCGAAAATTTTAATTCCGATGGAAATTATATAAGTGGAAATTTAGGAAAATATACCTTATTAAATTCAGGTATTCTTTTAAGTGCTTCATGTCACTTAAATCCAGGGGACTACGACATATTGTCATTTAAGGTGAACGATAGCAGTTGTAACACTCCGTTTACTTTAAATGCTGTCTTCACTTATGCATTATGTGAGTGTTGCAAAAATAAAATTAACTAATTTTATTTTTTGTTTTTAAAATTTAACAAGCTAAGTAAGAACTTAGCTTGTTTTTTATATTTATTAAAATAATAAAATAAACTTTAGGAGGTAAATATAATGATATCTGTTCAATATGCAAAAGAAAATAGTCCTGGAACTTTATCAAACACAATTGGATGGTTAAACTATGATGAAATTACAGAAAATTTATTGCCTAACCAAACTGTATCTCTAACTAATTACCTTGATAATGGTTATAAACTTAATTTCGATTTGACTAATACTTCAAATGTTACTAATGTAACTCCTGTATCTATACCAGTAGATGACTTCGCTCCATTAGGTATTACTGGATATTTGGGTCTCTCTCCAAATAACAAAAGTGCCCTAGCAGTAATTCCAAAGGGTATAGCCCCAATAAGCTTAAGTAATATTTCTATAACAGACAAATCAGGTCTTCCTGTATCTAAATATACAATTATTGCCGCTGATGCAGAAAACACTTATGCTGGAATAAACAATACAACTCCAGAATACCTATACTTTAAAACTAATGGATCATGCTGGAAGTTACTAGATTCTCTAAAAGCAGTTTCTCCTATTTCAATTTATCCCATTATCAAGGGATTAGATACAAATTTCGTAAAAATAATAGGAATTCGTGTTCCTTCCTTAGCCATATTACCAGGAGCTTATATATTATCAACTCATTCTCCAACTGAAATTAATGCAACATTAGGTTCTACATTTAATGGTGGACGACAAGCAGTTGCATTTGGAATACTAATCCCTCAAACTATTCCATGTTGTACTGATGTCAAGGTATCTGACTCTAATAAAATCATCTATGTATCTAATGGTAAGGATCAATTCTTTCCCATAAAATCAAAGGAATCTCACGGATTAGTTACACTTTCTTATTTAGGTGAAAACTTTAATCCTGACAAAAATTATATAAGTGGAAACCTAGGTATATACACATTATTAAATTCAGGTATTCTTTTAAGTGCTTCATGCTCTATGAAACCTGGAACCTATGATATTTTATCATTTAAAGTATACGATAGTAGTTGTGATTATCCTTTTACTTTAAATGTAGTATTTGCTTACGAACTATGTGCATATAATAAATAGTTAAATCAATGTCTTAGATAATTTTATTTTAGATTAATGTATCATCAATAAACTTGATGATACATTATAATTAATATAAAGCTTTAAATTCATTACACCTTATAGCAACTCTTTTCTTAATTCTTCACCCGTTTTTGGCGAAAGATATGCCATTGGAATATCAAAAACTGTGCATGCTCCGGTTCTTCCTTCTTTATGCATTTTAGCTATAGCTCTAGCATAAGCAACTAATACACTTGATGTGAATTCTGGATTGCTGTCTAAGGATAAAGAAAACTCCATTTTTTCTTTATTTCCGTCACCTGTAATTGCCGTTCTTATAACAAATCCTCCATGAGGCATTCCTGAGTGGTTCTTTTTTAGTTCTCCCTCACTTATAAAATTAACCTCTGTATCATAATCTGAAAAATAATTAGGCATTGTTTTAATTTCGTTCTCTATTCTTAATTTATCTGCACCTTCTTCTATCACTACATAGCATACTCTAAGATGTTTTTTCCTATCCTTAAACTCTGGATTTTCTCCATTTCTAACTTTTTCTAATGCATTTTCTCTTGGTACGGTATATTGCTTTGCATCTTTAACTCCATCAATTCTTCTTATTGCATCTGAATGGCCTTGGCTTACTCCTGTTCCCCAAAAAGTATAATCCTTTCCTTGTGGAAGTATAGCTTGACCCATTAGTCTATTTAATGAAAACAAACCTGGATCCCAGCCTACTGAAATTATGCTTAATGTTCCCGCTTCTTTTGAAACCTTATCCATACTATCAAAATACTCAGGTATCTTTGCATGAGTATCAAAGCTGTCTACAGTATTAAACATCTTTGCAACGTTTGGTCCTTGCTGTGGAAGATCAGTGGCAGAGCCACCACAAAGTATCATAACATCAATTTTATTTTTATATTGATTAATTTTAGAGATATGTATAGCTTTGCTTCCATCTTCAAGAAAAACCTCTTCTCTTCTTGTAAATACAGCTTCTAACTGCATATCATTATGTTCTTTTATTGCTTTTAAGACCCCTCTACCTAAATTCCCGTATCCTACTACTCCAATTTTAATTTTATTTTCCATCTTCCGTGCCTCCATTTTCTTCTTGTTAATACTATATTATCATATTTATTTTAATATTTTTATTATTTAAAAATAAAAAAGTACTTCTCTAAAGTGAGTAGTACTTTTTTACATATTTGAATACAATAAGGCTAATTTTCACTGTTTAAAGGAACTTCAATGGTTGTATTATTTTTAGCATTCTCCTCATTCATCTTTTTGTATATGTCTTCTTTCATTTTTTTAGTAAAATCACTTTCTTCATTATCATTTTTAAAATCTACTCCAAGCTTTTCTGATAATAGCAAAGCAAGAAGACTTTCTACAGCATTAACATTGTTACCATAGCCATCACTGCTTCCCATAGTAACTACGTTATTAGGAACTATATTAATCTTGCCATCCCTTATAGCCTCTGTAAATTTGCTCATTACATCTTGGATAACTTGGTATTGAGGACCGCCATAAGCATTAACCTGTTCCTTAATTGCTATAGCCTCTGCTATTCCAAGTCTAGCCTTCATTTCCGCTTCTGCCTCAGCAAGTCTCTTAACCTTGTATGCTTCTGCATCGGCAAGTGTCTTTTGCTTTTCAGCATCCTGCCTTGCTTTTTGAAGTTCTGCTCTACCTATATTATCCTGAATATTTATATTTATAGAAGACTTGGTCAATTCAGATTGCTGCTCTGCTTTTGCTTGGAATTCCTTTAGTTCCTTTTCCTTTTCACTAGCCCTCATCTGACTACTATAAGTTTCTATTTTTTCTTTAGCAAGCTGTCTATCACTTAGCTGCTTAAGAATTTCTTCAATCTTTTTATCCCCATTAGGTGAAGGAGTTCCAATAAGCACTTCTTCAAGTTCTAGATTGTAGTTTTGGAATTTTGATTTCATCTCTTCGGTAGATTGTTTTTGTATTTCTGAACGATTTTGAATAAGTTCTATAAGCGTCATTTTCTGGGCAATATTTTTGAAATATGAAGAAACCATAGGATCAAGAGTCTGATCTACAAGTCTTTTTATATCTCCGAATCTTTGAATTACAAGAGGTGCTTTCTTGTAGTCTATATGAACGACAACAGATAGCGGAAGTGTTGGTTCAAATGCATCCATGGTTATTAATGTTACTTCTTTAAGGTTCTCATCATATTTATGTCCACCCACTTCTGCTTGAACCCATTTTAGTATAAAGTTTGTAGTTGGAACTTGTGTCAATATTCCTGCTGAAAGGTTGTACGCATATTTACCTGGTTTCAAAGGATTTACCCATATTCCTTTACACCCTTCTTCAACTAACTCTCCATGAGTATAACTGCTTCCTGATACGTCTTCACCTTTCTTTCCTACGAATGAGTTCACGACCCCTGCAAATCCTACAGGAATTATAGTCTTAGGAATTATATCTACGCTTGCAAACAATCTATTAATGAAATAAGTACCATCACTTATTACTTGATACTGCTTTCCTCTATATCCTCCAGCCTTCAAAAATGCTTCAGGATTTTGGAAATTATTATGATAGGTTTCTTGGTCATTAGGGTCATCCCCCACTACTGGTGCTATTATTTCACCATTGGATAGTGATGGGCCATCTTGAACTGTAATTATACCCATTGGATCTTTTATGCTTTCTCCTGCTGAATTCTTGCTTCCTTCTTTAATGACTACTGGTCTAAATCCCTTTTGAGTTCTCAAATCATCTGCCATTCTTGAAATTTGATCTATCTCAAGTTTGTCTCCAATATTGATATAGTAATTTGTGGCCTCTGTAAGTATTATAAAGATGCTTAAATTAAATGCATAAGTTCCCTCTCTAAGGATAGTCCTTTGAGGACCCTTTTGTCCCCCATTAGCTAAAAATGCTCTAGTATCTTGATAGTTTGAACATTCAACAACTCGTCCTAATGTTTGAGTCTCACCTAATGCTTCTCCATCTCTTGAAAATACATATCCAATCTGACCTTGAGAAATAGTTACTAAAGGACTTTTTATAATTTTATATAACAAACGTGATTTGAAGTGTATACCAGTCCTCAATACATCTGGCTGAAATCCTGCTTCTCCATTCAAGGCTATAAATTTACCATCTTTTAAGTTTCCTTTTGGCGACCACCATTTTTCTACAACTCCTACTTCATTTGTACCAATTATGGTTAATCCAAACACTTTAAATATCAAAAGATATAAAGCTATTATGCCTAGAATAACCATAATCACAGGAAAAACATATTGTCCAATACCGCTCATAGATCCATCTCCTTATGATATAGATTAAACAGAAAAACTGTTAATTTATATATATTCCCGATGAATTTTCAGTATACTGATTATTTTAAATTTCTGAGCCTTTCTATTTCTCTTTTCGGAAAATCTACTGTTTCTCCTAAATATATATTCCATTCCTCTTTCAATAACTTTATTTGACTTTCTCTAGCTTTGATAGCTTCATCATAGTTGCCTCTTATTTCCTCAATGTGTGCTATGGCTTCAAAAGCATCTGTATATCTAGGCTTTGGCTGAAGTTCAAATGCTCTTTTATAATATTCTATAGCATCATCATATCTACAAAGCTTTACCATGCAATCAGCATAAGAAGCACTTGATAACCAGTTCTCAGAATATCTTTCCAACATTTCATTCCAAACTTTTTCAGCTTCTTCTAATTTACATTCTTCTTTCAAGATAAGTCCCATATACAATGGTACACGCAAATCATCTTCAACTTTTCTCATTTTTCCTAGATAAACTCTTGCCTCTTCAGTTCTTCCATCCTTAATAAGTGAATCTAAAAGCCACAGATATCCTCTAGCATAGTTAGGATTCTTTTCTAGGAATTCTTTATAATAGTCTATTAGCTCATGATGATTTGATACATTCCAGTCAGGAATGATACCATTCAAAACACAGTTTAAAATAGCATGGCTATCTTTGTTCTCTGGATCAAGCTCAATGGCTTTCTTAACGTAGTTTGATGCTAAATACTTATATTCCTCTGCTCTATGAGCATATAAATCAGCTAAAGTTCTAAAATATACAGCTTCATTCCCTCCTTCATTTATCTTATCTAACAAAAATTGGTTAGCGTAGTTAAAATCATATTCACTAAGCATCCTCTCATCTATTATCATGTTTTGAATCCTCTCTAGATGGGATTCATCCGTCATTTCAAAAAGTTCATCTATCGTTACTCCAAAATATACAGCAAGCTCTGGAAGCAATGCTAAATCTGGAGCAGTAATTCCGTTTTCCCATTTAGAAACTGCCTGACAAGATACTCCCATTTTTAAAGCTAATTCTTCTTGAGTCACGCTTCTCTTTAGTCTTAATTTCTTTATCATCTTTCCTATCTCTATCTTCATTACCGTCACCTTTTCAAAATTATTTGGTCGACCATAATCTTATTATCATATAGACATTTCTATTATTCAATAACCGAAGCGTTGATAGGATTCAACCCATAGTTGAATAGATTGGCTTCTAACCTTCAGACAAAATGTTATAGCTAGAACCTCTTAAAATATATAATTAAAAGATGTTCTAGCTATTTTAAATTTCTGTGCATAAATCCATAATCTTTTCACTGTCTATATTAAGATTTCCATGATTATCTTTACATATATAAATCGGAATACTTATGGTATCTTTAAAATACTTTTTATTATCTCTATGGATGATATCATCATCGTTATATCTATTTAAAACTAAAGCATTAACTTTTATATTTTGACTCTTAATATATTCCATAGTCAATAAAGTTGCATTTATACTTCCTAAACCTGAATCTGCTACTACTATGGTTGATAAATTAAATTCCTTTATTACATCAGTAAGCATGATAGTCTTTTTTCCTTTATATAATGGACATATGATTCCACCTGACCCCTCCACTACTACATAATCGCATTCACTTTTTATTCTATTAAAATCAACTTTAATCTTATTTAATCTTACCTCTTCTCTATTAAGTCTAGCCGCTAAATGAGGTGATACAGCCTCTTCAAATATATAACTTACCGATTTATTTGGGTCTCCAGGAATATTCGCTTTTTCATATACATATGAGGCATCACCTGGAATCAGCTTTCCATTAATCTCTTCTGCCCCACTAAGCGCTGCTTTATAATAGCCACAATTAATACCTGCTTTTCTTAATTTGCTTATTATCAGAGACGAAATATAGGTTTTTCCTACATCTGTTCCAGTAGCTGTAATAAAAATCCCTTTGCTCATATTACACCTCGAACCCTAATTTTCTTATCATTTCAATATCTTCTTCTGTTTTTATCCCTGAAGTTGTCAGCATGTCCCCTGAAATACATGCGTTTATTCCACTTTTTAAAGCATCAAGACCTTTATCTAATAATAATGCTCGTCCACCCGCAAGCCTGATTTCAGCTTTTGGAAGAATGAATCTAATTAAAGATATAGTTTTTATTATTTCCTCATAAGATAATAGCGTTTGATTTTCTAATGGGGTTCCCTTAATTGGATTTAGTATGTTTATAGGAACACTATTTACCTCTAGTTCTCTAAGGGTAAATGCCATATCCATTCTATCCTCCATAGTCTCACCTAATCCAATAATTCCTCCACTACATACCTCAAGTCCTGCCAGCTTTGCATTCTTTATTGTCTCTATCTTTTCATCAAAGGTATGGGTTGTACATATATTTTTAAAGTAATTCTTTGATGTTTCTAAATTATTATGGTATCGAATAACACCTGCCTCTTTTAATTTTTTCAATTCTTCATACCCTAAAAGTCCATGAGATGCACAAAGCTCTATAGGAATATCGCTATGTATACTTTTATATATATCACATAAATTATCTATATTTTCTGCACTCATTCTCTTTCCAGATGTAACTATAGAAAATTTATGTACTCCTTGTTTATAGTTGGATTTTGCACTGTTTTTAATAGTATCTTCACTCAATAAATCATATTCTTCTATATTTGTTTTAAAATAAATAGACTGAGCACAGTACTTGCAATTTTCACTACATCTTCCGCTCTTTCCATTGATAATTGTGCAAATGCTAAATTTATTGCCACAAAAGGTTTTTCTTATTTCATCAGCAGCTTTAGCTAATTCAAAAGTATCCTCTTTAAATAAGAGTATTATATCCTTTTTTTCTAAAACTTTTCCTTCTAAAACCTGTTTTTTTATCCTATCTACATTTGTCATATTTAACTCCTAAAATTGAATTTACTTTACTTGCTAAAAGTGATCCAATGACACATAAAAGTATATCCCCTGGTATATCTAGTGGAAAACAAGATAAAAATATAATCCATAATGTTGTAGGAGTTCCTAAATATAAATTTAATATGATAAATTTATAAAAGATTCCTATAGCATAAGTTACTATAAATCCTGAAAATGCTGCTATTAGATACTTTGAAAATTTATTAGCCTTAATATTCTTTGCTACTATTCCAACTGTGAAAGCTGCTGCTATAAAACCTAATAAATAACCAAAACTTGGTCTAAAGATATATTGAATACCTCCTCCTGCAGCAAATATAGGTATTCCCATGAGTCCTATTAAAACATAAATTACAACAGAAATAGCTCCATATTTAGGTCCTAATATCATTCCGGATAAAATCACAAACAAAAATTGTAGCGTAAAATAATCTAAATAAGGAACCGGTACTTGAATGAACGCCCCTATCGCTATAAGAGCTGTAAATAACGTACATCTGATCATTATTGTAGTTTTTGTATTCTCCATTTTATCCTCCTCTCAATTTATTTTATAATATTATATCGGCTTATTATTGTCAACCAATTTTAAAAATTAAGTTTACAATAAGCTGTGATTTTAGAATTGTCCATAAAAATAAAGAAGTCTGTACCAAAGATGATTCTTAGAATCATTTTGATACAGACCTTTAAATTTATATCTTAGATTGTTTATTTTTCTTGTTTAAATAAATGAACAATCCACCTATTGCTAATATGGCTACTCCACCTATTAATATCTTTGTAGATATGTTATTTTCACTATAAATAGTTTTATCTTCAGAATTTAATTCTCCTAAAGACGTTTGTGAAGTTGTTACATCTCGAGTTAAAGTATTTCTATACATTAAATAATAACTTGATGCTGACCAGCTGAAATTCTTTGTATGGAGCCCCTTTCCTGTTTCAGGGTTATAGTTTTCCCTTATAGGGCCATCCGCAGTTAATCCTTCAGCATTATCAAATAATTTTTTTGAAAGTTCCAATGCATCATCATAATATCCATAATTCTGTAAAGCCTCTACTCCATATAATGCTTGATCCAACCAAACTGGTCCTCTCCAATATTTATTAGGATTAAACTTAGGATTATCCTTTGCTGCAGTTGGTAGAGGTACAAATGTATTAAATACATCAGGATTCATCATGTTCTTTCTGACACCCTCTGCCTGGTTCTTCTCAGCCATTTTTGCCCATAATGGTATCCATCCTTCAGTTCCCTTTCCTCTATTTACAAGAAGTTTTTTCTGACTTCCATCTTCATTGATTTGTAAATCGTAATAAAATCCAGTTTCTTTATCATACATATTATCATTTACATAATCTTTTAGTTTTTTAGCACTCTCATCATACCTCTTACTGTCTTTCTTATATCCTAATTCATCGGCCATGGATTTTAGAAAGCCTTTTTCTGCATATAGATAAGCATTAAGGTCAACAGACTCCTGATTAATTGAATATCCCACAATTTTTCCATCTTTATTTTTGTTTTCAAAGACCTTTACTCCTATATCTCCTTCTCCTTGACCTTCCTTATCAAATCTAGTAGCATTATCCATTCCACTTTCCCAAGCAGCCGCTAAAATTATTTCTTCTTCACTATTATTTAAATCATGAACCATTCCACCATATTCGGCTACACCATTGCCATCGTGATCTCTATTTGAATACCACCAGTCATGATATTTAACCAATTTGGGATACATCTCTTTAAGAAATTCTTTATCTCCTGTAGCTTTATAAACATTCCACACAGACCATGCTGCTAGAGCAGGTTTTGAATTTCTTTCATTCCAGTTGCCACCATCTCCGCCTCTAGCCTCATCTTTATTATAAAATACTGCATCTATTATTGCTCCTGCATCCTGAGGTCTTACATTGCCATCTTCTTTTATCTGATAATCAAATAAAGCTCTTATATTGTTTTTCGCCAATTCACCATCAAAATGAGATGTTGCTACAGCCTGTTTCCATGAATCCCATGCCCAGAATCCTATAAACCATTTATAGGATAAAGATGGTATCACTCCATCATGTTTAAATGAGCCTGCCGCACTTCTCCAATTAGTTGTTAAGGTTATCATTGATTTTACTGCAGCATTTCTATACTTATTGTCTACAGTCTTATCTAAGTCCTTAAAAGTATTAGCTAAATAATTCTGCCAACGCTCTTGGTTTTTAGTAAAATATGAGTCTCCATTCTTTAATAATTCCTCAACTTTGTCTTCTTCTTTTTCAAGTTCATCTTCTGTAAAGGCATATGTATCTGTAGAATAGGTTTTAAAGTGTTCTTTAGGACCTATTTTAACTTCTTCAACAAGTTTTGTAATGTATGAATCTCCATTTATAGTTGTTTGCGTTTTTCTATCGTGGTTGCTTACAAACTTAGTCTCATTAGTAGAGAAAAATCCCCATGTTGACCTTATATTTTTAAAGTTAACCTCCACACCATTATCTTCTTCCTTTAATGTTAAATTTAAATCATAAGATTTATTACCTGCTTCATCTTTAGCAGTGTAATATGGGGATTTATTAAATATGCTTCCTGACCATTGAAGGTTTAATGCTAAATCTTTATCTCCCTTATTTTCTATATCTGTCTTAATTAAAGCTGTTCTGTTAGTTGCAAATATAAGCCTTAAATTAAGCACTAAATCATCAAACTCATAGCTTTGAACTAGTGTACCTGGATAAAAATCAAATGATGTTTTAGCCTTTGACAAATCATATTTAGTATTATTCGATGCATTTATTATAGTTAATTTACTAAATATATTTGATAAATTAATTGGATACTCTTCTCCAATTATCAATGGGCCAGGAAATCCTCCATATAGCTCTTTCATATCCTTCTTAGGTAAATAATATCCATGCCAAGCTCCCATATCTGAAAATGGATTGTCTATATTTGTTTCATAATCATCATTTAATTGTATCTTTGGATTTCCACTGACATCTAATATGTTTTTAAAGTCTTTTATATCTGGCACCTTCTCTTCCCCCAACACTTTTGTAATACCTATATTAGTAAATAATAAGGTCATAATAAGTGATAACCATAATCCTTGTTGTTCCTACAGATTTCAAGTATCTTTTCCTTTATTTCCTTATCAGGATTGTCTCTATCAAATCGTTTTTTCCAATACATATATGTTACCTTTGGCATACCAGTGTATGAGAGAAGGTCTTTTAGTTTGAATTCTCCTCGGAGACTATTTCTTCCCTTTTTATATTTGTCTTAGTCTTATCCAAAATTTTCTTCCGACCTTTCTTATGAGGTCTAAAAGCATCAGGACCGGCTACACGAAAGCGGTTAACCCAGTTAACAATCATGCTTGGATTGGTTATACCTTCTTGGATTGCCAAGTCTCTATATGAAATCTCACTTGATAGGTATAATTCTACAACAAAAAGTTTCTTTTCGAAAGGATAGTTTTTTTGTTTTCGGGAACGCATTAAAGCGTCATCACCGAATGAGTTGTAATTATTCACCCACAGCTTGATTTTATCCTTATCAGGAATACCGTATTTCTTAGCAAGGTGAATATCGCCACCTTCACCATTTAGATAAGCAGTAACAATTTCCTTTTTTAATTCATATCTATATTTCGCCATTAAAAAACCGACCTCCAATCGTTAGATTTTTTGGTCTAACTTTTTGGGGTCGGTACACTCTGTGCCTATTAATATCAATATCTATTTTAATCTTTCTAGTACTTCTTCTGTTGTTAATGATCCGCTTGATAGCATTCCAAAATTAACTTCAGCTGCCTTATATGCTTCTTCTCCTGGTGCTGCTGTTGCATCTTTTGCTATATAAACTTCAAAACCTTGTTCAACCAAATCTCTCATATGTGATTCAATACATATATTTGAGTTCATTCCTACAAGTATTACTGTATCTATCTTCTGCTTTCTTAGTTGTAATACTAAATCATTTGTCTGTGGTCCAAAAATTTTATGTGGACTTGCAATTATAGTCTCTCCATCTTCAAGATATGGCTTAAACTCATCAAGTATATCTGCTCTTGAATTTTTTTCTACAGCCTCTGAAGGACCTTTTCTCTCAAACATTTTCATTTGATGCATCATATGCTCTCCATTGCTACCAAACTTCCATGTGTAATCGTGAGGGTAGTAATAATGTGGTGATACGAACACTTTATATCTATTTTCCTTTGCTGTTTTAAGTAAAGATATCATATTTTCTATAGTGTTGTTAGCTTTAACAACATCCTTAGCCAATTTATAACCTTCACCCATCTCATGTAAAAATTCATTTTGTGGATCTACCACTACTACTGCTGTTTCTTTATTGTTAAACTTCATTTAAATCACTCTCCTAATTTTTTATAAGGCTTAAATCACTTGCTATGACTATATAATAATAGCTAAACAATAAACTCACAATTAGGCACTTTTAAGTTTCTAGAAACCTTTAAGTTACCTAACTTCTTTTTCTAATGAATTTTCACTTAAAAATCATACTATCTATTTAAAGGAAGCATACTCTTCTATAAGTTTAATCATATTTTCCTTATTCTGTTCAAATTGAATAAGCTTATTAACATTAGCACCAGATGGATGTGGAAATTCTGTAAGAATTTGATTTTCTCCTATGATTCCCTGCTCCTTTAATTTACATAAAACCTCTTCAACAGCTTTTCCTAATGGTATTAATAAAACTTCCTTTGGATTATCTAAACTTTCTAATTCCTCTATAAAGTTTTCATAAACATACTTCATTAAAAAATCATTTATTAATAGCTCATCCTTTGTATATTTATCTTTTAAAGGCAATTTCTTTATCACATCTTTGTAATCATATAATACTTTTTCATGTCTAAGTCACATCCTATACTATTTATAATTTAGTTAATATGCTTAAAACAAAAAAGCACTACCCCCTCAAGAATAGTGCTTTTACGTTTAACTTCATGTCATGAATTATTTTTTCTTAACAGGAATCCAAATTTCGCTGTAGTAGTTCTCATCTTGATTACCTTTTGGATAATCAGCTATATTTGTATACATTTCAATATTGTACCCTGCTGCAATTTCATAATCCTTGCAATTAGGTAGCCATTCTGAAAAGATTTTTTTATTCACATCTTGCAAAGATTTTGGCATTGCACCCTTACAAGCAAAAACAGCCCACATGTGTTTAGGAATGATTTTTGTAACAAAGCCATTAGGTATCTCTATAGACGGATTATAATTATCTGCAATCAAATATTCAAACTCATCTGAATCCATGCTCTCATCTATACAAACCCCATACATTCCACATACAAATTTCCCATTTCCTTTTTTATAATGCTCTGTCCAAAACTGTGGGATTTCTGCAGTTGCACTATCATATTTAAATACCTTTGATATGCCCATTACCGTAAACGAATCTTTTTCAATAATTTTGTAATCCATAATATAACCACCTTCCAATGAAAATTTGATTTTCAGTGGAGCAAATGATTTAACCATTGCTCCATCTTTTCGAACAGCAGTAGGTGTTATCCCATGAAATCGAGTAAAGGCTTTTGTGAAACTATCCGGTGAAGTGTAGCCATATTTCAGAGCAATATCAATAATTTTTTCATCAGTTGAAACAAGCTCACTGCCGGCAAGTGTGAGCCTGCGTTGTCTGATATATTCACCCACCGTAAAACCACAAAGCATTGCAAATCCTTTTTGGAAATAAAACGGAGACATAAATGCTTTTTTTGCAATATCTTCTATTACAATTTCTTCAGTGATGTTCTCCTCAATGTAACTTATAGCTTCACCTATTCCTTCAATCCATCCCATAATCATTCCCCCTGTCTGTACATACATCTTATCTCTTTTTAGGCGGCTATTCCCGACTTTTTGTGTTATCTTTTGTCTTGTCTAAAATATTATTAAATAGCCTGTACTATCTATTTAGATATATTGTTAAATGTAAATATTAGTTTATATCCGTCAAATGTTACATCATGTTTTTCTTCAAAGTTCCCATTTGTATAGTCGCTAATGGTTTTTCTCCAAAACTTTTCTGCCCTTGGATTTGTTCCTGATGGTGCAACATATAATTTCCACTCTCCTAAAAATTTATCAAATATCTGTTTTGCTGCAATGGATGCAATATTCCTTCCTCTGTATGGCCTTAATAAAAAGAACTCATAAGCATAATGATTATTTTTTCCTTCTATTGCACCTATATCATGTAATATTGCAGCTATTTTTGCTTCTTCTATAAAATTTTCATCACAACCCAATTTATCCAATAAAACTTCAATTATCTTTTGATCACTATTTATTTTTTCAAATCTATTCATTACATAATTCCTTTTATTATGATAAATTAAAAAAAGGTTGTAGTATAAACTACAACCTTTAATAATCAAAAATTATCTTCTATTTTGTTCCTTCTTAGCTCTTCTACAAGCTGGACATCTTGTTGGCTCATTTTCAAATCCTTTTTCCTTGTAGAATTCTTGCTCTCCTACTGAAAATACGAATTCTGCTCCGCAATCTCTGCATGTTATTGTCTTATCTGTCATAAATATTCCTCCTAAAATTAAAGATTCTAAATTGATATAATAATCTCTAATTTTCAAGAAACTATTTACCTAAATGAAACTTTTTTTTGTTAGCATTTCGCTACTTATTTAGTATATCACAGTATTTATCTAATTGCAATCTTTTTTTGATTGATTTTTATAAACAGTCAAAATTAATTTAATATTTAGCATACTTTACACCTTATCACATTTGTTATTGCATTTATTTTATTCATATTATCATTACTCGACAGCAATATATACATCCATATAAGAAACTCCATCTTTATTGTATTCTTTTTCAAAGCATGATAAAACCTCTTTATTTTGTTTATGATTTAAACTATTTACTTCCATATATCGTATAAGTGTTTTGTATGCATTAGGAATTAACGTAAATGGCGCCTTAAACGGTTCCTTGATTGTAATAGCTACGTACTGATGATGTTCTTGTATGATTTCCTCTGGGCAATCATCTGAAAAATTCTCTGGTATTATACATGCTGCTACATAGCCATGCATATGATATACATTTACCTGTTCTTGTGATACAAAAGGAAAATTCCAACCTATTATTTCGGGGTTCTAAATACCATTTAAAATAGCCCAATCATACACATGTTTTTTTGCATCATCTTCTGGTTTACTACTAATTACTGTATATTTAACATATCTGAATAAAGGAACCTTTTCTACACGAATATTTGTATAAGCTTCATTATCTGAATTCATATTTCCTAATATTATTTCATCTAAAGAACAAGAAAAAAGTTTGCAAAGTTGAATAGCCTTTTCCATTTCTGGAAAGGCAGAATTCATTTCCCATTTGGATACCGTTTGTCTGGATACATTCATTTTTTCAGCCAATTCTTCTTGTGTCATTCTTTCATGCATTTTTCTAAGAAACTGTAGATTTTGTCCAAATATCATTTTGTTATCCTCCTATTTAATTGATACTTAAATTGTAACTAATAAATAATGAGTAGTACACCAACTTACATTTTCTATTTTTTTAATATGTGCAACTTAAGGTTGCATGCTGTAAATGCCACATAATTATGGTATAATTCTAAAGTATAAATTAAGAATTCCGTAATGGATGGCTACGGAGGTTTTGAACGTTTTATCCTCCTTGGACTATTGGTGATTATTTCATCATAGTTAGGAGGTGGTATTGGATATGCTGGAATTAACTATAAAAAGCTTTTTTGCTATTTATATTATTAGATTAGTTTTAAAACATAATCTTTTTATTTCTAAACTAATTATCAAGATTAAATTTCTTGGAATTCACATAGAAATTAATGGCAAAGAGAAAAAGCACCCATCCGCCAAAGAATAGTGCTTTAAACTCTTAATTAAATCCATATTTAATTGATCCAATAGCCCTAAAACAAAATAAATGTTCTAAGGATTGCTTAGTGTTGACGCACTAAGCTTTTCTTATTTATATTATATCAAATTTTTATAAAAAATAAACATAGAATTTTTTCTAATTCACTTAAAAATAATTCTTTGCTATCTTCTCATATTTATCTATTAATAACATAACCTCATTAACTTTATCTATCTTTAATTCATTTAATATTACTTTTAATATCTTTCTATTACCTATTTGATATCTTTTAAAAGGAAAAATCATATCATTGTAATATTGAGCAACATATCTAGAAAAAGGGACTGTTAGGTCAAACCTTAATGCCAAGTTATTTTTACCTTTATCAAAGCTATATACTTGTTTTTCTGTTTCTACACCTGTTTTAGCTAGGCAGACCGAATCTCTAGTAATGATGATGTATTATTAAATTTACTTTAATAATATCAACAAGTATATTCATATACATTGCTATCTACATATTATATAAAGTTTCTTCTTCATCTAATTCATAATAAAAATTTACATATCTTCTGTTTGTTTTTTTATTTCATCAATTCTCTTTTGACCCCATTCATAAAGTAAATCTACAATTGGTATTAATGTCATTCCTAGTTCTGTAAGTGAATATTCCGCTTTAGGTGGAACTTGTGGAAATACTTCCCTATAAACTATCCCATCTTCCTCTAATTCTTTTAATTGATTACTTAACATTTTATGAGATATCTTGATGAAAAGTTTTTGTAATTCATTAAACCTATTCTTACCTTCATGACCTAAATGTCACAATATTACAACCTTCCATTTACCACTAATTATTGATAATGTAAGTTCTTTTGCACAATTGAACTCTCTGTTTTCAATTTTAGCTCTTATTTCTTTTCTTAAAGTATCACTCACTTTAACATCTCCTTATTGTTTTTTATCTTATCCATAGTAACTATAAAGTAACTATATTACAAAAAAGTGAATTCTATACTATCTGAAATAATAATAATATAATACTTTATGTAAAACAAATTATATAGATACATGGAGGAATAGATGTTGTTATATCAAGTACAGTAACTGGTGAAATTACTGGAGACTATAACGGTAAAGCTATTTCTACTGAAGTCTTTTCATCTGTAGACATAACGGAATATGATGTTGTTTCAATTATAGGTGGTTCAGGTACAATAGATTATTTATGGAACAACGAAACTTTAATTAACTATTTAAAAAATGCTCATAAAAAGAATATAATTATAACTGGTATTTGTGCCGGATCAGTTGTTGTAGCTGAAACTGGATTACTTTCAGGACGTACTGGAACTTGTTACCCTGTTGATATTATGAAAGATAAAGTAAAAGAAAATGGGGTAACATACTTAGAACAAAATGTTGTTAAATATGATGATATAATTACAAGTAATGGTCCAATTGGTGCAAAAGATTTTGGAAATTCACTACTAGGTTTATTTGTATAATATACTATAACAAAATAATAAATTATTATTAAAATCAAATTTAATCGTTATATTTAAATTATAAAATATATTAAAATGTAGAATTAGTTAATGATAAAAGTAGTTGCGAATTTTTTTGTTCAAGAGAATAAAATCAATGAATTTATTCAAATATGCAAAGAGCTAGTAGAAATGTCAAGAAAAGAGATTGGTTGTATAAATTACTCTCTATATCAAGATAATCAAAATTCTAAAACTCTTACAATGATTGAGCAGCGGGAAAATAGGGAAGCTTTAGATACACATTTGAAATCTAAACATTTCGCTAAAATTATTCCAATGTTAGAAACGCTTATTTCAAAAGAAATAGATATAAATATCTATACAAAAATAATTTAAATTTGATTATTATAATTATCTTTGTAATATAAAACAAACATCAAAGATTTAATAGTAATAATCAAATTTTATACACAATGAAATAAAAGCACTTAAAAGGAAATTTAATAAATATCATATTATATAAAATACCTAGTATCAAGAAATAGATTCTTTTTACTAGGTGTTTTAATAATAAATTTTCTTTTATATCTATATTTAGTAAAAATCTCATTTATTTATGATACGGTTCTCCGTAACACTTTCAAATGAGGTTTTTATTAACTAGTAAAATATTGTTGAAATATAGAAGTTCATGAGTAAACCCACCACAATGGAAGGTTATCAATGAATATTTTAATGTTTTACTACAATTACTTTAATAGAACCTGACTTTTCTATGTCCCGTCTAAATTCTGCTTCATTTTGAATAACCCCTAAATCATAGACAATATATAATTCACGTTCATACTGCTTGCTATATGCAGTAACATCAGCACTAATCTCTTCAATTACCCTTGATTTCTTTCCCTCACGTAGAAGTTTCACTTCTATGCATAGATTTAATTTTGGAACGATGAAATCTGGAATATACTCTTTCCCAGAAAACTCAAATTTACCTGACTCTCTATCATAGTCAGTTCCTTTATTTAGTCCTCTGCCTAAAAGCAAAGACTCAACTGCATTTTGAACTTCAATCTCTTTTTCAGGCTTACTAAAAATAACTGTGCGTAATCTTGAAAAAATAAAATTTTCTAGGTTGTCAAACTCATCATCTGCAAAATCTACGCTTCCTTCCAAACTTGCACATAGCATTTTTGAACTTATTAACACTTGCTCAAGAATCTTTTTTTGAATTCCCCACACAGTATCTGCGAAATCTGGCATTTCATCTACATTAAAAGTATAAATCATAGATGGAATTTTCAGTACTCTTCTTACCTGTTCTGCAAAATCATTATATATATGAGCCATATCTTTATATGCCACATATCGAGAATGCTCTGCAGCGTTATTGTTATTTAGAATATCTTGAACAGTATCGCGAAATGCTTTTATTTGAGCTAGTAAAACCTTAATCATCTTTGTTTCATCTAATGAGTTCTTTGCCATATTAATTCTCCTTATAGTTGTTATTAATTCTAAAATCAATATTTTTTATTGACATAATTATACCATTTTATATTATATTGCAATATCTAAATCTAATGTGTTTATTCCAATGTTTCTTAACATAAAAGAAAAAGGAGTACCCTTTACAGCTCTTCTTGCTCTAAGTATTCCTTTTATTTATCATATATACTTATATCTTGTTTTAATACCATATTACTTTCTATAGTAGTTTTAATATAAAATTAGTGTCCACTTTATCTTAACGCTCCTAACGTTTTAACTTTTTTGTTCAACTTCAAAATTATTACTATTAGTTTCTATTGGCTTATTTTCTAAATCAACAGCTGCTTCTCTCTTCTTTTCTAACTCATTTTCATTTTCTACTACTCTCATCATTTGACTAATTACTTTATCAAATTCATCCATATCATACCAATCATTTCTCCATTCCTGAATAAAGTTAATATCATTTGACTTTGGTAAACTATCTTTTGGCAATTCATGTACTTTAATTAAAGCTGGAATTTTTACTGCATCACCTAATACCAAAGCTTCTCTTTTGTCAAATCCAGCTAGATTATCAGTAATTGAACTTACATCCTCCGGCAGCAATTTCTTTATATAACTTTGATCTACAGGATTAGTCAATCTCATTACTACAAAACTATTACACTGCGAAAAAATTGTTTCAGATATTTCTGACGGTCTTTGACTAACTATCATAGCCGATACCCCATATTTTCGCCCTTCTTTAGCAATTCTTTCAACAACTTTCCTAACTGCTTTATATTTAACTTCTTGTGATTTTGGAATATAATTATGAGCCTCTTCGTAAACAAGCAAAAATGGAACCTCTGTAATATCATCTGCTCCAATTACTTTTTTTCTTTCAAATGCAAACTTAAAAATTAGCCTACTTACTAATGCCACAACAATATTTATAACTTCAAATGGCATTCCACTTAAATCTATTATTGTTATATTCTTCTTTTCTTCTTGCCCATCCAAATCCGTTTCATATCCAATAAATTGCTTAATTATTTCAGATAAATGAACTCTATATTCTTTTCCTCTTTTTAATAAAAAATTCAATCTGTCATCACATATCTTATTTTCTAATCTACTTATAAAATTAGTAAATCCTAAACCAGCTGCCCTGCTTCCTTTTCCAAATAAATTTTCAGTAAATAGTTTAGAATATATCTCAAGTTGTTCAATATTTTCAGGCATTATATCTTCTACTGTATATGTTTTTTCTTTATCTTCCCATTTATAAATTCCATTATCAATTTTTGCTATATTATAATTTTCTATACACTTTAATACTTCCTTTATATTGAAGTATACTGAGGAATCATAGGTTATATTATTATTTATTTTCTTATTACCATTTATCTCTATTACATTATGCCATTTTTTATTTAAAGTAACTGCCTTTTTGAATATATTTCTTTGATTATGATCGCTACCTTCAACATCTAAAAAATAATCTTCAAGTTCCTCGGAATTCATTAACCAATATGGAAGTTTGATAGTTCCTACTTCTAAATGTCTACATTCATCTTTAAAAGCATTTTGATATTCACCATGTAAATCAAATAATACTATATGAGAATTATTTAAAATACCGCCTTTTTGTTCATCAGAATATGGTTTAATACCTTCTTGCAGTATTTTAGCTACAGTACATGACTTTCCGCTACCTGTTGATCCAACAACTGCCAAGTGCTTATTAAAAAACTTATTTCCATCCATAATAACATTTATATCTTCGCCCTCAATTGTAGGATTTTGTGCTAAATCTCCAATACTGAATTCACTATCAGCTTTTTCTAAGTAGAAAATTCTCTTTAGTAATTCTTCGTTAGCAACCTCAACTTGACTAGGTGGTATTGTTATACTTTTATTTCCTTTTTTAAATTCTCCATTAGTCATATGACCTACTGGTTGTACATCAAGTATAAACGATGGTTCTTTTATTCTTTTAATATTTATATCATCTTTATTGTTTGTTTCTTTGATTTTATAACTTTTTAATATTCCTATGATTGCATTATTGTTTTCGTCTGTTATTTTTATATAACTACCTAATGTGAAATTTTCATTTAAGTTTTTAAATTTTTGAGGTTTTATTACTTCTATTTGAATCATTGTTGGCGTAACACTTAAAATTCTAAAATAATCCTTATACACATTTCTCTTTTCAAATAGAAATTCTACTTCATTTAAAGTACTTCCATCAAATCCATCAACTACATATGATTGTACTCCCTTATCATTTAATTTTTCTATATATTTATCATAATCATTTTTCATTAAAATTATTGCTACATCTATCTCTTTAATTTGCGATAAATATTTTTCAAATGTACTTAATGTTATTATTCTTATTTGATAAGAGGCATTGCTTATTGTCTCGTTCTCATTAGCATTAACTATTGGTTTTTCATTAAAGTTATTAATGCTAAAACTGCTCCATTCTTCTCTTCCGCTATTAAACTTTATCTCTTTTTTATTTAGTCGTTCAATTATTTTTTTAAAATTTTTAGCATCCACATCTAATACAATAGACCACGGCTTGTCTTTATTGGCGAAAGCTGTATCAATTTTATATGAATCCTCTATTATAAGGTTAACAAATTCATCAATTGATATATTTTCATCATTTATTAATGAATTTTCAAACTCTTTTCCTAAAATTAAGTACTTATATTTAGTATTGTTTAAACTCTTTTTCCTATATAAAACGTCCTTTACATATTCATTATATTTTCGTTTCCCAAGATTAGCTGCATACCATTTATTAAATAAGACTGTTTTTTGATCTATCTTTTTTATAAATTCTTTTTTAGTAATAGTCCTTTTTTTAATGTTAAGATCATTAATCTCTTTCTGAATATCACAAATTTGATTTATCAAATTATTAAGTTTTTTTTCAAATCCACTTATTTCTTCTAATAGACTTTCATCGCTTTTTTCTTTTCTTCTTTTAATCTTAGCAATTATACTTTTTTTATTATCATTCAACTCTTTTATCTTTTGTACTTTACTTACTGTTGTCTTATCCTTTTCTTGTGCTAATTTAAAAACAACTTTTAACGCATTATTATAATAATATTTTTCTGCCTCATCTCTAGATTTACAATTATCAATTTTATCTTCTATCAATGATAACAATTCTTCATATTGTTCATCGAGAGATTTTGCATTTATATTTATTCTAAGTAAAGATATAAAATCATTTAATTCCTCTTCTAAAACAGCTCTCTTCTCTATTTTTCCATCTTCATTCATATAATCAACTAATTTATATAAATAATAATTCTCAACAACTCCATTTTTAGGACTGTATGTAAGAAAGTTATTCTTTAAAATATCTATTGCTTTCTTTCCTTCATTATCCTGGATAATAAAATTGTCATCTACTTTTAATTTTTCTTTTCCAGAAGAATAATAACCATATAAATAATAATACCGCCTCTCACTTTTTCCATTTAAATAGTCTATATAATTATAAAATAAATATCTTATTGCTTCTGCTATTATAGAATGATTATATTCACTTCCTTCATAGTATTTTACTTGTATTGATGTTGAATTTATTTCTTCACCCTCAATATCAATATCTTCTATTCCTTCAATTGTTACATTGTGTCCATCATTTTCTCGTTTCAAAATTTCTATAATACTTTTATCAAATTGATATAAATACCCTGCAATTGTCGCTTCAGCTGATCTTTTATTCAAATTCTTCACCTCACCCTTTGCTTTATACTATAAATTTTTACATAATACCCTATATATACTACATTATACTGCATAAATAACAAATAATATAACTCTTTGTGGAAATTTTTATCTAATAATTAAAAAGCTCATAAAAAACCTTTGTTTTGATTTTTATGAGCTTTATATTCTAGATAATTAATATTTCTATATTATTATATTATCCAATTTTAGTAAATTTATCATTTACTTATGGTACGGTTCTCCGTATCACTTGCAAGTGAGGTTTTTTTATTTTAACAACTTATCTCACGCCTACATTTTATTAATTATCTTTATAAATAGTCAATAAAAATGCACTTATTAAGGTTTAAATTCTTAATAAGTGCATCTATTACTCTTACTTAATATAATTTATTCTAATTGGACATCGATTCTTCGTTTAGAACATCACTATCATCTTCTATCGCTTCCTCAATTGTGTTTATTATATCATTAGTAATTTCTAAAAACTTTTCATCAGTTATTTTATTATTAGTGTGTAGAAATCCTCTAGAACTTAATGACATAAAAATATATCCATTGGGTTCAAAACTATCATCTTCAATTTTCAACTCTATATTCTTTAGTTGTGCTCCTTTTTTTTCAATAAACTTCTTCCAATCACTATCAGAGTTTACATTATGACCTTGTAACCATGCATTACTTAAATTAACTCCTAAATTACTAAACCATCCTGAATTTATAGTTATGTTACTATTTTCCTCTATAATCAATTCAAGTGCTTTTCCTAAGTCTATTTTTATGCTATTACATTTAACTTCTGTACTTTTCAATCTCTTAAATGCATTTGCTGGTATTGTTCCTCTATTATTTCCCAATGTAAATACATAACCTATATCTTTATTTTCATATGCATAAGTTTCATATTTTCTTAAAAAACTTTCAAACTCTATTCCTTGAACTAATCCGCTCATTCTACATTTTTTCATAAACTCAATTTTATACTTATCATATTCACCAACTTTTTCATCCAATGACCTAAATTTAGTTTGAGCTATATCATCAAATCCATCAACCTTTACCTTTGTAGCAGTTTCTATAGTTTTACTTAAATTCTCTGGAAAACCCTTTTTCTTATTTATTGTTAATACCTTACCCAACCTATCTATCTCCCCTGTAATATATATTCACTTAATAACTTAGTTAATTCTTTATACGCTGAAAGAAATCCGCTAGTAGTAACTGAGTCTATAAACACATCTTCTTGGGTTATCTTTAATACAGTGCCTTCATCTATATTGATATCTATCAACATTGTATTAATACCAAATTTACTATCTATTTTAAATCTCTCAGAAACTTTTAATCTACTTCTTTCTAAATTTATACATAATTCAATTCTTTTTAATGCTTCTATATTTTTCAATGAATTATCTAGTAATAGATAATTTATTGATTCTATAATTTTATTAAGTTCACTATATCTAACTCCTCCATCTAATTCAATGATTACTTCATCATCATAATCATTAAATGTTATGGATAAATTGGAATGAATGTTTTTGTAGTAATATTTAACAGATGATTTTCTTATATAGATTGGACTAATTGACTTTTTTAACATATTTATATTTTTAAAAATACTATTTTCGATATTATCCTTATATGATTTCAAATTAACTGTATCTCCATTTGTTTTTAATTGTAACGTTAATCTATAATCATAGTTTTTAATTCTTAAAATTAAATTATTTACAATAGGTATATATAATTTAGCATTAGATATTAAAGTTCCTATGAATGTAATTACTATCATTACTAATGTAAATCCATCAGTACTAAACATAGTGCTTTTATTAAATCCATCAAACACTTCTTTAAATGCTATAATTAAATATACTATTGCAACTATAAATAGAATCCAGTCCCAAGTTTTTTTAACCACCTTTAACACTCCTATATACTTATATTTCAATTATAACATAATTGTGTAATTTATAATAATCTAACTATATTACAATATCTAAATTCAATACATTCATTCCAATATTCCTTAACATAAAAGAAGAAGGAGCATCCTTTATAGATACTCCTTCTTCTTTACTTATATAATCCACTAACTTATCATTTATAATTAAGTTTATTGAATCAACTTCTCTTAACTCATTGATTGTTATCTTAGAAATTATCTAGTACACCTTTAATAAAGTCATAAGATATTTCACAATTTATATAATAAACACTTATAAAAATATTAGATTTAATTTCAACTTTTTAATATTACTTATGATACGGTATTTTTAACTATAAAAATAGCCTTAGGCTAGTAATATCAATACCTAAGGCTATAAACCTCACTTATTTATGGTACGGTTCTCCGTAACAGTAGAAAGTGAGGTTTTTTTATTTTTTCTTAAAAGTTTTCCAATATAACCCCACTATTATTAAAATAGAAATCATAGCACCTATACAAAGTTCTTCCCACCCATACTTCTGATATATCTTATATATAATTGGTGAAATACTAATCACCCCAATTATAGGGGCTACTATATTAATTATAAATAGATTTTTATTTAACCTACTTACATTATTCTCTTTCCTAGTATAACCAATAGCTTCTACTATTTGAATAGTATAATCATAATGATTTTGAACTTGTTCTATTAACCTATCGATTATATAAGTTCTATCAACTTTTTTTATTATTATTTTTTTATTATTTCCTAACGTTAGATTTCCATATTTATTAACAATCTTTCTGAACTCTTTAATACTATCCTTACTTGTATTACTACATATAATTTCATAGTTTATTATTTTATCTTCATCCACACTTCTTATCAAGGACTGCTTAATATTATCTCTATCCCTCATAATAACATAACCAGAGTTATCTAGTTTATAAGCTTTAATTAGATTTTCATTGAATTCTCTTCGTTTTGTTCTAATAAATTTAAGCGAATTAACAATCAATTCTTGAATTTCACTACTTAAATTTATACTCTCTACTATAACCTCATATAATACTTCAAATCCTTTATTAAACTCAATATTGCTTTCATCAAACACTGTATCTACAGCAACCTCATCATAACATTCTTTTGACGGTTTATTAGATAATTTTTCTTCTATATTAATATATTTTTCATTTAATATATTTATAGTCTTAACATATTCATCCATAGTTATATTATTCTGATTACAATTATCTTTAGAGTCTAACGTAATAAATCCATCAAATATTTCTTTCACAGAGTTTACAAGGTAATAATCCTCTCTTAATCTTTGATGAATTATCCAAAAATCCTTAACTATATCTATTTTTTCATGATTCTCATGAATAACTTCCATTCCTCTGTCCCCTCTTTCTGCTATATTTAACCTTTCTTTAATCATATTATACATTATTAAACATAGCTCATCTATATAGCTATATTTAAATTCAATACACTCATCCCAACATTTCTTAGCATAAAAGAAGAAGGAGTATCCTTTATAGACACTCCTTCTTCTTTACTTATATAGTCAACCAAGCTATCATTTATTTTTAGTTTTATTGAATCTATTTCTCTTGCTTCATTTATAGTTATTTCTGATATTATCATATGAAGCAATTTCTTCTGTTGCTCTCTAGTTGCACTTTCTGTTAGCACTTTACTGAAATTTTCTAGTATGCTCTTTATGAATTCATATGGTATTTCTTCACTTACATCATCTGAAAGTGTAACTAGCAATGGCTCTTTTTCCTCTTGAAGACTTTTTGCTCTTTTATTTAGCTCATCTTTTCTCTCCTTAAACTCTTCCTTAGATATTAGTTCTTCTTCATATGCTTCGAAAAGCTTAATTTTCTTCCTATCTATCTTTTCAAGTTCCTTATCTATTCTTTCTAACTCCTTCTTAGCTGGATTTATCTTATTATGTCTTTCTTTATTAACATTCCTTACTATAGTTTCAACCATTTTCTCATTAGAAAGTAATTCTGATAGCTTATTAAACACATACTCATTAGCTTTATCAACTCTTATTGTATTAGAATTACATACGCTTGTACCTTTATTCTTCCATGCTCCACAACAGTAGTAAGCTATTCTCTTCTTAGTTCCATCAGCTAACTTATTAGTAGTTCTTGAAATCACCATACCAGCCCCACACTTAGGACACTTTAGTATTCCTGTTAGTGGATACTCACCATCATATATTCTTGAAGGTTTACCTTTCTTACTTTCCATTATTGCTTGTACCTTATCCCATAACCCTTCCTCTATTATAGGTTCATGTATTCCATCTGTTATTATTGGATTAGCATTTATATTTCTTCTTCTTTTCTCTGACCAATTTTGTCTTACATTATATCTAACCTTTCCTATGTATACTGGATTAGTTAGAATTTCTCGTATTGAACCTACTGAAAAATCATTTCCTTTCTTAGTCTTATAACTTAGCTTATTTAGTTGATTAGTAATAGCTTTATATCCCTTCCCATTAACATATTCATTGAAAATAAACCTAACTGCTTCTGCTTCTTTCTCATTTATTGTTAGTCTATTCTTTTTTCTTTTAGCTCCTTCTTGATTCTCAACAGGAACTAGGTCATACCCTAAAACTCTACCTCCACACCATTCTCCTGATTTTGCTTTTGCACACATCCCCATCTTTACATTTTGAGCTATTGTTCCTCTCTCAAACTCTCCTATCAATGCCATCATCTGGAATTGCATTTTTCCTGCTGGTGTACTATTGTCGAATTGCTCTGAATAAGAATTGAAAGCTATATTATTCTGCTCTAGTATATCTACTATCCTTAGAACATCTGAAAGCTTTCTACTTATCCTATTAATCTTCCAAGAAATCACCATCTGAAACTTTCTTTCCTCTGCATCCTTTAGAAGTTCCTTTAGTGCTGGTCTATTTTTTACCTCTTTACCACTTATTCCTCTATCTGAATATACCTTATAAACTGAGTAATTCATTCTATTACACCAATCTCTTAGAAGTCTTTCTTGTTCATCTATACTATATCCTTCTTCTGCTTGTTCTATTGTACTTACTCTACAGTATATAGCAACCTGTTCTATCTTATTTACTTTATCTATATTCATTTTTATTCTCCTATAATCATTAACTTATTTCTACTGAAAATATCGACACTATCGGTACTACGGTTATGACGATATTTTCTATTACAATTATTCTTTGATAGTAAGGGGTAAAGGTAGATAAGTAGATAAAAAGTTTTATTTATAAAAAATAAATTTTTATTTTTTAATTTTATTTAGCCCTACTACTTTGCCCCCTTTCCCCCACTCATTTATTACGCTCTTATTATTGGATTCATCTTGCTTCCCCGTTTTTCCCGTAATCCCGTAAGATTTTATTATTGTTATAAAAACTTATTTATTTTTAGTTCTCTTTTCTATTTATTATAGACCTATTATTTTTTTATGGGTTTGCGGGATTTACGGGAATTATACATCTTGGTCTTGATTCTGGTTCTATTTAGGACTTATTACCTTATTCTTCTATTATTGATTTCATTGCCCTTGGACGTATGGTCGCATAGAGCTTTCACTCTTTTCTTACTTACATTCTCTTTTTATGTAACTCTTTTTACCCCTATTGGGGAATTTAACATGTCCTTACGTCCAACTTATTGATTTTCTTTACTTCTATTCAACCTAAGTTAGACCTACTTACAACCTTTATCAATCCAATACTACATTAACTAAATTCAATCTTATTTAACATCTTCCTCAACCAATTAGTTGTGTAATCTAGCTTCTTAGATAATTCCTTCAAGTTCTTACCATTGTAATTTTTTATAAGATATTCTTCTATGTACTCTTTAGAATATAATCTCATTGGAAAGTTCACTTGTTGCCCTCTGAAATGTTTATGTATTTTTAATGTATTTTCTAATCCTAGTAATTCGACTAACTCTTCGTATACTCCATTATAATCCGACTTATTCATATCTACTCCTCCTAAAATATAAAAAGAGTTAATGCTTCTTTTATTAGAAACATTAACTCTTTATCAGATTTATAATATATATTTGACTACATCAGTTAAAACGGTTGATTTACTATTTCTTTGTTGTTTTTATTTTGAGTGCTATTATTTATTCTCACTTTCTGAAATCTCTGTTTTCTAGTATGTTATTGTTGCTTTCTGATGTATTTCTCTTTATTTGCAGATTTAATTTTTTATCTACTTCTCTTTGAGTGATTTTATTATCTATTGTAATTTATTAAACTTTCTTAACTCTATTGATGTCAATTGGTATAGTTATTATAATTTCTTATTAATCTATTCTCTATTCTTTTTTCATGCTTTTATTTTTACTCTTATTATTGATTCTTACTTTCTTGATTTTTACCTTCTTACATATTTGTTTTTCTATGTATTTCTCTTATTGATAGATTATATTTATATCTACTTCTATTATGATTTTATTATCTATTATTGATTTATTGGATTTTATTAATTCTATTTGTATTAATTGATACAGTTATTATATCTTCTTGATTATATTTTATTTATTACTTATTATTATTGAAATTTATTAATCATTTATTTTTATTTATAATTATTTTATTATTGTATTTACTTATTCTGATTATATTTATCTTTTATTATTTATTTTATTTTTTATTGAAATAGATTTTTATTAATCTATTTCAATTCTTATTTTATTATAAGGCTTTAGCCCCCCTATCCCCCCGTTACTCTTTCCAAGTCCCAAGTCCTTAGTTCCTTATTCCCTAGTTCCAAGTTTCATTATTTTTATGTTTTATCATTTCAATTCTTTTTATTTTTGAGTGAATTTAGATTTTCTCTGTACATATTATATGTTATGACTTATCCTTGATTTCAAGTGTAATTATTGACTCTAGGATTTCCTATACCTTCAACATCCCATAGTCTTTCATGCCTTGTTATCCTAGCTTGTAAGGTTATTAGTCTATTATTTACTGATTTTACTTTATTCCTTACCATCTTATTTAGAAACCATTCGATTTATCCTCTCTTCGCAGTTTTTCATGCCTACGGCTACATTTATTCACATTTTCTAAAATCTCTGTTTTCTGATCTGTTATCGTTGCTTTTTAGATATACTTAGATTGATTGTAGTTACAATTTTTCTCTTTATCCTATGGTCAAGATAAATTACATCTTTACTTAGCCTTCTTCTATGTCTTTCTACTCAATCTTATTTCTTCTGAAAATATTGTCACTATCGTTATATCGGTACTACTATTACAACGATATTTTCTAGTAATTTATTATTGTTATAAAAAAAATTAGCTTATTATTATAATATCATCACAATTAAATTACTATTCTTATTAATTGTGATGATACCTTATTTCATACTACCTTTTACTTGTTGATTCTATTGAAGTAGCTACAACTGTTAGTATTGTTCCAACTACTTTTATTATTGTTATAATATCCATAACTTTCTCCTCCTATCTCTTATACGTGTATATGTATGAGTAACTATCTTTTACAGGTATTAGCTTTATTACATACTTACCTTCTTCAAGCTCTATGTATACTAGAGTTTCTTTATCATAACCTGTACCATTACATAGCTCTACAACTTTCTTGAATTCTTCTATCAATGTGAATTGAATGTAGTTAAGTTCTTGTTGTAACTTCTTTAGGTCTATTAGCTTCCTATCGTTCATTTCAATTATTAATTCTCTTGGATTCCATTGGTTAGATAGCCTTCTATCATAGAAGTCGAAACGCATTACTCCAAGAAGTTCTTTGCTATCATACTTGAAATACTTTTCTTTACTTAGCTTATTTATCATTTACTTGAACCTCCTTCAATTAGTATTCTGATGGAAAAAGCATTGTAGAATATTCTACACTATCTATTACATAAACTTTAATCTCATCATCTATCTGAATATCTTCTAGCTCTATTTCATATGTGAATGAGTATTCAGGAACTTCTTGACTCTGATTTATTATAATCTTATTACCTTCTTTTCTTGTCCTGAAAACCTGTAAGTAATCCAGTTCAACATTTCCCTCATCCTTTAACTTATCAATCATACTCCACATTATAAGTTGTAATCTTATATCTACTTCATCATTTACACCTCTAGTTACATATCTATTATCCTTCTTGAACATATTTCTTTATCTCCTTATTATTATTGGTTTTTATAGTCATCTTTCCAGCCCTTATTACACCTACACATAGAATTCTCTTCACTCCCTTTTACCTCCCTACAATAGAAAAAGTCTTAATCACTATTCTTATAGCAATTAAGACTTTTAGATTTTATTTATTTCCTGTTTTAACATTTCAATGAATCCTTCTGAAAACACTTTTCTACTTATTGACTCTTTTATTAGCTCTATTAGTTCTAGCTCTGTTACATCAAGACTTCTTGGAATGTATGTTTCATCACCTCTTCTAGTTGCCTTGTAGACGCAGAACCTTACTTCATCTCGCTTTAGTTCTTTGATGTAGATTTTCTCTATTGAGTATGTGTATTCCCCTTCTCCAACTTTTCCTTGGCTTATTATCTTGCAATATTTAGTTTCCTTAATTATCTTTTCTTCACTCTTCTTACTCATGTTATTTACTCTCCTTATCTTATTCTAGTAGGAACTTAGAAAGTTCTTCTGTTGTTGATACTACTATTGATACATCACTTGAAAGTAAAAATAGTGAAGAAGCCCAATTAACTCCTTCACTACATTTAATTATATCAGTATATTCTGGTATTAATCCTTTCAATTTATCTTGTTTCAATACTTCGATATCTACGATATTTTCTGCTATAACTAGATATCCACCTAAGTCAGCTTCTATATCTCTATTAGCTCCATAATTTTCATTTAATACATCTATTGTTACCTTTATACTTTCAATTACTTCTGATGGTATATTATTCACCTCTAATAGTTGACTTTCTTTATAAACTTTTTTCACTCTGTACTCTCCCTTCTAAATATAAAAACTCTTACCTGTATATATAAATACAAGTAAGAGTTTTTATCATTCCATATAATAATATATATTTAAAATTCTATTCTGATACTATCTTAGTTAATTCTATTATCCAATTAACCCATCCAGTTACTGTTGAAGCCCTTCTTTCATATGTACTATTCGCTTGAACTTTATATAAATTTGACTCTTCCATAATTCTTACAACATCTTTCCTAGCTGGAATCTCACTATATTCTAAGCATTCCTTAAAACATTCTCTAAAAGCTTTATGTTTAAATATTAATTCAACATATTTTAACTGTCTTTCTTTATATCTTAATTTAAATATATTTCTTCCTTCTGCCGTCAAAAAAAATTTTACTCCATCTTTTCCTCTTTTTTTGTCTATAAGACCAAGATATCTTCCTGCATCAGTATAATAGTTTGTTTGTCTAGGATTGAAATCATAATTTACAGTTATTTCTTCCTTAGTCATTTCATTTTTATATAATAATTCACATAAATTAATAACCCTATTAAAGCTATCTGCTTGTGGAAATGGTATTTCAGGCTCGTCCACAACTTCTGTATTATTAAACTTTTCTATAATATCATTTATTTCTATATCTATATTTTCAATTGTATAGTTTTTTTGCTTTACCAATACTAATGAATTGTAATTTTCTTTATCTTTAAATTCATACTCATATAAATTATAAATCCCATTAGAGTAAACCATAAATATTGGTTTTACTTTTTTATCTATTTTATTATTCCATAATCTATATGGATAATAAAGCTGTCTTATTATAAAATCATCCGAAAGTGAATTTTTTGCCTCAATTAAACTTAAAGTTTTGACTCCCTCATAACCACCATCTATTTCTATTTGAGAATTTTCAACCTCAACTTCCATCTCATCACTATTAATATCTTTGATTTTGAAGCTAAATAAATCTGAACTCATTCTTCCACTTACTGTTGGAACTATTTCATCATCATCTACGAAATCATGTATTATTCCAGAAACATATGCACAATTAATTGCCATAGCTTCACTACTGATGTTTTCATAATCTATACTAGTAATATATTCCGGAAATTGTACTCTGACAACTTCCGGATTTATATTTTCAAAGCTACTATATGCTTCAAATTTAGAAATTATATAACTTCCTCTAGTAATTGGTAATATTGAAAGTTTGTTATCAGCAAAAACTTTAGGTAAATTTACTTTATGGTCAAATTTAGTCATCAATCTAGCTTCTCTTACTTCATTAATTTGTTTTGATGTAATTTCAAATTTACCACTTCTTTCGACCTCTGAAATTATATTATATTTATTAAACAAAAATTCCCATGCTATATCATTTTTACTCTTACTCATAATTTCTCACTAACACCTCATCTACTTCCCCTCTAGCATTACCATTAGAATTTATTGCTCGTTTAGCCTTAACAACTTTTATATTATAATCCTTATATAAATCTTTAATAAAGTCTGTTGCAGAATTTGATAATAAAAATTTAACACCTTTTTTGTCTAATTTATCACATAATTTTTTTAGTCTTATTTGCTCATCCCTATTAAATCCCCCCTTATCATATCCAGTAAAATTAGCACTACTAGAAACTGGGTCATATGGTGGGTCTAAATATACAAAAGAACCTTTCCTTATTCCTTTTAAACTCTGCTCAAAATCACTATTTAAAATTTTTATATCAGCTTTATTAAAATACTTACTTACAGCCCTAAGAGTTACTTCATCTACTATGTTAGGGTTTTTATACTTACCAAATGGTGAATTAAACTCACCTGACTTATTAACCCTAAATAATCCATTAAAACATGTCTTATTTAAATAAACTATTCTTGATGCTTTTTCAATGTTAGATAACTTTTCATATAACTCTCTATCTCTATCCATTTCTCTAATTCTATAAAAATATTCTGATGTATTTTCATGTTTTCTTAAATCTTCTATTAATAATTCTACATCATCTTTAATTACATTATATAAATTTATTAATTCACTATTAACATCATTAATAACAGCTTTTTTAGGTTGCAACTCAAATAATACTGCTCCACCACCTATAAATGGTTCATAATATGTCGTATATGTTTTGGGTAACACTTTTTCTATTTCACCCATTAACTGTCTTTTTCCACCTACCCACTTTAACACTGGTGCTGCTAATAATATTTTATTATTTTTCATATTGTTCCTCCAAAGTATTATATATTTAAGTATAACTTAAAAAGACCATTAGAACATATGTTTTTTAAATTTTTATTCTTACATATAAATAACCTTTGATTTTTCAAAGGTTATTTATATGATATTAAACTTATTTATCTACTTCACTACACAAAATTCCTCTAGGATAACTATCCTTTTCGAATCTACAACTTTCACAATGGCTCTGTGGTCCATCTGGTCTATTGCCTGATGCTCTCTTTGGAGTTGTTCCAAAGTCATCAGGATATGAATAATAAACATGCTCTTCTCCATTTTCAGTTGAGCACCTTGGACAAGATTTTAATGTCCCATCCTTATTATATTGAGAGCGATTTAATATTTTTCCACATATTTTACATAATTGTCCCATAAATAAAGCCTCCCTTAAATACATAATTCTCATTACTCTAATTATATTACAATAGGCATTATTTTTAAACATGTATATTATTACTTATACCATTTTTCATTATCCATTTTTAGTAAAAACCTCATTTACTTGTGATACGGTTCTCCCTTAATTATCCTAAATCCTCTATATATCTGTTCTAGAAGCATAACTCTGAATAGTTGGTGTGGAAATGTCATTTTTGAGAAACATAATTTATAGCTTGCTCTATTTAAAACATCTTGTGAAAGTCCAAGGCTTCCTCCTATAATAAATACTAGATTTGAGTTACCTTGTATGCCACAGTTATCTATGAAAGATGAAAATTCCTCTGAGGAAAGTGTCTTTCCTTTTAGATCCATAGCTATTACATAGGCATTATCTTTGATTTTTGATAGGATTTGGGCCCCTTCCTTTTCTTTAATTTGAAGTTCTTCCTTTTCTGAAGCATTATCTGGTGTTTTTTCATCTGCCACTTCTATAACTTCAAGTTTGCAGTATTTGCTTAATCTTTTTGAGTACTCATCTATAGCATCTCTTAAGAATTTTTCTTTTATTTTTCCTACTGTTATAAGGGTTATATTCATTCTTCATTCTCCTTGATGATTTTTATATAAAACTAAAGGTCTTACTTTTCAGTAAGACCTATCATATCATATTAAGCGTTTTTGCCACAGCACTTTTTGTACTTTTTGCCGCTGCCGCAAGGACATGGGTCATTTCTTCCAACTTTGTTTTCGTTAACTATAGTCTTAGAAGATCTCCATGATTTCTGAATTTCTTTTCTTTTCTCGTCTGAGAATATTCCATCCCATTGTGGAAGTTCATATAAGTAATCAGCTTTTGCGTCTAACATATTGAAATATAGCTTTTCTAAATCTATATTTAGTTCTAAAGTTGTATCTGCTTCAACTTCTTCTAAATCTAACGGAGTAACTAAGCTATCATTGATTCCATCAACAAATCCCATAACAAACTCATTAGTAGCTCCGAATTCTTTTGCTAAATCAGCTATAGTTGTTTTTACAACTTCTCCATGATTAGCTAAAATTTTTGTATATATTCTTTCTTCTATATTGCTATACTCATTCCAAAAAGCTTGTTCTCCCTTTGTTTTAACATAGTCAACAACCATGTCGGTCCATTGTGCATACAAACTCATCTTATTCATTCTCCCTTTTTATTAAATTATTGTATATTTATTATTCTTATATTATAAATAAATATGGAATAATTTCAATACATTAGTATCTCATTTTTTTATCTATTGATTATTTTATTTTGAATCTATTATTTTTAATATATCATCTTTTCCTATAGGCTCCATAGTATTATAGTTCCCACCTATAGTTTCGATGTCTTTATTCTCAATCAAAAATTTAACTTTATTAACTTTAGGAAGCTGGCATAAAGTATTTACTATACCCTTAATACATGCCTCCTCTTTAGTAACACTCATTTTTATAAGCGCCTGACTATTTAAATTTACTACAGCAATATCATCCTTTATTGAAAAACTTAAAAGTTTTGTATCTTTAGGCAGAATAGGTTTAAGCTTGCTATTTAGAGATGGACCTGCAATCAATGAGTTTACAAGAGTTTCTCCTACAACTTCTTCCTTATCCATAACAAGTTCTTCCATACCTATTTTTGCCTTGGATTCATCTGTAGAGTCATCAAAATAAAGTTCTAAGTCTAATAGATTATTTTCTTCATTCAAAAGTTTCATATTTTTTATTTTGTCTTTGTTGTTTATGCTGACTTTATCAGCTTTATTACATCCCATTAAAGTTAAGGAAATTATAGTCATGGTTAAAAATAAGGTTTTTTTTAAAATATTTTTCATACCTGTCTCCTTTTCTCATATGCCTATAAATATCTATATTAAACTAAAACTCTATGTAACTGCTAGGTTCCTTTCTATCCGCTAGGGTTATTGTCACATCGTGATTTAATTTAACGCCATTTTCTTTAAGTACTGATGTGACTGTTTCATATGCTAAATCCGGATAGTTATTAGTTTTACTTAAATGCCCAAGTATAATATTCTTATGGTTTCCATTTAATAAATTCATTATAGCATTTCCACAAGCTTCGTTAGACAGGTGTCCTACGTTACTCAATATTCTTCTCTTTAAATTATAAGGATATGGTCCAAATTTCAGCATTTCTACATCGTGATTGCTTTCCAGAAGTATAACATTAGAATCCTTTATATTCCTCTCAACTTCTTCAGTAAAACATCCAAGATCCGTAGCTATGCTTATCCTTTTATTCCCACAGATAGCTGTATAACCAATTGGATTCGCAGCATCGTGTGGTATTGAAAAATTTATCATGTCTATGTCTTTTATGAGGACATGATTTTCTTTTAAAACCTTTATATTGTATTCTTTAACCTTACCTAATGATTTTTCCATGGCACACCAAGTTTCTTCATTAGCATATATTGGTATATCATGCTTTCTAGAAATTATTCCTGCACCCTTAACATGATCTATGTGTTCATGAGTTATAAAAATTCCATCTATATCTTTTGGGTTTATATCTATACTATCTAAAGCGCTGTCTATGGCCTTTCCCGGCATGCCTGCATCTACTAAAATATTTGTATTTCCCGAAGATATAAAGATGCTATTCCCACTACTACCGCTATATAAAGAATAAAATCTCATATTACTCCTCCGTAACGGTTTCCCTTCTTATATCTGCTCCTAAAGCTTTAAATTTATTTTCAATATGAGGGTAACCTCTATCTATATGATCAATATTAAATATTTCTGTCGTTCCCTCTGCTACAAGTCCTGCTATAACCATAGCTGCACCTGCTCTAAGGTCTGTAGCTTTAGTTACTGCTCCTGTAAGCTTATCAACTCCATCTATTATAGCAGTTCTTCCTTCAACTTTGATATTTGCACCCATTTTCTTAAGCTCATCAACATGCTTTAATCTGCACTCATAAATACTTTCATTTACCATACTTCTTCCCTTAGATATGGATAATAATGTGCTCATTGGCTGCTGGATATCTGTAGGGAATCCTGGATATGGGGCTGTCTTTAGGTTTACTCCCTTTAATTCTCTACTGCTGTCTACAACAACATAATCGTCACCATATTCTAAATCAACACCCATCTCTATAAGCTTAGCCCCCATAGATTCTAAGTGTTTTGGAATTATATTATTTATCTTAACATGCCCACCACAAGCAGCGGATGCTATCATAAATGTACCAGCTTCTATCTGGTCAGGAATTACACTGTAATCACAGCCTTTAAGTTCTTTAACTCCTGTTATTCTTATAACATCAGTTCCTGCACCTTTTATATTTGCTCCCATAGAGTTTAAAAAGTTTGCAACGTCTACTACATGAGGTTCTCTAGCTGCATTTTCAAGCACCGTAGTTCCCTCTGCAAGAGCTGCTGCAAGCATAACATTTATAGTTCCACCTACAGTTACAACGTCGAAAAATATATTTGTTCCGATAAGTTTTTCTGCCTTTACTATAACTGCACCATGCTCTATCTTAACCTCTGCTCCTAATGCTTCAAAACCTTTTATATGCTGGTCTATAGGTCTAACCCCTATTGGGCATCCCCCTGGAAGTTCAACTCTAGCTTCTTTAAATCTTCCTAACAAAGCACCGATTAAATAGTAAGAAGCTCTCATACGTCTTACATCCTCTGTACATGCTTCTAAAACATTTAAAGATGTACTGTCTATAGTTAGAGAATTTCCTGTTCTCCTAACTGTGCATCCTAAGGATTCTATTATTCTCTCTAAACAATTGATATCTTCAATATCTGGTATATTATCTATAACACATGCTTTGCTGCTAGCCATTATAGCCGTTGGCAATATAGCTACTGCTGCATTCTTTGATCCACTAATACTTACCTCTCCATTAAGAGGCCTTCCTCCATTTATAACAAGCTTTTCCATCTATTCCACCCTTATCTCATTATTTCATAATCCACAAAATCTTTTTCACCAAAACCATATAATCAAAAAATCTAATATCAAAACTCTGTCTGATACTTAATTAATAGTATTCCCACTTCTTGATATACTAATAAAATTTTCAATTCATTTTTTGTATCATTTGTACTCTTATAAGTATAATTTTATCCATGCATACAAATTTCTAAGCTATATAATAGCATAATATTTTTATAATAATGCATGACAATTTATATGATATTTCATTTCTTCAATAAATAAAAATCATATTCTTTTATTTAACCATACTTTCATAAATCTCATTATATCATAATATACATGGTTTTTAACAATGTTTTTTTGTGTTATTTATTAATAATTCTTGACAATTTTCTATTTACATCTACTTAATTAATGTGTAATATAATCTGATAATTAAAATTTGTGTATATTTGCTTAAATAATATATGTTATAATTGATATGGTAAAATATATAAATATAAGTCATTAAGACTATTGAAGGGAGGTTATTGCATTACAGCATTGTGCTTTAAGCTTATGCATTATGTAATGACAATATAAATATGAAGTACTATATAGTAGCATTGCTAGATGATGAATCTTACAAATCAATAGAACCTCTTCAAAGGAATATAGCAAGGAAGTACAGGCTTTCTCGCAGTAACTCAACTTTTCACATTCCTTTAAGTGTCATTGATAATCCAAACATGGATAAGTTTGATGAAATAATTTCAAATATACTAAAACCTTATAAAACATTTAAAGTAGAATTAGGTTCTACCTTATTTTCTGATGAAAATGCTAAAACTTTTAGTCTTGAAATAGAAAATAAAGGATATATAAGAAGACTATCCAGAATTATGAATGATACATTGAAGCTTCATGGATTTTCAGTTAGAGATATAGAAACCGAAAACAGCATGTATGTGGCTTTAAATAACATAAATAGCGTTTCCAAGGATTTAAACAAAGCTTATAACAATTTATCTCCCAATGTAAAGATGATAAAAATCAATAGAATAGAGCTTTGGAAGTCTACAGGTGGTAAAAAAGAGTTTATAATAAAATCTTATCCTCTTAAAAATTTTTAAATTTTTTTGAAAAATATTTTAATTAGGAAACGATTACTTATCTTTTCAAAAATTCTTTTATGGTCTACAATATTAATATTGCTTAGAATATTTGAGTTTATAGAAAAGAAAGGCGGCCTTGTTGTATGAACTTAAACAAACTATTTGACCTTCAACGAGTTCTTAATGATAAATTAGTAGAAGGGCATGAATTAGATGAATATGTTTTATCACAAAGGAAAGCATTAGGACTTCACGTTCAAATTGGTAAATTAGCTAATTCAACTAATTGTTTTAGATTTTGGGGTAAAAAAGACTCAATAGATAGAAAAGTTGTTTTAGAAGATTATCTTTACTCATTATTTTTTATATTAAGTATAGGTATTGATAAATGCTATACAGATATAACATTAAATCCTAGACACAGTGAATACTGTTTAACTGATCAATTTTTAACACTATACATAGACATAAACGATCTTGTTATAACTTCATCAAAAGATCATTATAAAACTATCTTTGATGACTTCTTGGCATTAGGTTTATCTTTAGGATTTACTGAAGAAGAAATAGAAAATGCCTATATAGAAACAATGACAAATTTAAAAAAAATTAAATAGAAGCAATTATAATTATTTATTCTAAACCCTAGTAAAATTTGCTAGGGTTGTTTTTATTTTTTTGGAAAAACTATCTTTAACTGATTAAAAAATAGGTAAAAGGAGATGAGTTTTTCGTGATAGGAATAATTTTTTCTATAATAGCTGGTGCTGCTATGAGCTTTCAAGGAGTTTTCAATACAAGACTTGAAGAAAAGATAGGTACTTGGGAAACTAATGTACTTGTTCAAGGTATAGCTTTTCTATTAACCCTTATAATAGTTTTATTCTTTGGTAAAGGTGACTTTAAAGAACTTGCCTCTGCAAATAAACTCTATCTTCTAGGTGGAGTTTTAGGTGCCGTTATAACTTTCACAGTAATGAAAGGCATAGGTGATTTAGGTCCTACTTATGCTATATCCACAATATTAGTCTCTCAACTTTTAACAGCTGGAATCATTGATGCTTTTGGTCTTTTTGATTCACAAAAGCTTTCTTTTGGCTTTTCTAAAGTTATTGGAATTGCTATAATGATTGTAGGAATTATAATATTCAAGTGGAAAAGCTGATTTATTATAGTGTGATTTAAGGGGGATACAAATGGATTTTAAACAAATTGAAGCTTTTATTAGTGTAGCCAAATTAAAGAGTTTCTCAAAGGCTGCAAATACAATATACTTATCACAACCAACTATAAGTTCTCATATTGCTAGCTTAGAAAAAGATTTAAATATTCAGCTTTTTGACAGGACTTCTAAGGAAGTAAATTTAACTCCAGCAGGGCGTTGTTTTTTAGAGTATGCTTTAGATATCATAAACACTAGAAATAACGCTATAAATTGTATATGCGATTTTAACAACAATGTTTCTGGTTCATTAAATTTAAGTGCCAGTACTACACCATGTAATACCATAGTTCCTCATTTAATTGATAAATTCGGTACTCAGTATCCGCATATAAAATTTAACATTAAAGAGGAAGGCTCTGGGGAAATAGTTCAGGCTATTGAAGATTTAAGTTGTGAAATGGGTATAGTCGGAAATCATGTTCAGGGTGACAAAATTAATTCTTTTAAACTTATGGATGACGAACTTGTTATAATATCAAGTCCTGAACTTAAGCTTCCTTCCGAGATACCAGTAGAAGATCTGTTAAAATATAAATTTATAATGAGAGAACGTGACTCTGCTACAAGAAAAACTTTTGAGGACAAGCTTCTCGATTGTGATATCAATCTAGATAAATTAAATATATTATGTGAAGTAAATAGTTTAGACACCATAGTTCAGTTTGTAAAGACTAGTATTGGAATTTCTATATTATCAAAAAATGTATGCAAAGACTATGTAGAAAGTGGCAAGATAAATGCTTCTACTATTAAGGGAGTTTCGATGGTTAGGGGAATTTATCTAGTGTATAATTCTAAGCGTACACTGTCACCTACAGCTAAAGCTTTCCTTGCTCTTTGCAAAGAAGAGTTTAACATAGAATAGTATTTTTTCTAAACATATTTCTTCAAAATAAACCTCTTAACAGTGATGATTTTTATCAACAAATTAATCAGTATAACATATAATATATACTGAAATCATTGTTAAGGGGTTATTTATGTTTTCTTTTAAGAATAAGTTACATGAAGAATTGAAAAGATCTATGGACAAAAGGACACTTAAAACCTTTAGAGTTCTGATAAAATATAAAGATTTAGAAAAAAATATAGTGAGTAAAATCATATCTTATAAAGGTACAGTATATAGTTCTATTGATTCATTGAAAATAATAAGCGCCTCTCTTACTGCCCATAGTATTGAAAGGCTTATAGAATATCCTGAAGTTCAGTATATATCTCTGGATAATTTTTGTTTTCTATGTGGTAAACGACATGAGTTAAGGGGTATAAATTTAAGAAGCGCAAATCGTACTTATCTTAATCCTAAATACGGAATCACTGGAGCCGGTATAGGTATAGGTATTATAGATACTGGGGTCTATCCTCATAGTGATTTAATTAATCCTAATAGAATAAATTTATTTTTTGATATAATAAATAAGTTTAACTATCCTTATGATGATAGTGGTCATGGCTCTTGTATTAGTGGCATAATATGCGGTAGTGGCATTTCTTCTAAGGACAGCATATTTAAAGGAGTAGCTCCTCAAAGTCATCTTTGCGTTTACAAGGCATTTGGCAGCAATGGCAGGGGTTATGTATCTGATGTACTTTACAGTTTGTCAAAACTTATTGAAGATAGCGAATCATACAATATAAGGGTGCTTTGTCTTCCATTTGAGCTTCTAATCACAAATACTTTTATTGATGATTTATTCGAAAAGCTATTTGATATGGCTCAAGAGAAAAACATAATTCCTGTTGTGCCAGCAGGTAGTAATGAGTCTACCGAAGGTACCTTGATGGGTATTGCCTCTTGTAAGAATGTTATAACTGTAGGAGGCATCAATACCTTTAATGGTGGATATCAAAGATATAAATATTCTTCTGCTGGTCCAGTTCAAAAAGTTGATAAGCCTGATATAAGTGCAGCTTGTACTAATATAATATCTCTAAATACAGTAAAAACTTTTATCCCTGAAAGAAATGGAATAAAGCTTTACCCTCCTCATTTGGAAGAACCTTATGCCGTATATTCAGGAACATCTACAGCATGTGCATTTATATCCGGAGTCTGTGCATTAATTCTTGAAAACAATCCAAAGCTTGCTTTTAAAGATGTAAATTCTCTTCTAAAGGTATGCTCTAGAGATATAAATCTTCCAAAAGAAATACAGGGTGCGGGCCTTCCCGACTTAAATATGATTTTCTCATAATAAAAAGTTCATCTTTATATCAAAATTTATATCTATAGATATATTTTGATATTGATGAACTTTTTTATATTTATGTGCTTATTTAAGGATATATTTTGTAGGGTCCTTAGGAACCCCCTTATATCTGACCTCAAAATGTATATGAGGACCCGTGCTTCTACCAGTATTTCCTGCTTGGGCTATAACTTCGCCCTTAGTTATTTTATCCCCTACCTTAGAGTTGAGCTTGCTACAATGTCCATACAAAGTTTCTATATCATCACCATGATTTAACTTTATTAGATATCCATAGCCATCCATCCATCCTGAATATGTGACTACTCCATCTAAGGCTGCCTTTACAGGATCTCCTATATTTGCTGCTATATCTATCCCATTGTGCTGTCTACCCCATCTTATTCCAAAGCCAGAAGTTACAGTTCCTCTGGATGGAACATCTAGAAAAGCTATATCTTCTTTTATCGGGTCTTTTGTACCTTTAAGAATGATTTTTTCTTCTGGTTCCTTAGTAACTGTAGTTTTAACTACCTTTTCATTGACTTTGGTATCATTTATACGGGTTATTTCCTTTACCACCTCTTTAGTGCCAGGTGTACCTTCATTTAAAACCTTCTCCTGTCCTTTAAACATTTCAGAAGATGTTTTTATAACTATCGATGGTTCAATATCTTCATCATGTTTCTCTTTGCTTTTTATTTCTATCTTTAATCCTTCATTCTTCGTCTTTTCATTAAAAGCTATTATAGCTTCACACAACTTATCTTCATTTGGTATCTCATTAACTTTTGACTTAGTTTCTTCAAGTGCTACAGAATTTTTTATGCCGGTTTCAGTTATTTGATCCTTTTCAATCCCATTCTTATCTATGTAATAATCTGCAACCTTATTTACTATAGAATTGGCACTTTTTTTATCTGCTACTACCCCTAAAGACCTATTACTCACTTTAAGATTGTAACATCCAATGTTAGGGTTTAATGCCGTAAGTATGTTTTTCTTTAATTCATCTGTATCTGCTAAAACATCATTCTTTACAAAGAATTTTTCAAATTTGATTTTTTCATCAACGTATGTATCACTATAATTAGCAGCTAAACAACTCTGCACCTGCATCTGTGAGGAATCTATATCCTCTTTATTCTTTACATATCCAATCAAATTGTCGTCTACATATACTCCATAGGCTAAATTACTTTCTCCTATAAAAAAAACTGCAAGCCATGGTAAGACTGATGCTAAAATCAATATAAGCAGCTTACCATGGCTGCTCCTACTACCTGATTCCAATAAATGTCCACTCCTTTTGTCATGTATTTCTGGCACTTCCTCTTCTAATCTACCCTCTTTTACCATATTATATTCATTTTTTATATGTTGAGAGATTTTTTCGCCTTTGCTATAATAGAGTAGTTAAGTAAATCTAAAATGAAAGGAGGATGCTTATGAGTACCCTTATGTTTAAATCTTCTTCTCTAAACTACACCCCAGTAAGTAATGTTTTTATAGAAAAATACATGATTAAAGCTAGAGGAGAATTCGTCAAGGTTTACTTACTTCTTCTTAAATACAGTTTAAATGGAGAACCAGGTGTAAGCTCATCTATACTTGCTTCTGCCTTAAATCTCCTAGAATCTGATATTATGAATGCTCTTAACTATTGGAGTGACGAAGGCGTTATAAAATTAATATCCGTAGATAAATACGGTAATTATAGTATAGAATTTATGAATTTATCTAATGATGAGAATTCTTCCTCAAATAAAGATATCAATCTTTTGGAGGAACTAAACAAGAACTCTTTAAAAGATACTTTAGAGGAAATTGAAAGTCTACTTGGAAGACCATTATCTCCAACAGAAATGTCAACTTACATAAGCTGGCAAAACAATCTTGGTTTTTCACTAGAACTAATTCTTCTTTTAATACAATATTGCGTTTCAAAAGGAAAATATGATTCAAGATATTTTGAAAAGGTTGCTTTAGCGTGGCATGATGGAGGAATAAAAAATATTGATGAAGCTCAAAATTATATTAAAAAACATGAAGATAAATGGTCTAACTACAGAAAAATCTTAAGTTTCCTTGGAATAAAAGATGCTGAAATAATGAAACCTCAAGAAGAACTTCTTGATAAATGGGTGAATACTTGGGACTTTTCAGTAGAGGTAATTCAACAGGCTTGCAAAATATGTTTTGATAGACTTGGAAGAGCAGACTTTAAGTATATCGATGGTATACTTAATAGTTGGAAAAAGGATAATATAAAAACTTTGCAAGATATAGCTAATAAAGATACTAAAAAGTCTGTAACTAAAAAACAGAAATTCAATGCTTCTCCAATTTCTAAAGGTAACTTTAATAATTTTGATCAGAGAAGCTATGATTTTGAATCTTTAGAAAGAAAATTATTAGGATGGGATAAAGACGATGATTAAAGGTTATCAAGAAAAAGTATTAAAAATATATGATGACATAAGATACAGAGAACGAGAGGCTCTAAAAAATCGTAAAGAAGAAATATTCAAAAATCATCCTGAAATTATGGATGTAGAGCAATCTATCAGTAAGCTTTCTTTAGAGATCGCTATGACTTCCTTTAAAGACATTCCAAACAGAGAAGAAAGGCTTCAAAACCTTAAAAATAAACTTGAAGACCTTAGAGTAAAGAAAAGTGAACTTTTAGTTGCTAATGGATATAATATGGACGATTTATCTCTGCACTATAATTGTTCTAAATGTAAAGATACAGGCTTCATAGGAGTGACTAAATGTAGCTGCTTTAATAAAAAACTTATTAACCTTTATTATAGCGACTCTCATGTTGCTGATATGCTTAGAGCCGAAAATTTTAATACATTTGATATCTCATTATTTAATTCACGTAAAAACGGCTCAGAAAAAGAAACTCCTAGAAGGAACATAGAAAACATCTATAGCAAGGCTTTGGCCTATGTGGATACTTTTAAACTTCATTCAGATAATCTTCTGTTTTATGGAAACTCTGGAACAGGTAAAACATTTATGACTCACTGCATAGCAAAAGAACTTTTAGATAGAGGTTTTTTGGTAGTGTACAGAACAGCAGAGGAACTGATAAAGGATTTAAGATCTATAAGATATGATGATAATAAGCCATTAGAAGAACTTATTTTTAATTCAGACCTTTTGATAATAGATGATCTTGGAACAGAAAACATAAATGACTTTTCAAAAGGTGAGCTTTTTAATTTAATCAACAAAAAGATATTAACTAAAAATAAAATGATTATATCAACAAATCTTACTATGGAACAGCTTCTTCAAACCTACTCTGAAAGAATAACTTCTAGGCTTCTAGGTAATTTTGATGTATCTAAGTTTTATGGTGATGACATAAGAATATGTAAAAATCTAAAAAGATTAAACGCTAGACTCTAGGAAAATCCTAGAGTCTTTATTATTTACTAAAAAAATTAGTTCATATATTGCTATCAAACAAGAGTGGAAATCAGTTTTTTGTGTCTGCTGTATACTTTTATTTATACTTATTATTAGTATTTTAGGTATATATGTCATTTTTACCCCAAATTTTGTTTATTATATATTAACTGGAATTATTGCAGGAATTGGCAGCAGTATAGCAATTAAGATATCTCCTAATAGTAGTATCTAACATAAGTTAGATACTTTATCATAAAAAAGACAAAATAAAAAAGCTTGGATAAAAATCCAAGCTTGGAGCTGGCAATAGGAGTCGAACCTACAACCTGCTGATTACAAGTCAGCTGCTCTGCCATTGAGCCATGCCAGCATATTATTTTTTAAAATGGTGGGCACAACAGGGCTCGAACCTGTGACCCTCTGCTTGTAAGGCAGATGCT
>ERZ781272.280-NODE-280-length-50413-cov-9.374161_pt1 | contig 50413 bp, 47 predicted proteins | sample MGYA00375850_ERZ781272 | MGnify/ENA primary metagenome ERZ781272 (study PRJEB29790, sample SAMN06051246) | human gut metagenome | host: Homo sapiens | place: USA: Cincinnati, Ohio | collected 2013-06-21 | study: EMG produced TPA metagenomics assembly of the Gut...
CGGGCGTTGTAGGGCAGGATGCCCAGGATGCCATGGGCCAGCAGGCTTTTGCCCGAGCCGCTGGAGCCCACCACCGCCACCACCTGGCCCGGCCGGATGGTCAGGTCCAGGTCCCGGATGACGGGGAGGCTCCGCTGCCGAACACCCTTGTCGTACTGGGTAAAGGAGATGGACAGCCCTTCCACCTCCAAGACCGGCATTGTCATGTCCATCCCTCCCTATTCATGCAGGCTGGCCGGGTCCAGCAGGCGGCGGAGATGCTCCCCCATCACGGCGAAGAGCACCACCGTCCCCACCAGAGCCAGGCCGGGAAACAGGGCCAGCCACCACTTGCCGGTGGTGAGGTAGCGCATGCTCTCCGACAGGATGACCCCGATGGCGGGCTGCTCCGGCGACAGACCGAAGCCCAGAAAGGTGATGCTGGCCTCGTGGAGGATGGCGTGCGGAAACTGCAAAATGAGTCCGGTGAGGAACTGGGGCAGCAGGTGGGGCAGCAGATGCCGCCGGACGATCTGGAGCCTGCTGCGGCCCAGCTTTTCCGCCACCCGGACGTAGGGAGCCTCCCGGAGCTGGAGCACCTCCCCCCGGAGGACCCGGGCCAGGGAGGTCCAGTGGCTGAGGGCCACGCCGGCCACCACGCCGGCGAAGCCCTTGCCGCAGGCCAGGGAGATGAGCATCACCAGCAGGATGTGGGGAATACCCATCACCAGGTCGATGAGCCAGGAGACGGCGGCGTCCACCCACCGGCCCAGAGTGGCGGCAGCCGTCCCCAGGATCAGGGCCACCACGGCGCTGACCGCCGCCGTAAGCACCCCAATCCGGATACTGAGGGACAGCCCGGTGAGGGTGCGGGCGAGCATGTCCCGCCCCATCCAGTCGGTGCCGAAGAGGTGCCCGGCGCAGGGGGGCAGGTTCTTGCGGGAAAAGTCGGTGGTCATAGCCTCTCCGGCCAGCAGCAGCCCCGCCGCCGCCACGGCAGTCAGGAGTACGGCGCAGAGGCACAGCAGGGCCACCGTGCGCTTTCGCCGGTTGAAATGGCTCATGTCCGGGCTGCCCCCCTTCGGATCTTGGGGTCCACCACCCCGTAGAGCAGGTCGGCCGCAAGATTGCCGCCGAACACGATGGCGGCGCTGACCACCGTAATGCCCAGCAGCAGGGGCAGGTCGCTGCCCAACCCCGCCGTCACGGCACACTGGCCCAGGCCGGGGTAGGAAAAGACCTGCTCCACCAGCACGGAGCCGCCAAAGATCTCACTGATGGAGGCGAATTGCAGGGTGAGGGCGGGCAGGGCCACATTCCGCAGGCCGTGCCGCAGGACGATGGCGGCCCTGCTCTCCCCCCGCGCCCGGGCAAAGAGGACATAGTCCGACTCCATAACATCGCACATCTTTTCCCGGGTGTGCAGGGCGATGCCGGCCACGCCGGTGATGCTGAGGGTGAGGGCGGGCAGAACGGCGTGGCGCAGCCGGTCGGCCAGGGTCACGGCGGCGGCGTCCGTTCCGATGGGGACGGACAGACCGATGGGCAGCACCCCCAGCCAGACCGAAAAGATCATCAGAAGCAGCAGGGCCAGCCAAAAGGCGGGGGTGCTGGAGATCAGCAGGCAGTAGCCCCGGATGAGCCTGTCCGGCAGCCTGCCCCGGCAGGCCCCCGCGACCACGCCCAGAGCCAGGCCCAGCACACCGGACAACACCCAGGCCGCCGCCATCAGCCACAGGGAATTTTGCAGCCGTTGGCCCACCACCCGGGTCACCGGCTGGCGGTAGAGCAGCGAAGTGCCCAGGTCCCCGCGAACGAAATCGGACAGCCAGCCCAGGTAGCGCTCCACCGGCGGAGTGTTCACTCCCCAGTAGTCCTCCAGCTTGGCGATCTGCTCGGGGCTCATGGCCCCCAGCGCGGCCTGTCCCACGTTGGTCCGGAGCGGGTCCAGCGGAGAGGCGGACATGAGCAGGAAGGCCGTCAGGCTCACCCCCAGCAGGAGCAGCGCCATACGCAGCAGCTTCTTCCCCGCGAATTGCAGCCGGTGCTTCATCTCGCGTCACTTCCTCTTCCGCTCAAAATGGCCCTCAGGCCCAGGACCAGGCGTCCACGTTGTTGGCGATGGACCAGCCGTGGCCGTGGGGATGGATCTTCTGTGCCGCCACCTGCAGACCGTCCCGGACCCAGTACAGGTGGTTGACGTTGACCAGCCACACCCAGGGGCAGTCCCCTTCACCGGTGACGCCGGTGACGCCGTCCCACTGGGCCTTCTGCCACAGAGTGTAGGACTCCTCCAAATCGCCGCAGGCCAGGGCCTCGTCCATATAAGCGTCCACCGCCGCGCTGGCGTAGGGGGAATACTCCGCAGAACCCGTGTCCCCGATGGTGTGATAGATGTTATAGAGCTCCATGGGGGTGTGGGCCCCCCAGCCCCACATCAGGGGCTCGGACCGGGCCCGGTCATAGGCGGTGTCCCAGCCCACTCCCTCGATGGAGGCCGCGATGCCCAGCTCCCTGAGCTGATTGGCCAGGTCGGCCGCCAGGGCCTGCCGGACGGAATCGCTGCTGGGATACAGGAGGTTCAGCTCCGCCCGGACGCCGTCCTTGACCCGCACGCCGCCGTCCGCCATGCGCCAGCCCGCTTCGTCCAGCAGGGCCGCCGCCGCGTCGGGGTCGTACTCCACCTGGGAGGCGGGGTTATACCAGGGCAGCTTGTCGCAGACGCTGTAGGCCGGGGTGCCATAGCCGTTCAGAACGTTGTCGATCATCTCCTGCCGGTCTACACCCAGGTTGATGGCCCGGCGGACCAGCACGTCGGCGGTCAGGTCGTTGCCTACGCCGTCTCCGGCGGGGGCGGCGGGCAGGTTGATCCCCCGGTTGTCCACACTCTCGCAGGAGAGCAGGCTGTAGCCCGCCGGGGCCTGATCGGCGTAGGTGGCGGAGGTGTAAACCAGATCGGCCTGCCCCGCCTTCACCGCCAGGAAGGCGGCGTCTTCCTCCATGAAGAGGACGGTGACCTTTTTCATTTTCGGGGCCTCGCCGTAGTAGTCGGGGTTGGCCTCGAAGATGACCTGCTGGCCCTTGTCCCACTGCTTCAGGATGTACCGGCCGGAGCCAATGGGGGCCTGGCCGTAAGAGGCGGCGTCATAAGCGTGTTCGGGCACGATGCCCACGATGGCCATGGTGTAGGGCCAGATGGAGTAGGGCCTGGTCATATGGAACCGCACCGTGGTGTCGTCCACCGGCTCGGCAGAGGCGAGCATGGTAAAATCGTTGACTGAGCTGGACGCCTTCACTGTGTTGTAGGTGAAGGCCACGTCGGCGGCGGTGAGGGGCTCCCCGTCGGTAAAGGTCACGTCGTTCCGGATCCGCACCGTCCAGGTCAGGCCGTCGTCGCTGACGGTGCAGTCGGTGGCCAGGTCGTAGCCAATGGTCAGGTCGGGATTGGTAACGGTGAGGGTGGATTGGATCAGGGGCTCATGGACGTGCTCCCCCGCTCCCCACCCGTAGGCCGGGTCAAAGCCCGCCTCGGGCTCTGACTCCATGTTCATCACGACGACCACCGCGTCCTTCTCCTCCCCCGTTTGGGAGGGGGCGGGCTGGGCGCCGGAAGGGGACGCCCCCCCGCTCTGACAGCCGGTCAGGGCGGAGACCGCCAACAAACCGGATAATACAAGACTGCAAATTCTCTTCAAGTTCCTCTTCCCCTTATAATTGAGATAAGACTTCCTTCCATACCGCTTCAAAGGACAGGCCGTGTTCCCGGGCGACGGCGGCCACGTCGTCGTACTCCGGCTTGGCGTGGACAATGCCGAGGCCCTCCGCCCGCTTGACCCGGACGCTCCCCCATCGGGTCTCCGCGCGTTCCGTCCGGGGCGCCAGGAAATACTTGACGCAGCGTCGGGCCCGCAGACCGTTGGTGGCGGTGTGCTTCAGGATAGCCGCCGCCACCTGGGATTCCCGGTCGGGCTCGCACAGGGCGGTGAGCACCCAGCCGGGCCGCCCCTTTTTCATCTGGCCGGGGAGGGTATACACGTCCAGAGCCCCCAGCTCCAGAATACGGGCGCAGGCAAAGGCCAGGGCCTCCGGCGTCATGTCGTCCAGGTTGCACACCAGCTCCACGATCTCCCCGTTGGGGCCGGCGGACTCCACCATCTCCCCCAGAAAGGCCCGGACACAGTTGGCGCGGCCAAACTCCTTTTTCCCCACGCCGTAGCCGGTCTTTTGGATGGACAGAACGGGCATGGGCCCGAAGGAATCGGCAAATTCCGTGAGCAGGGCCGCCCCTGTGGGGGTGCACAGCTCGCCCTGAATCTCCCCGCCCCAGCAGGGCACGCCCTCCAGTAGGGCGGCTGTGGCGGGGGCGGGCACCGGCACCATGCCATGGGCGCAGCGGACCATGCCGCTACCCACATGGACGGGGGAGACCACGATGCGCTCGGGCTTCAGAAGGGAGAGCGCGTAACACACGCCTGCCACGTCGGCCACCGCGTCCAGGGCCCCCACCTCGTGGAAGTGGACCTGGTCCACCGGGCAGCCGTGGGCCCGGGCCTCTGCTGCGGCAAGCCGGTCGTAGACGCTCACTGCCCGGTCCCGCACCGCCTGGGGCAGGGGCAGGGCGGCGATGTGGCCCCGGATATCGGTCAAAGCCGCGTGGTGGTGGCCCCCATGGCCGTGGTCATGAGAATGCCCCGGCCCCTCGTGGGTATGGTCATGGCAGTGGGCATGGTCGTGAGCGTGCGCGTGAACATGCTCGTGTGCATGGGGGTGGTGGGAATGCCCCTCGTCATGGCTCTCCTCCTCTTCCCCGCAGACCGTCACAGCCATATGCGTGCCTGCGATGCCACAGGTGGACACCGCCTGGGCCTCCACTGCCACGCCGGGCAGCCCCAGGCCGTTCATGGTGCGGAGGAAGCCCGCCTGATCGTCCAGCAGTTCATAGAGCGCCGCCATCAGCATGTCCCCGGCCGCCCCCATGTTGCACTCCAAATACAAAGTCTTCATGACTTTCCGTCCCTTCCTGTCGTTAGTCGGCCTTCAGGCCCTCCATCTGATTGATCATGCTGGCCAGATACCCCGCGCCGAAGCCGTTGTCGATGTTGACCACGCTGCACCCGGAGGCGCAGGAGTTGAGCATGGCCAGCAGGGCAGACAGGCCGCCGAAGCTGGCGCCGTAGCCCACGCTGGTGGGAACGGCCACCACGGGGCAGTCCACCAGGCCGCCCACCACGGAGGCCAGCGCTCCCTCCATGCCCGCCACCGCCACCACGCACCGGGCGCGCATCAGCACGTCCAGGCTGGACAGCAGCCGGTGGAGCCCGGCCACGCCCACGTCGTACAACCGGGTGACGTGATTGCCCATGGCCTCGGCGGTGAAGGCCGCCCCTTCCGCCACCGGCAGATCGCTGGGCCCGCCGGTACACACCACGATGGAGCCCAGCGCCGGCCGGTCGCCCGGAAAGGCGATGCCCAGTCTGGCCTCCGGGTGGTATTCCAGCTCCACCCCGGCGGAGACGATGGCCGCCTTCTCTGCGTCCATGCGGGTAATGAGGATATTGCGGCAGCCCCGCTCCCCCATGGCCCGGGCGATGCCCAGGATCTGCTCCGCCGTTTTGGAGGCCCCGTAGAGGACCTCCGCCGCTCCCTGCCGGACGCTGCGGTGGAAGTCCACCTTGGCGTAGCCCAGGTCCTCGAAGGGAGAGCGCTTCAGCTCCAGCAGCGCGTCCTCCGGAGTGGCCGTCCCATCCGCCACCGCCCGCAGCAGTTCCAGGATCTCATGCTTGTTGTCCATGCGCCCCACCTCCTATCGGGTCTCCAGGTCCAGCAGCACCGCGTCAAACCGGGGACTCAGCGCCTTACGAATGGCCTCCCGCTGCTCCGATGCCCGGTCCCATTGGTCGGCTGGAAGCTGGATGCGGGCCGCGCCGCTCAACAGCCGCACCCGGAAGTCGGTGAAGCCCAGGGCAAACAGAGCCCCCTCCGCCGCCTCCACCCGCTCCAGATCCCCAGCCGTGATGGCCGTGCCCGTTGGGATGCGGGTGGCCAGGCAGGCATAGGCGGGCTTATTCCAGGTAAAGAGCCCCGCCTTCTTGGACTGTGCCCGGATCTCCGCCTTGGTGAGCCCGCACTCCCGCAGGGGAGAGCGGACCTCCAGCTCCCGCAGGGCCCGCATGCCCGGCCGGTCCCCCGCGTCGTCCGAAGCGTTGGTGCCGTCCAGCAGCAGGGTGTGACCGTCCCGGCGGGCCGCCTCCCACAGCAGGGCGAACAAGGCCCGCTTGCAGTGGTAGCAGCGGTCCGGCCCGTTGGCGGCAGCCAGGGGAACGGATAGAATATCCGCCTCCACCACCCGCAGGGGGACCCCCACCTCCTCCGCCAGGCGCCTGGCGTCTTCGTACTCGAATTCCGGCTGGAAGGCCGTGCGGACATAGTAGGCCGTCAGGTCACAGCCCCAGTGCCTACCCGCCCACAGCAGGTAGGCGGAGTCCACCCCGCCGGAAAAGGCCAGGGCCGCCCGCGGGTTGGCCTGGAAAAAGGCTTGCAGCGTCATGTTTTTTCCTCCTTGCGCGTCAAAAGGACAAAAAAAGAGCACACCATCCCTGGTATGCCTTCTGGCCGCAGCGCAGGCTTCTTTCCTGCGCCCGTCGTTGATCGGTATGGAAAAAGTGCGGGGACACCGGGCCCTTCTGGACCCCAGGACGCCTTCTGACGCTCTGCTGTTGTCATTTTACCAACAGTTGGGGCGGCTGTCAAGAGGGCCGGGCCTCCGTCAGGGAGCCTTTTCCATTGACGAAGACGGTCGGATCCCGTAGAATAAAGAGGACAAACTTTCCATACACGGCAAGGAGCATGCTCATGAAAAAGCCATTCACCGCCCTGCTGCTGTCCCTGGTCCTGCTGGCCTCTCTGCGGACTGCGGGGGCCGCCGGGCCCAACGGGACCATCTCCGTGGACCTCTACGACCATGCCGCGGGGCGCTATCAGTCCGTCCAGGCCGACGTGGTGACGCTCACCCTGGACGGCGCCCCCCTCTCCGGCGACGTGCCCGCTCTGGTGCAGGCCGGACGCACGCTGGTGCCCGTCCGTCTGGTGGCCGAAGCCCTGGCCGCCGAGGTCCTCTGGGTGCAGGAAACCGGTCAGGTGATCCTGAAGCGGGGGACGGACACGGTGGTCCTCACCCTGGGCAGCAGTCAGGCCCTGGTCAATGGACAGAGCCTCCCCCTCCCCGACGGGGTGCCCGCCACGGTGGTCCGCTACCAGGGAATGGACCGGACCACGGTCCCTCTCCGCTTCGTCTCCGAACAGTTGGGCGCCCGGGTGGACTGGAATCAGGCCACCTATAGCGCCCTTCTCACCTCCCCCGCCGGTCAGGCCCCCGTGCGCCCTGCCCTTCAGGTCACCGACATCCAGGCCGACGCCAATGCCCAGACGGTCCTCATCACCACCAACCACAAGCCGGACTACCAGGTGCTGGACCTGGGGGACCGGGTGGTAGTGGATATAAAGGGGGCCGCCCTCTCCTCCGGCTTCCCCGGCCGAATCACGGTGGACAATGAGCTCATCTCCGCCGTCCGCTACGCCGACCACGGCGACGACCTCTATCCGGACTATGCCCATACCGTGCGGGTAGTGCTGGATCTGAGGGACGGCATCACCTATCGGGAAAATGTGACGGTGGAGGTCCGGGACAACGGCGTACTGCTCACCACTTCCCTCCCCGACCGGGCGGAGTCCGACTACATCCCCACCGCCCCCATCGACCCCCAGCGCTCCACCATCGTCATCGACCCGGGCCACGGCGGCGGACGCACCGGCGCCCAATACGAGGGCATTGCGGAAAAGACCATCAACCTGTCGGTATCCAAAAGGCTCCAGGCCATCCTCCGGGGATATGGCTACAATGTGGTGATGACCCGGACCGGAGATGCGGACGTGGGGCTCTATGAGCGGGCCGACATCGCCAACGCTGTGGAGGCCGATCTCTTCGTCTCCCTCCACTCCAACGCCGCCCCCGACTACCCGGACTTCTCCGGCATCTACACCTACTACCACCCCTCCAGCGGACGGGGCGCCCGGCTGGCACAGGCCATCCAGACTCCGCTGACCCGTCTTACGGGCGGAATCGACCGGGGCATCAAAAGCGCCGACTTCGTGGTGCTGCGGGAGACCGAGATGTGCGCGGTGCTGGTGGAGATGGGCTTCATGACCAACCATGACGAACTGATGGACCTCATCGACGACGGCTATCAGGATAAGCTGGCCCAGGGCATCGCCGAGGGCATCGTCACCTACTTAAACGGGCTTCGCTAGCGGCAGGAAGGGCCGGGATGGACATTCCATCCCGGCCCCTTTTTACATTGCCCAGGCGCACAGACCCAGCAGGGCCAGCCCTACCAGATTGACCAGGGTAAACACCCCGAGATACCGTCCGGGACGGCTGCCCTCCGAGCGGAGATAGGCCCGAAAGGAGATCAGAGAGGCCAGGGAGGCGATCGGGGTCCCCAGTCCCCCCACGTTGGTCCCCACCAGCAGGCCCCGCCAGTCCCCGGTAAAGCCAGCAAGCAGCACGGCGGCCGGCACGTTGCTGACCACCTGGCTGGCCAGGGCGGCCGTCAGGGCGGTGTGTCCCTCCAGAAGGCCGGTCAGCCAATCCCGGACCGCTCCGATGCGGCCCAGATTCCCAGAAAAGACAAAAAAGCAGAAAAAGGTGGCCAGCAGCCCGTAGTCCACCCGCCGGAAAAGCTGACGGTTGACCGCCAGTCCCGCCGCGATCACCACCGCCGTCAGCACGCCATAGTGGAGCACCCGGAACACCGACAGCAGGCACAGGGCAAACAGCCCCGCCATGACCCGGAGCTGCCCCCTCTTCTCCAGCCGCTGTACGTCGCGGAACTCCACCTGAATGGGATCGCTGCTGGTGCACAGCGCGGCGGCGGTCAGCCCCGCCAGGCTCACCAGGGTCAGGGGCAGCAGGGTCGAAAAGAAATCTCCCATTGGGATTTGGAATCGGGAACAGAGAAACAGATTCTGCGGATTTCCCACCGGCATGGCCATGCTGCCCAGGTTGGCCGCCACGGTCTGGAGGACAATGAGATAGATGCGCTCCCGGGTCCGACCGATCAGCCCCAGCACCAGGATAGTAAACGGCACAAACGTGATGAGCGAGACATCGTTGGTGATGAGCATGGAGCTGAAAAAGGGCAGCAGCACCAGAATCAGAGCCAGCAGGCGGAAGCGCTTGCGGCCCGCCAGCAGCCGCCGGGCCAAAACGGCGAACACGCCGCAGTCCTCCGTCCCGGCCACCACCAGCATCAGGCAGAACAGCAGGCATAGCACCCGAAGGTCCACATAGGCGGCATAGCCCCTGTCCGGCGGCACCGGCAGCATGGACAGCAGGGCGCAGACTGCCGCAAGGGTCAGTACCGGCTCGCGCTTGAGAAGTTGGACAACTCGTTTGCCTTGGATGGCTTGCATATCTGCCTTCGCTCTTTTCTTCCTGATCTTGGCTCTCAGGCCAGCAGGGCCGCCGCCGCCGTGCCCAGTAAATTGGCGTTCTCCACCCGGCGGAACACCAGATGACGGCCCAGCTCTTCCGTGATATACGTGTGGCACAGCCGCTCCAGCTTCCGCCGGAAGAGGTAGCCCTTATAGAAGGTGGACCCCTCCGCCACCACGCAGGCGGGACGATGGATGCTCCGGCCCAGATCGGCCTGCTCCAGCACGGCGGCCAGGTTGCAGCACACCAGCCGGGCCGCCCGCTCCACGCTGCGGTCGATGATGGTATAGACCAGCTCCCGGTCCCTCTCGCTGCCGCAGGCCGCGGAGAGCAGCCCGCCGCCGTAGGGCCGGGCGGCAAAGGCGTCGGCCTCCACCAGCTCCAGACCCTCCAGCGCCCGGAGGGCATCAGCCAGCCCGGAGGAAAACAGGCCGTCCTCCGCCCCCTGCCGCAGCGCGTGATAGATCACCTCGCCCTGGTAGCGGCCGGAAACCATCTTTTCGTAAAGGCACTTCCCCGCGTCCATGCTGGCGGCGTCCAGACGCCGGTCGAACGTCCCCTGGGGCACGCCGCAGAAGCCGCCGGACTCCATATTGATGATCATGCTGGCCGCCGGCCAGGGTGTGGACAGCTTGGCGATGTTCTCCCGGCGCTCGGAGTAGCAGGTGTTGACCCCCGTACCATAGATGAGCCCCGCGTAGCCGTCAAAAACCTCGTCCTCCAACCCGGCCACACCGCCCAAAACGGCGGCCACCGTGTCGTTGAGGACCACGAACTCCACCCCCGGCGCCCCCTTGTCCGCCAGTGCGGCGGAGATTTCCTCTCCCAGCAGCATCCCCTCCGAGCCGGTGATCTGCACCTGCTTGGAGATGGCCACCACCCGTCCGTCCCGGTTGGGCAGGATCTCGGCGGCGTAGGAGAAGCATAAGCCCACCCGGCGGCTCTTCCTCGTCAGCGGCAGGAGGATGTCTGACACCTGGTCCAGAAAGGCCTCCTTTGTGACGGCTCCCCGGGAGCCGGGCATGGGCTGGACCGTCAGGTCCTCAATCACCGGCCCGCCGGCGGTCATCGTAACCACTGCGGAGCGGAAGTTGGTCCCCCCGGCATCCACCACAATGACGCTCCGGTCCCGGGGCAGCTCCCCCTCCAAGGTCAGATAGGTGGGCAGCATCAGGACAGGGGTCTCCTCCCCCCGCAGACCCCTGCCCATCTCCTCCAAAAAGCTCCGGGTACACCGGTGCAGAGCGATCTCCTCCGGCCCCATGTGGTATTTTTTCAGAAATTCATCCGCGCGGTCGGAAACAGCACGCATGGAAACGCACCTCCATCCAATGAGACGGCGGCCAAGCCGCGCCCTTGTATGCTTGATATGTACCCACCCATTTTACCCTATTTTTCTCCCGCAGGCAAGGCAATCGTGTCCTTCCTTTTTTTGTTGGCACTCACCGCGGTTTATGGTATACTTTTACCAGTAACAGCCGGGGCCCCAGCCCCGGCGAAAGGAGCAGTAACATATGAAAAAAGTCGCCTTCATCGGTGTGGGCGTCATGGGCCGGGGCATGGTGAGAAACCTGCTCCAGGCAGGCTTCCATGTGCAGGTCTATTCCCGCAGCAAGAACAAGCTCGCTGATTTCCTGGCAGAGACCGGCGCAGTCTGGCACGATACCATCCCAGACTGCGTGGCCGGCTGCGATGCGGTCATCACCATGGTGGGCTATCCGAAGGACGTGGAGGAGGTCTACTTTGGCCCGGGCGGCATTCTCTCCAGCGCCGGAGCCGGGACCTACCTCATCGACATGACCACCACCGATCCCAAGCTGTCCCAGCGCATCTATGGCGAAGCTTCCGCCCGTGGACTCCATGCCTTGGACGCGCCGGTCTCCGGCGGGGACACCGGGGCCAAAAACGGCACCTTGTCCATCATGGTGGGCGGCGAGCAGGCCGATTTTGACGCCTGCCTGCCCCTGTTCCGGGCCATGGGCAAGAGCATCCTTTACGAAGGCCCCGCCGGCTTCGGCCAGCACACCAAGATGGCCAACCAGATCGCCATTGCCGGGGCGGTCTCCGGCGTGTGTGAGGCGCTCTCCTACGCTGAGCATATGGGGTTGGACACCCGGAAGATGCTGGACAGCATCAGCCAGGGCGCCGCCGGAAGCTGGCAGATGAGCAACGTGTGCCCCAAAATGATGGCGGAGGACTACGCCCCCGGCTTCTTCCTCAAGCATTTCATCAAGGACATGACGATCGCCGCCAGCCAGGGCGCGGGGGAGCTGCCCGTGCTGCGGCAGGTCCTTTCGGAGTATCAGGAGCTGGAGGCCGCCGGGGAAGGCGACCTGGGTACCCAGGCCCTGATTCGCTGGTACCGGAAGGACTGAAACGCCTTTATGACCGTCTCCCGCCGGACCTCTTTTGAGGTCCGGCTTTTTATTTTGATTTTGATTGCGCCTGCGCAAAATTTGTAGTATACTGTTTTATCTTTTGTGGAACCTCATTCGAAAGGAGACGCGCCCATGAGCATTGCACAGCTCTTTCAGGAGAAATCTGTGGTTTTCTCCTGTGAAGTATTCCCACCGAAAAAGACCAGCCCCATTGAAACCGTCTACCGAACCCTGGATCAGCTTCAGGACCTCCGCCCCGACTACATCAGCGTCACCTTTGGAGCGGGCGGCTCCGCCGGAGACAATCTGACCGGCCGCATTGCCGCCGCCATTCAGGACCAGTACCACATCCCCTCGGTGGCCCACCTGTCCTGCGTCAACTATACCCGGGACGAGGTAGCCGGGCTGCTGGACAGTCTGAAAGCTATGGGCATTGAAAACATCCTGGCCCTGCGGGGAGACATGGACCCAAACCACCCCCCCAAGACAGATTTTCAGTACGCCAGCCAGCTCATTGCGTTCATCAAGAGCCGTGACAACAGCTTCCACCTCTCCGGGGCCTGCTATCCGGAGGGCCACATCGAGAGCCCCGACATGGTCAGCGACATCCTCAACCTGAAAAAGAAGGTGGACGCCGGGGCAGAGCATCTGGTCTCCCAGCTCTTCTTCGACAACGACGACTTTTACGATTTCCGCGAAAAGGCCCGCATCGCTGGGATCAACGTGCCCATCCAGGCGGGCATCATGCCGGTGCTCAACAAAAGCCAGATCGAGCGTATGGTCTACCTCTGCGGCGCCAGCATCCCCAAGAAGCTGGCCCGGATGCTCAGCCGCTACGGCGACCACCCGGCGGCCCTGCGGGACGCGGGCATCGCCTATGCCATTGACCAGATCTCCGATCTGGTGGCCAGCGGCGTGGAGGGTATCCACCTTTACACCATGAACAACGCAGGGGTAGCCCGCGCCATCTTCGATCGGGTCTCCACGCTGTTCACCGTGTGAGGCTTCTCTATGGACATCACTCTGACACACATCCCCCGGGAAGAGGTCCTGCGCTATCTGGGCTGCCCCGGCACGGAGGACCCGGCCACTCTGGCCCTGGTGGAAGGCTGTTCCGCCCGGCTGCTCGCCGCCGCCCGGCCCAAGTGGACGTACCGGGTCTTTGACCTCGCCGTTCAGACCGACGGGGTACGGCTGGACTGCGGGCTCCTGCTGCCCGGCCGGGACCTGGCCGCCCATCTGCGCGGCTGTTCCCGGGCAGCCCTTCTGGCCGCCACCCTCTCCGCCCCGGTGGATGCCCTGCTGCGCCGGGCCCAGGCCGAGGACCTGGCCGCCGCCGTCGCGCTGGACTGCTGTGCCACCGCCGCCGTCGAAGCCGTCTGTGACCTGGCGGAGGCGGAGATCCGGGTCCGGTTTCCCGGCTGCTCCTTCCCCTTCCGGTTCAGTCCGGGCTACGGGGATCTGCCCATCGAGCTCCAGGACCCCATTCTCCGGCTGCTGGACGCCCCCCGGCGTGTGGGGCTGTGCGCCACTGACCGCCACATCCTCACCCCCCGTAAATCGGTGACCGCCGTTCTGGGCATCTCCGACGGCGAGATTTCCCCCCAGAAGCGAGGCTGCGCCTCCTGCACCTTCCGGGACCGCTGTAAATTTCAATGCAAGGAGAGTATTTGATGTGGACTTTCGAACGCTCTTGAACGCGCCCGGCTTTGTCCGTCTGGACGGAGCCATGGGCACCATGCTCCAGCGTAAGGGACTGCCGGTGGGCATGGCCCCCGAGCTGGCCGGACTGGAGCATCCGGACTGGCTGCTGGAAATCCACCGGGCGTATCTGGCCGCCGGAGCTCAGGTCGCCACTGCCAATACCTTTGGGGCCAGCGCCCTTAAGCTGGCGGGCACCGGCTGCACACCTGAGACAGTCATCGCCGCCAATGTGAGTCTGGCCCGGCAGGCCGTAGGAGACCGCGCCCTGGTGGCTCTGGACATCGGCCCGTTGGGCCAGCTTCTGGAGCCTACCGGCACCCTGCGCTTTGACGATGCCTACGACTGCTTCGCTCAGATGGTCCGGGCCGGCGCCAAGGCCGGCGCCGACCTGGTGCTGCTGGAGACCATGACCGACCTCTATGAGGTCAAGGCCGCCCTTCTGGCTGTAAAGGAAAATTCCAGTCTCCCAGTGATCTGTACCATGACCTTTGAGGACAACCGGCGCACCTTCCTGGGCTGCGATCTTCCCTCTATGGCCCTGACCCTGGGGGGCCTGGGAGCCGACGCCATCGGTGTCAACTGCTCTCTGGGGCCCCGGGAGTTTCCGGCGCTGCTGGAGGAGCTGGCCCGCTGGACCTCGCTGCCCCTGGTGGCCCAGCCCAACGCCGGGCTTCCCGACCCAGGCGGCAAGGGATATGACATTACACCGGAAGAGTTTGCAGACAGCATGGCTGACCTGGCCCGGCTGGGGGTCAAGTGCCTGGGCGGATGCTGCGGCACCGATCCCGCCTATATCGCCCTGACGGGGGAACGGCTGGATAAGCTCACCTACCGGCGTTCCCTCCCCCAGGTCCCCGCGGCGGTGTGCAGCGGCACCCGGACGGTGTCCGTGGACCGGGTCCGCATTATCGGCGAGCGCATCAACCCCACCGGGAAAAAGCGCTTCAAGGAGGCCTTGCTCCGGGAGGACATGGATTACATCCTGGACCAGGCCCTGCAGCAAACCGGGGCGGGGGCCGACCTTCTGGACGTCAATGTGGGCCTGCCTGAGATCGACGAGCCCGCCATGATGGTGCGGACGGTCAAGGCCCTCCAGGGAGTCACGGACGCCCCCCTCCAGTTGGATTCCTCCGACCGGCAGGCTCTGGAAGCCGGTCTGCGCGCTTACAACGGCAAACCCATCGTCAACTCGGTGAACGGAGACGACCAGGTGCTGGACGCCCTGCTGCCCCTAGTGAAAAAATATGGCGCGGCGGTGGTGGGCCTCACGCTGGACCGGAACGGCATCCCCAAAACCGCGGAAGAGCGCCTCGCGGTGGCCCGGCATATCCTGGACAAGGCCCTCGCCTACGGCATCCGGCGGGAGGACGTCTACATCGACTGCCTGACCCTCACCGTCTCCGCCGAGCCCCAGGCCGCCGCCGAGACGCTGAAGGCGGTGGCGCTGGTCAAGGAGGAGCTGGGCCTTAAGACCGTACTGGGGGTGTCCAACATCTCCTTCGGACTGCCCGGCCGACCCCTGATCAACCAGAATTTTCTCACCATGGCCATGACCCACGGACTGGACCTGCCCATCCTCAATCCCAATGTGGAGGCCATGACCGCCGCCGTGCGCTGCTATCACCTGCTGACCAATCAGGACGCCGACGCCAAAGCATTTATCGCCGCCTATGGCGGGACCCCAGCCGCGCCCTCTCCCGCCCCGGCTGCCGGACGCAGCCTGGCGGACACCGTCATTCATGGTCTGAAGGGCGAGGCTCACGCCGCCGCCCGGGCCCTGCTGGAGACGACGGCCCCCATGGAGGTGGTCAACGGCGTGCTGATCCCTGCCCTGGACAAGGTGGGGGCTGATTTCGAGGCGGGCCGTATCTTCCTTCCTCAGCTCATTCAAGCCGCGGGAGCCGCGCAGGCCGCCTTTGAGGTGGTGCGGGAGCGCCTATCCTCCGACAGCGGCGGCGAGACCGCCAGCCGCGGCACCATCGTGCTGGCCACCGTCCAGGGGGACATCCACGATATCGGCAAAAACATCGTCAAGGTACTGCTGGAAAACTACGGCTACACCGTGGTGGACCTGGGCCGGGACGTGGACCCTGCCACCGTGGCAGAAGCCGTCCGGCGGCATGAGGCGCCGCTGGTGGGGCTGTCCGCCCTCATGACCACCACCCTGGGCAGCATGGAAAAGACCATTACCCTTCTCCATGAGGAGGGGCTCTCCTGCCGGGTGATGGTGGGAGGCGCCGTTCTGACCCCGGACTACGCCCGGAAAATGGGCGCCGACTTCTATTCCGGCGACGCCAAGGAAAGCGTGGACATCGCCAAGCGCATTTTCGGATAAAAAAGGACCGTGTGCATGCACACGGTCCTTTTTCTGTCGTTACAGCAGATTCTCCTCGCTCTTCGGGTCGAAGAGATGGACCAGGTCCTCCCGGAATGTGAAATAGATGGGCGTCCCATAGCCCAGTCCGCCCCGGAGCTCCTCAGACAGCTCGGTGGTGGGGACCCGCAGGACCACGTCTTTGCTGTCCTGGGTGGTGACGTGGAGGTGAATCTCGCTGCCCATCATCTCGGACACGTCCACCTTGGCGGCTACAAAGTGCTCCCCCGGCGTCAGGGCAAAGGCAATGTGCTCCGGACGGATGCCCAGAATCACGTCCCGGTCGCCGTACCCCTTTTCTGCCAGCTTCTGCTGGATTCGGTCCGACAGCGGCATCACCGCCCCGGCCACAGCTGCCTGGTAACCCGCGCCGGTCTTTTGGAGCCGGGCGTCAAAAAAGTTCATCTGGGGAGAGCCGATAAAACCCGCCACAAAGATGTTGGCCGGGTGCTCAAACACCTCCTGGGGCGTGCCGATCTGCATGATGTAGCCGTCCTTCATGATGACGATGCGGTCACCCAGCGTCATGGCCTCGGTCTGGTCATGCGTGACATAGATGAAGGTGGTGTCGATGCGCTGGCGGAGCTTGATGATCTCGGCCCGCATCTGGTTGCGCAGCTTGGCGTCCAGGTTGGACAAGGGCTCGTCCATGAGGAACACCTGGGGATTGCGGACGATGGCCCGACCGATGGCCACCCGCTGCCGCTGGCCGCCGGACAGGGCCTTTGGCTTGCGGTCCAGATAGCTGGTGATGTCCAGAATCTCGGCGGCCTCCCGAACCTTTTTGTCGATCTCCTCCTTGGGCAGCTTGCGCAGCTTCAGGGCGAAAGCCATGTTTTCGTACACGGTCATGTGGGGATACAGGGCATAGCTCTGGAAGACCATGGCGATATCCCGGTCCTTGGGCTCCACGTCGTTCATCCGCTTTTCACCGATGAACAGGTCGCCCTCGCTGATGTCCTCCAGACCGGCCACCATCCGCAGCGTGGTGGATTTGCCGCATCCCGAGGGGCCTACCAGCACGATGAATTCCTTGTCCGCGATCTCCAGATTGAAGTCGTGAACCGCCGTCACCTTGTTGTCGTAAATCTTTTTTACGTTCTTCAGGGTCACAGTTGCCATGTACCTGGGCCGTAAGGGCCATGCCTCCGCAAAGTCCCCCTCGCCCATGAAGAGCGAACCTCCATGGACGTTACGGCAGGTCTCCACACTGCCGCACCGCCGGCCCGGCGGAGCTAATCTCCTCCTTTTTTACGGCTCCCGCGGCGCTATGAGGTAGGAGTAGCGGAGCGGGGCCTGTTTCGTGGGCCGTGCATCCGGCCCTGAACGGATGATACCATATCTCAGCGGATATTTCCACCGCAAACAATATTCCTCAGTCCCAAATTTTTGTCCAGAATGGCCCAATTGGCCCGTTTCCCGGTTTCCAGGCTGCCCACCCGGCTGCAGATGCCGATGCCCAGGCCGGATTGACGGCGGCAGCCTTCACCACTGCGGTCAGAGGGGCGCCCATGGACACAACCGTACGGATGAAGTCCAGGGCGCCGGCGCGCTCCGGGGCTACCGGCACCAGCTTTACCAAGCCGTCGGCCGCCGGTTATCCGCATACCGTTTCCCCGGCTTCCACCAGCGCGTGGAGCGCCGCCCGATCCCCCACCAGCGTCACGTCGGGATGGAGCTGGAGGATTGAGGCGGGCACCTGAGGGGTCACCGGCCCCCGGAAGGCCCGGCACACGATCTCCGCCTTGTCCTCCCCGCTGACCACCACCAAAATGCGCCGGGCCTGCATGATGTTCTTGATGCCCATGGTCAGCGCCCGCCGCGGCACGTCCTCCCGGGAGGCAAAGAACCGGGCGTTGGCGTCGATGGTGGTCTGGGACAGGTCCACCGCATGGGTCTCCAGCTCAAAGGCGTGGCCCGGCTCGTTGAAGCCGATATGCCCGTTGTGCCCCATGCCCAGAAGTTGCAGGTCGATGCCCCCCAGCTCCTGGATGACCCGGTTGTACCGGGCGCATTCGGCCTCCGGGTCCTCCGCCAGGCCGTTGGGCACATGGGTGTTCTCCGGCCGGACGTCAATGTGGTCGAAGAAATTCGTCTGCATGAAACGGCGGTAGCTCTGCTCATGAGTGGGGGCCAGGCCGCAATATTCGTCCAGATTGACCGTCCGGGTCTCGGCAAAGCTGAGGTCGCCCTTGCGGTACCATTCGATGAGCTGCTGGTAGGCTCCAATGGGGGTGGACCCGGTGGCAAGCCCCAGGACACAGTCCGGCTTCAAAATCACATGGGCGGAGAGAATATTGGCTGCTCGGCGGCTCATCGCCTGATAATCCTTCGACTGGTAGATCCGCATGGCTGTATGACTCCTTTATTTACAGTATTTGACGCTCCTATGGTGCGCTCCTTTCGCGCACTTTTCATTATCATATACCATTTCCTCCATCCCCGTCAACTCATCCTGCGGCATATGTGCAAAAGGGCCCCGGATGCGCGGCGCATCCGGGGCCCACTTTTGTCTTACAGCAGCAGGCCGGTGAGGCACTGGCCGGCCAGAAACAGGAGGAAGGCGCTGAGGACCGGCGCGGCCCGGCACACCGGGCCGGAGGACAGGCGGTCCGCCATGGAGGTATAGAGCATGGCGGTTACGGCAAAGACCGCCCCGCCCAGCAGGCACAGCTCCAGCGCCTGGGCGGCGCTCACCAGCCCGGCGCACCAGGGCAGCAGACCGAGGGTAGCCCCGGCCAGCAGGATCAGGGGGACCCACGCCCGCCTGGCGCCCGGGGCCAGATAGCGCTCCACAACCAGCGCGGCCAGGGAGAGGGCCGTCACCACCGGAACGTTCAGCTCCGGCAGAACTGTGGCAGGCGCAAAGGTCCTCCACAGCAGCACACACAGGCAGGCCAGACCGACCACGGCGGCCAAAATCACATTGAGCAGCAGGCTGCGATTCCGTTCCATTACCAATCCCCCCATTCCGTCGCGCTGGAGGACACATCCGCCCCGGTGACGAAGGCCGCCGCCGAGTTGACCCCCTTGGCGATGGCCTTGGAGGTCACCGTGGCCCCGGTGAGGGCTTCGATGTCCTTCCCCACCGACGCCTCCCCCGCCGTGCCCAGGAACTGGCCCAGGAAGGCGGTGTCGGTCAGGGCCTCCCGGCCCAGGCCATAGGTCTCATGCAGGTCCCGGACCACTACGCCGGTCACGCCGCCGTCCTTGCCCACGCCCACCAGGAGCGTCACGTCCCCCGCATAGCCGGCGGTGACGGTCTCAATCACATAGCCCGCATCCGCCCCATAGACGGCCCGGATGTTCTCGTCCTCTCCGGTGTATTCCTCCGGGACAAAGCCGGAGCCGCCGGGCAGAAGGCGGGCCATCATGGCCTCCCGCTCGGCCGCCCGGTTCCGCTCCGCCACCGGGCGCAGGGCGGCGGCGGCCCCAAGCAGCACCAGTGCCGAGAGGGCAATGGCGGCTACCGGTCGTAAAAGCTCTTTCATGCCGCCCCTCCTTTCACCGCGCCGAAGCGACGGGGCGCGGTATAACGGTCGATGAGCCACACGGCGGCGTTCATCAGCAGAATGGCATAGGTCACTCCGCCAGGGAACAGCCCGTTGTAGCGGAAGAGCACCGTCAGCACGCCGCAGCCCACTCCATAGAGAAGCTGGCCGCGGGGCGTGGCCGGCGAGGTGGCGTAGTCGGTGGCCATGAAGATGGCCCCCAGCATCACGCCGCCGCCGAATAGGCTGTAGAGCATCCACTGCAGCGGGTTCTCCCCCTTGGAAAACGCCAGGGTCAGCAGGGCCACAGAGCCCAGGTAGGCCACGGGAATGCGGGGAGAAATGACCTTTCGCGCCACCAGATAAACTCCGCCCAGGAGCAACGCCAGGGCAGAGGCCTCCCCGATGCAGCCGGCCACATTGCCCAGGAACAGGTCCAGAAGCGGCGTTTCGGGCAGAGCGGGCATCTGCATGTGGTGGAGCGGGGTGGCCGAGGTGGCCGCCTCCGCGGCGGAGCCCAACAGGGGCAGCTCCGCGCCGGGGGCGGCAAAGCGCACCAGCCAGGACGGCCACAGCATCAGCAGGAAGGCCCGGGCCGCCAGGGCCGGGTTGAAGATGTTCTGTCCCAGCCCACCGCACAGGCCCTTGACCGCCACCACAGCGAACACGCCGCCCAGAGCCGCCAGCCAGTAGGGCGCGGTGGCGGGGAGGGTCATGGCCAGCAAGACGCCGGTGACGGCGGCGGAGCCGTCGGGCAGGGTGTTGTGCTGCCGGGTCAGCACCCGGAACAGCCCCTCGGACGCCAGGCAGGCCAGAACGGTCACCGCCGTCAGCAGGAGGGCCCGTGGGCCGTAAGCCCAGGTCCCCGCCGCCAGGGCGGGCACGAGAGCGATGAGCACGTCGCGCATGATGCGCCCGGTGCTCTCCCTCCCCCGGATGTGGGGGGAGGCCGTCACGGTGAGGTTCATGAGGCATTCTCCTCCTTCACGGCTCGTTTTCCCGCCCGGAAGGACTCCACCAGCGGGAGCCGTCCGGGGCAGACATAGGCGCAGCAGCCGCACTCGATACAGTCGGTGAGATTCAGCCGTCTCAGAGCGGTCAGGTCTCCCGCCTGCTCGAAGCGGTAGAGGTACAGGGGCTGGAGGCTCATGGGGCAAGCCGTCACGCATTTCGCGCAGCGGATGCACTGGGGGTGCGCCCCCTCTCGGTCCTGTGCCCGGGACAGGCAGAGTACCGCATTGGTGCCCTTGACCACCGGGACGGCCAGGTCAGCCTGCGCCACGCCCATCATGGGACCGCCGGAGAGGACCTTCCACACGTCGCCGGTCAGCCCGCCCGCGGCGGCAATGACCTCCGAAAACGGGGTGCCGATGCGAACGATGAGGTTTTTCGGCTCCCGCACCCCCTCTCCAGTGACGGTGACGATGCGCCGGGTCACCGGCTCCCCCTCGTACACCGCTTTGTAGATCGAAGCGAAGGTGGCCGCATTGAACACCGCGCAGCCCACGTCCTTCGGCAGAGCGCCGGGGGGCACCTGCCGCCCGGTGACGGCCTGAATGAGCTGCTTCTCCGCCCCCTGGGGGTAACGGGTGGGCAGGACCAGCAGTTCTATGCCGGGGAAGGTCTCCATCTGTTTTTTCAGGATACCGACGGCCTCGGACTTGTTGTCCTCCACCGCCAGTACCGCCCGCTTGGGCTCCAGCACCGCCATCAGCACCCCCATTCCCCGCAGCACCTGCTCGGGATAGGTGCACAGCAGCGCGTCGTCGGCGGTGATGTAGGGCTCGCACTCACAGGCGTTGGCAATGAGGGTGTCCACCCGGCCCATGCCGGCCACCGTCTTTACGTCGGTGGGGAAGGTGGCGCCGCCCATGCCGACGATGCCCGCCTCCCCAATGATGGAGACGATCTCCTCCTTGGTCAGGCCGGAGAGGTCCAGATGGGGCTCCAGCGCTGAGGCGGGCGTATCCTGGTAGTCGTTTTCAATGACCACCGACAGCACCTGGCCGCCGCCGGGATGGGGGCGGGGCTCCACCGCCGTCACCAGGCCGGAAACCGAGGCGTGGACGGGCACGCACAGGCCCTCCCCGTCTCCCAGCTTCTGGCCCAGTCCCACGGTGTCGCCGGGCTTCACCAGAGGGGTGCAGGGTGCGCCGATGTGCTGGCGCAGGGGGATGACCACCTGAGCGGGAATGGGAGCCGGGGCCGGGATGCCCCGGCCGGTCAGTTCCTTGCGGTCCGCCGGATGGACGCCGCCGAAAAACAGGTGTTTCATGCTTTCACCTCAAAATCAAGTTCGGATGTAATCGGAAAATCCAGGGCTGTAACGCAATTCCCCATCCAGGTCCACCCACATGGCCTCCGCTCCGCAGCGGTCCAGCAGGGCCTGGCCCTCCGCCTGGGGGAGGGTAAACAGCGCGGTGGAGAGGGCGTCGGCCAGGCCGGAGTCGGGGCACAGGACGGTGACCGCCCGCCAGCGGGCGGCAGGATACAGGGTGTCCGGGTCGATGATGTGGTGGTAACGCACGCCGTCCACCGTATAATAGCGCTGATAATCCCCGCTGGTGACCACCGACACATCCTGAACATAGACGGTGTGAAGGTAGTCCCCTTTCTCCCCGTCCGGATTCTGCACCCCCACCACCCAGGGCGCGTTTTCCACCGGCTTAGGGCCGGTGGCCCGGACGTTTCCGCCCACGCTGATGAGCAGTCCGGCCGGAGCGTTCCGGCAAACCTGCTCCACGGCGTACCCCTTGGCCACCGCCCCCACGTCCAGCCGGGCGGCGGGATCGGTGAGGCGGACGGTGGAGGCCGCCTCATCGATGACCAGCGCGTCAAAGCCGGTGTGCTCCCCCGCCTCCGCCAGGGCGGCGGCGCCGGGCAGAGCGGCGTGCTCCGGGTCCTCCACGCCGGCGTTCCGGGCCTCGTGCCACAGGGACAGCACGCTGCCCAGGACCACGTTCACCCGGCCGCCGGTGTCCTCATACAACTCCCGGCAGAAAAGCAGCAGATCGACGATCCTCCGGTCCACCTGCACCGCCGCGCCCCCGGCGCCGTCGTTGACGGTCTTGAGGTTGCTCACGCCCTCATAGCTGTTGTAGATGTCAAACAGCCGGTGGTACTCCAAAAGCTGGTCGTGGAGCTCCTGGGCGGCGACCCGAAAATCCTCCTCCCGCCAGGCGTAGCCCACCACGGTGGTGACGGTGTCAAAGAGGGTGAGGAAACTGGCCTCGTAGCGTTTGGGTCCCTCCTCCTCTGCCCGCGCGGAGCAGCCGGACAGCGCCAGCAGCGCCGCCAGCATCAGGGACAGCAGGCGTTTGTTCATAGCGCTCCCCTTTCAGACAGCGATGGGGAGGGCCCATGGGGCCCTCCCCATCGGGAAAAGCAATTGGCTCAGACTGCGGCCTTCTCGATGAGGGTCTGGAACTCGCCGATGCCGATGGTGACGGAGGCGGCCAGATCGGCGTCGGTGGGGCTCTCGTGGTCGTCCACGGCAATGCCGCTCACCTCGGACACGGTCTTGCCCGTGACATAGGCGCTGAAGGCGGCAGCCTGCTCATACCACTCTTTGCCGATGGAGGACGCCTTTTTCATGCCGTAGGCATCGCCCAGCTCATTCTTAGAGGGCTGCGCGGCGGTCAGGTCGGTGGTGATCTTGCCGGCGGCGTCGAACTTCACGTTTGCCTGGACGGCGTCGATGAAGCAGCTCGTGACGGTGTCTCCGTTCAGGGTGACGGCGGCCACGGTGGCGTAGGCCTGAGCCAGGCCGTCGCCCTCGGCGGAGGCGTCCTTGCTCTTGGCCATGTTGGTGACGGAGGTCAGGGCCAGCTTGTCGCCCTTCCGGGCGCCCAGATGCTCGGCGTTGTTTACCGCGCGCTCAATGCCGGCGATGAAATCGGTGATGGACAGGGTGACGGAGGCGGCCAGGTCGGCGTCAGTGGCCTGGCCGTCGGCGTTGACGGCGACGCCCTTGAGCTCCTCCACCGTCTTGCCTACGGCGTACTCCGCCATGGCGGCGGCCTGCTCGTTCCACTCCTTGCCGATGGAGGAGGACTTGCCCATACCGTAATCGGTGCCCAGTTCATTCTTGCTGGCAAAGGAAGTGGCGGGGTCGGTCGTCAGCTTGCCGGCGGCGTCAAAGCCGATCTTGGCCTGGATGGCGTCAATCACGCAGGCGTCGATCACGCCGTCGTCACCCACCGTGACGGCCACCAGAGACACATTGGCCTGGGCCTGGCCGTCGCCCTCGGCGGAGGCGTCCTTGCTCTTGGCCACGCTGGTGACCAGGGACAGTCCAGTCTTGACGGCCGCGCCGCTCTCCGCGGGGGCGGACTGGGAGGGGGTGGCGGAGGGGCTGGGGGCGGGCGAGCCGGTGCTGACGGCAGGCTTGCCGCTGCATCCGGCCAGCAAGCCCAGGGACAGGGTCAGGGACAGGGCGGTGACGGACAGTTTTTTCAGGTTCATTTCAATTCTACCTCCGTATTGGTTTATTTTGCGGGGGTGTGGGGCTCTATCTGCTTCATTTCAAAGTGGATCAGAAATGACAACAGCGCACGCAGGATGATGACGGCGCCCAGGACGGTGAGTTCGGTCAGGTCCCGAACCAGTACCGTTTTGAGAATCTCGGCCGCCATCTTGAATTCCAGGCTCAGGGCCAGGCCGTTGGCCAGTTGGAATTTAATGTCGCGGGGCTCCCGGGTCACCAGTCCCTTCAAATACCGTCCGAAGGCTGCCACGGCGGAAACGGCCACCACGAAGATCCCCATCATCTCACACAGGGGGATGAGGACGGACAGGGTGGTCTCAACGAGGGTTTCCAGCATAGGACACCTCCTGGGTGGGGATGGGCCGCTGTCCGGCGGCCAGCAGAGCGCGGAAGGAGGCGGAGGAGGCCGCTCCGGTGGCCAAGCCGGTGAGGACCGACACCGCCAGCAGGAAGGGCAGATAGGAGATCACGTACACCGAGCCCAGCAGCACCATGGCGGCGCAGATCTGGCCCAGGTTGTGGGCGGCCGCCCCCAGCACACTGACCCCGTAGACCGAGAGAGCGGGGATGCGTCGGGCCAGGGTCATGGTCCCCAGGGCCAGCAGCCCGCCGGTGAGGGAAAAGGCCAGCGCGGACAGCCCCCCGCCGAACAATGACCCCAGGACGCAGCGCAGCCCCAGAATGGTGACAGCCGGGCGGGTCCCCAGGAAATAGAGGGCCATGAGGGTGACGATATTGGCCAATCCCAGCTTGACGCCGGGCAGAGGCACCGCTATCTGGAGCGGGAGGAATCGCTCCAGATAAGACAGCCCCAGCGCCAGAGCTACCAGCACCGCGCACAGGGCCAGCGCTTTCGCTTTCATCCACACTCCCCCTTATCCTACCACGGCGTCCACATCGGGCGCGCCGGTGAGGCGGATCTCCACCCGGTTGGGCAGGCAGACCACCGCCCGCCCCGCCGCCGAAACCCAGCCGCTGTGAACGCAATCCGCACCGGGGCAATCGGCGTAGGTGACGGCCACCCGGCCGTCCCGGACGGTGATGGTGTTGGTATAGGCCCCTGTCAGGGTGAGGGATGCCTCCCGGTCCAGGGGCAGCTCCCCCACCAGCTTCCCCTCCTGATACACCCGCGCCACCACACGGTCGGTCCCGGCAGCCCGGGCCCAGAGCGCCAGCCCAAGGGCCAGGGCACACAGGAGGACGGCTCCGATGGCCGCCAGATCCCCCCGCCGGAAGGAAAGGCCCCCGCCGCGGGTCATGACTCCCCTCCTCCGCCGCTCCGGCGGCGCATGACCTTCAGAGCCACAAACTGGCTGAGAAGCTCCACCGTCCCGGCGATGCCCAGGGGACCGCTGTCCACCGTCAGGTCATAGCGGGACAGGTCGGCCCACTTGCCTCTGGTGTGAACGCCGTAGAGGCGGGCGCGCTCCCGGTCCTGCCGGAGGGCCTCCCGCCCGGCCTCCCCGGCAGGCAGACCGTACTGCTGGACGATGCGCTCCACCCGGTGGTCCATGTCGCAGTGGATGAACACCCGGATCAGCCCCTCGGTGCCGGAGAGCACGTGGTCGGCGCAAAACCCCACGATGACGCAGGGACCCTGGGCCGCCATGGCCCGGATGGCGGCAAATTGCTCGTTTTCGCCGCCGCGCAGCTCCAGATCGGCGTCATGGCAGGGAATGCCCAGCCGCTGGGCCAGCCGCTGGCCGATTTCTTTGCCGCCGCTGCCGTACTTTCGTCCGATGGTGATGACCACGCCGCTCCCTCCCTGCATGTTTTCTTGCAGGTCACAGTCTAACACTGCAACCTTAACGTCTGATACATGGCGCCTTAATAATTATTAAGATGCCCCAAAAAAGACGCCGCGAAACCCATTGGGTTTCGCGGCGTCTGGTCAATCGGGCTCCGCCTCCCGTGGCGTGATAGGAAAGGTCACGGTGAACGCCGCGCCCCCCTCCGGGGCGGCCTCCACCTCAACGCGCCCGCGGTGCTCCTCCACCACCTGCTGGACAATGGCCAACCCCAGGCCGGTGCCCTTCCCGCTCTCCTTGGTGGTAAAGAAGGGCTCGAAAATGTGGGGCAGCACCTCCGGCGGGATGCCCGGTCCGGTGTCGGCCACCCGGAGGCGGATGGAGCTCTGGTCAGCGCTGGTGGAGACCGTCAGCGTCCCACCGTCCTCCTCCATGGCCTGGAAGGCGTTGAGCACCAAGTTCAACAGGAGCTGGGAGAGCTGGGTCTCGTTGCCGTGGAGCCACAGGTGGCGGCAGTCCAGCCCCAAGACCACCTCCACCCCCGGCGGCTGGGCCGGAGCGGCCACCTCCAGCACCCGGCGGACCAGCTCGTCGGGAGAGACATACTGGAAGCTGAGGGCCGAGTTCTTCCGGGACAGGTCAGACAGGCGAGAGATGATGGTCTTGGCCTTGCGGGAGGCGTTGTAAATCTCCAACACGCTGTCGTAGAGCTCCGTGTCCTCCGGCGGCAGCTTTTCCAGCGCCAGAATGCTGTAGCCCATGATGGGGGTGAGCAGGTTGTTGAACTCGTGCGCGATGCTGGAGGTCAGGGTGCCGATGGTCTCCAGCCGCTGATGGTGGGCCAGCTCCCGAGTCTGCCGGTTGAGCTCCTCCATGGCCTGGTTCTTCTTCCGCAGCACCGCCAGCTCCCGGAGGCTGCGCTCATTCCGCCGACCGGCCCGGATGGAGAGCACCGCCAGCAGCACGATTCCGGTCACCACCATGCCGCCGTAGGCCAGAAGCCGGACAGCCGCCAGATGCAGCGGGCCGATGACCCCGTCGTAGTTTACCGAAACCCCCACCGCAAAGAAGCCGTTGGTCTCCTCCGTGGCCGGGAGCACCGCCATGCGGGCGATGTAGGTCTCCCCGCTGCGGCAGTAATTGGTCTCGTAGAAGGCCGTACCCTCCCGGGCCTGCTCCTGGTGCTCCATCAGATAGGTCAGACCGCTGAAATCGCAGTCTCCCGCCTTCAGGTCGTCCACCAGGTCCACCTGCACGCCGTCCATCGTCCGGTGGAGCAGGGTTTGTCCCCCCGCGTCCAGCAGCATGATGCGATCCTGGGTCCCGACGGTCAGGTCGCCCGCCACCCGCTGGTAAAAGCCCTCCAGATCCATCAGCGCCGCATAGCCCAGCCCCTCCTCCCGCTCCCGCACGAAGGCCAGGTAAATCCCACCGTCCCCATCCATGCACGGGCGGATGCTGACCGTCCCCTCCCGGCCCGCCCGGGGCGGAAAGCGGTAGTCAGTGCGCCCCCCGGTGGAGAGGAACACCGCTCCGTCCTGGAGGGCCAGCACCGCCTGGATCAGATCGTCCTGGGCCAGCACGTTCTCCTCCATTCGGAAGAGCAGCTCCGCGGTATCCCCTGTGGTCCGCCAGGTCTCCTCCGCCGTGTGGAAGCCGCGCCGTTCGGTGACGTAGATCAGATTGGTGCCGTAGCGGTTCAGATAGCTCTCCACACTCCGGTCCACCGACCGGGCCAGGCGGAAGAGCTGGTCGTCCTCGCTGGCCAGGAGGATATCCCCGTATCGGTCGAACACCCGGTAGACCATCCCCAGCCCGGTGACGATCAGCAGCAGGATCAGGCTCAGGCCCAGAAAGAACCGCTGCTTCCTCCTTTTAACAGGCTCCACAGGCAAACCCCCTTGTCAAACGTCCTGTTTTTGTCTATACTAACCATACACGATAGGGTCCATGCTGTAAAGGGGGAGTATTATGCCGGACATCGTGCTCATCGCAGACGACGACCAGGCCGTCCTCACTATGCTCTATAAGGTCGTACGCAGCAACGGCATCGAGGCGGACACCGCCGCCAGCGGCGAAGAGGCTCTGGCGCTGCTGGAGCAAAAACCCTATGACCTGCTCCTGCTGGACGTAAACATGCATGGCATGGACGGCTTCCAGGTGGTCCAGGCCATTCGCCGCCGGGGGCTGAAGCTCCCTATCATCATCGTCAGCGGCCGCAAGGAGGACTACGACACCCTGTACGGCCTGGACATCGGGGCGGACGACTATGTGACCAAGCCCTTCAACCCCGTCACCCTGGGCGCCAAGGTCAAGGCCCTGATCCGCCGCAGCCGCAACCATCTACCCGGCGTGGACAGCGTCATCGCCGCCGGTCCCTTCCAGTACAACACCAGCACCCTGCGGTTCTATAAAAACGGTCGGGAGATTCTCCTGTCCTCCAAAGAAAACGCCATGATGAAGCTCTTCATCGACAACGTCAACCGCATCTTCTCCAAGGATATGCTCTATGACCTGATCTGGGGCGAGGCCATCATCGACGAAAACGCCATCATGGTCTACGTCAATCGCCTGCGCCAAAAGATTGAAGAGGACCCGTCCAACCCCAAATACATCCAGACCGTCCGCGGCCTGGGCTACCGCTTTGTGGTCTGACCCCCACCGGACCGCCCTTCCCCAGACCGGAAGGGCGGTTTTTCTGCCCCCCAAAGCATCCAAAGCATCTTATACAGATGGTATAATACGCTTTTTCTTTGGGCTGCTCCTTCCGTCCTTCCCGCAAGTTTTCTCCGCCGCTTCCCACGGGCTGGAATTTTTTTACGGGCAAAATCGACCGAAAACCATCTACTTTTTTTATTTTCCCCCTCTTAGTCCTTTATTTTGTTGTTCCAAATTATTCCTCAAAAGTAGACATAACTCCTTACGTGAAGAATGTCTACGCAGAGTTATTCACATTTTGCACAGGGTTTTCCACAGGTTCTCCGCCTTACGCCTCCAAGTTGTTCTCCACTTTTCCACACTTTTATCCACAGCCCCCTATCCCGAAAACCCCCCTGGCGTACCGCTCCGCCATCGGTCAACATAATCCTTCTTCCGTGTAAAAAAGGAGACCGGCACAGGCCGGTCTCCTCAGACTGTAGACAACCCCCCTGGAGAAGAGCCTCGCAGAGTTCCGTCGTCCGCAGACGCCGGAAGGAAAGGAAGCTCCGTCATTTCCGGCGACATGCGCGTCGGAAATGACACCTCTCATGACGGACAGGGCGACTTTTCTGCAAGAATCGAGCCCTGTCCGTCATGCATCCCTCTGTCGAAAAAGGCCAAAGGCCTTTTTCGACAAGCCGAGGAGACCGGCACAGGCCGGTCTCCTCTTATCCGAGCTGGATGTCGCGGTTGGCGTAGGCGTTCAGATCCATCCCCGCCCGCCGGCCCGCCAGGTACTCATAATAGCCCTGGCACCCGATCATTGCCCCGTTGTCTCCGCACAGGGACAGCCTAGGCAAATAGAGCCGGTCCCCCGACCGGGCGCAGGCGGCTTCCAGGTCGGCCCGGATGCGGGAGTTGGCCGCCACGCCGCCGGCCACCGCCACCTTGCCGTAGTCCCTGGACCGGGCGGCGGCCATGACCCGGGGCACCAGCATCTCGCTGACCGCCGCTGAGAAAGAGGCCGCCAGCCCGGGTAGGTCCAGCTTCTCTCCCTTCTGCTGGGCGTTGTGGATTAGATTGATGACGGCCGTCTTGAGCCCTGAGAAGGACATGTCCAGCGGGGCGTCGTGGACATGGACCTGAGGGAAGGCGTACCGTCTGTCGTCGCCCCCCTGGCTCAGCCGGTCCATGGGGGCCCCGCCGGGGTAGCCGATACCCAGCACCCGGGCCACCTTGTCGAAGCACTCCCCCGCTGCGTCGTCCCGGGTGGCCCCTAAAATCTCCATTTCGGTGTAACCCCGCACGTCCACGATGAGGGTGGTGCCGCCGGAGACACACAGGCAGACGAAGGGGGGCTCCAGGTCGAGGTGGGTGATATAGTTGGCGGCAATATGGCCCCGCACATGGTGGACGGGCACCAGGGGAACCCCCAGGCCATAGGCCAGGGCCTTGGCGAAGTTGACCCCCACCAGCAAAGCCCCGATCAGGCCGGGGCCATAGGTAACGGCCACGGCGTCCACGTCCCTCTTGGTGAGCCCCGCCTGGGCCAGCGCCTGATCGGTCAGGCCCGCGATGGCCTCCACGTGCTTGCGAGAGGCGATCTCTGGCACCACGCCGCCGTAGATGGTGTGCATCTCCGCCTGGGAGGCGATGGCGTCGGCCAGGACGGTCCTGCCGTCCCGGACCACCGCGGCGGCGGTCTCGTCGCAGGAGGATTCAAAGGCCAGGATGTTCAATGGAATGCCCTCTTTCTCTATACAGTCTCGGCCTCCGGCTCAGTCCTCCTCGGGGATGTGGATGAACCGCCGGTAGAGCCAAGGCGAAAATTCGTAGTGGTACAGCCGCCGGTGGGCCTCCGCGGCCCCCGCCTGGTCGGACTGGCCGCTGACCAGCATGGCGTAGGGGACGCCAAAGATGCGGGCGGTATAGCCCAGGTCCCGAAACCCGCCCCGGCGGTAAAACGCCAGACGCCGGCGGCGCAAAGCGTTCTCCTCCGCCTCCGCCCCAGGCTCCTCGGCCTCCGCCTCCACCAGCAGGCCCCGCCGGTCCCGGCAGCGGTCCAGCAGCAGTCTCAGCGCCGCGGTGCCGTATCCATGGCCCCTGGGCTTGTCCCGGCAGACTGCCAGGTAGTCCAGCAGCACATAGCCACCCTCCGGGTCGTCCCACAGCAGGGCGTAGGCCGCCAGCTCCTCCCCGTCGTACAGGCCCAGCGCCTCGTAGCGCCCGGCGGCCATCAGCTTCTCCATGGCGGACAGGGGCTTGCGCTCCATCCGGGGAAACGCGTGGCTGAGGTGCTCGTGATAGATGTGATGGAGCCCGTCCAGCCCCAGTTCTCTCAGGGTAAATCGGTTATGCTCTGTGTTCATTCCATTCCAATGTCATGAGGATGGCGTCCTCATGGACCTCCGTATAGTAATTTTTGCGCCGTCCCACCGGGCGGAAGCCCAGCTTCTCGTACAGGCCGATGGCCGCCCGGTTGCTCTCCCGGACCTCCAGGGTGAGAAAGGCCAGGTTGGCCCGGCCAAACCGGATAAAGGCGGACAGGATGGCCTCCGCCACCCCCTGCCGCCGCCATGCATCGGCCACCGCGATCTTCTCCAGGCACCCCTCGTCCAGCACCACGCCCAGCTCGCCGTAGCCCAGGACCGTACCGTCCTCCCCTTCGGCCACCACCAGGGAGACCGTATCGTGAAACAGCTCCTCAGCAAAGATCTGCTCTGACCAAGGCTTGGCGAAGCAGGCGCGCTCGATGGCGCAGACCTGGGGCAGGTGGGAGCGGTCCATGGGGACCAGCTTGTAATTCAAATCCTTCACCTCACAAAAATAGAGACGGCGGCGGAACCTCTCCCGGGGCCAGAGGCACCGCCACGTCGGTGCGGGCGGGGCCGTAGATGGCCCGGTGGACAGCCATCAGCTCCTCCAGCCGCGCCGGGGGCTCTCCCAGCAGCAGCGCCTGGAGCCGCACCCCGCAGGCCGCCATCTCATAGCCGGGGACGGCGGGCTCCCGCCACAGGTTGGCATAGCCCAGCAGCGCCGCCCCGTCATACAGCCCCAGGGCCTCATACCGCCCCGCCTCCAGCAGGGCGCGGATGTCGGCCAGGGGCTTTCGCTCGTTGGGCGGGAACGCCTCGGTCAGCTCCCGGGCGTACCACTGCTCCAAATCGGTGATCGGCCGCAGTTCCATCTCCTACTCCTTTGCCTCCGCCCAGCTCTGCCCGGCGGCGGAGTCGGCGTTCAGCGGCACCGACAGGTCGGCCACTCCCTCCATCTCCTGGGTCAGCAGCATTTTAACCCGCTCCACCTCGCCGTCCGGGCACTCCACGATCAGCTCATCGTGGACCTGGAGCACCAGCCGGGCCTCCAGTCCTTCCGCCCGGAGCCGCCGGTCCACCCGGATCATGGCCAGCTTCATCAGGTCGGCGGCCGTGCCCTGGATGGGCATGTTGAGGGCCACCCGCTCGCCGAAGGAGCGCAGGTTGAAGTTAGAGGACTTGAGCTCCGGCAGCCAGCGGCGGCGTCCCATCAGGGTGGAGACGAAGCCGTCGGCCTTGGCCCTTTCCACGATGTCCGTCATATACTGATGGACGCCGCTGTACTTTTCAAAATAGCGCTGCATATACTCCTTGGCCTCGTACCGGGGCACCCCGATGTCCTGGCTGAGGGAGAAGTCGGAGATGCCGTAGACGATGCCAAAGTTCACTGCCTTGGCCCGGCGGCGCATCTCGTGGGTGACGGCCCCGGGGGGCACTCCGAACACCTGGGAGGCGGTGACGGTGTGGATGTCCTCCCCGGTCCGGAAAGCGTCCTGCATCACCTTGTCGTCGGAGATGTGGGCCAGCAGCCGCAGCTCGATCTGGGAGTAGTCTGCGTCCACCAGCTTCCAGCCCTTGGGCGCCACAAACATCTTGCGCAGCTCGGCCCCCAGCTCGGTGCGCACGGGGATGTTCTGGAGGTTGGGCTCGGTGGAGGAGAGCCGCCCGGTGGCGGTCACCGTGTTCTGGAAGGAGGTGTGGATGCGTCCATCCTCCGCAATGACCTTGGTCAGCCCGTCCACGTAGGTGGACTTGAGCTTGGCAAGCTGCCGGTAATCCAGAATGACGTCCAGGATGGGGTGCTGCCCCTTCAGCCTCTCCAGCACCTCGGCGTTGGTGGAGTAGCCCGTTTTGGTCTTTTTCACCGGGGGCAGGCCCAGCTTGTCGAAGAGGATATGGCCCAGCTGCTGGGTGGAGTTGATGTTGAACTCCTCCCCCGCCTGCTGGTAGATTTCCTTCACGTCGGCGTCGATGCGTCCGTCCAGCATCTCCCCGAAGGCGGCGAGGGCCTTCCGGTCCACCAGCATCCCCGCCCGCTCCATCTCGGCCAGCACCGGGCACAGCGGGAGCTCCACCGCGTCGTACAGCCGGCGCATCCCCAGCTCCTCCAGCCGGGGCGCGAGGGTCTGATAGAGCAGCTCGATGAGGGCGGTATGGCTCATAAAGGCGGCCAGGGGGATCGCCGGGTCGGCCAGAGGCCCAAAGGCGTCGGGAGCCAGGTAGTCCCTGGCCTTGGGCACCTCGAAATTGAAATAGGTCACCGACAGCTTCTCCAGCTCATAGCTGCCGTCGGTGGGGGCCAGGAGATAAGCGGCCAGGGCGGTGTCGAATACAACTCCCTCCGTGGACAGCCCCTCGGCCAGCAGCCGCTCCATCAGCGTCTTGGCGTCGTGGACCACCTTTTTGATCTCCGGAGAAAAGACGCCCCGCAGAAAGTCGTTGTAGCCCTCCAGCTTGTCCGCGAAAAAGAGGGCGGCTTTCCCCGCTCCTTCGCCTCCCCACTCCACGCAGACGGCGTCCAGAGTGGGCGTAGCCAGCACCGCCACGTGGTCCCGCTGCCGCCACAGCGCCAGCAGCTCCTCCATGCGCGCCCGGTCCGTGACCTGCTCGCTTTCACAGGCGCCCACACCCTGGAGCTGTTCCTCTACGCCCCCCGCCGGTCCGGCGGACAGGCCCATTTTGTCGATGAGCTTGGAGAACTCCAGCTTCAAAAAGAGCTCGTACAGGGCAGGGCGGTTCACCGGCTTCCGGGCCGCGTCCTCCGGCGCAAAGTCCAGAGGGGCGTCGCAGTGGATGGCCGCCAGGTCATAGGACATCCTGGCCTGCTCCCGGCCCTCGGCCAGTTTTTTCAGCACCGCCGGCTTGGCCTCTACCTGCTCCAGACCGGCGTAGAGGGCCTCCACGCTGTGGTAGCGCTGGATCAGGTCCATGGCGGTCTTTTCCCCGATGCCCTTTACCCCGGGGATGTTGTCGCTGGCGTCCCCCATCAGCGCCTTCAGGTCGATCATGTGGATGGGCTCGAAGCCATAGGCCTCCTGAAAGGCGGCGGCCGTCATCTCTTTGGTGGTGGTCTGCCCCATGCGGGTGGTCACCAGCTTCACCCGGGTGCGGCCGGTGATGAGCTGCAGGGAGTCCTTGTCCCCGGTGACGATCACCGTGTCCCACCCCGCCGCGGCGTCCCTCACCGAGATGGTGCCGATCAGATCGTCGGCCTCCCACCCCTCCAGCTCGTAGCGTGGGATGTTCATGGCGTCCAGGACCTCCTTCAGGATGGGCACCTGGGCGGCCAGCTCATCGGGCATCCCCTTGCGCTGGGCCTTATAGCCCTCATAGGCCAGATGCCGGAAGGTGGGGCCCCTCCGATCGAAGGTGACGCACAGGGCGTCGGGCCTCTCCTCATCCACCAGCTTTTGCAGGATGGTGAGAAAGCCGTAGACGGCGTTGGTGGGTGTGCCGTCCCGGGTGGTGAGCATCCGAATGCCGTAAAAGGCCCGGTTGATGATGGAATTGCCGTCGATGACCATGAGCTTCATGGGGAGGCCTCCTGCCCCCGGGCCTTTGCCGCCCGGACATAAAATCACAAAATATAGTATAACAGTTTTCCCCAATCAGAGCAAGGGAAAACCGGGCGGCTCAAAAAAGCCGCCCGGCCCCCTGCCCCAGGCATCCCGGTGCAGAGACGGCTGCGTCGGGGGCTGTTATGGTTTCGACGCCTCCAGCCTGCCCAGGGGCCGGTAGACGGTGCAGTACATAGTGAGCAGACAGGCCAGCCCGCCCACCACATTGGAAATAGGCTCGGCCCAGAACACTCCGTCCACCCCCATACCCAGCACGGGCAGCAGAAGAGTCAGGGGCGCCACGATGAATGCCTTGCGCAGCAGGGAGAAGAACACCGCAAACCTGGACTTCCCCAGCCCCACGAAGGTAGACTGGCCGATGAACTGGAAGGACATGCAGAAAAAGGCGGCAAAGTAGATGCGGAAGGCCGGAATGCCGGCGGCGATCAGGTCGGTCTCGTCGTTGAAAATACGGATCAGGCTGCCGGGGATGGCCAGCGTCATGGCCCAGACCGCCAGAGAGTAGAGCATGGTCACCACCGCCGTGAAACGGATGCCCTGCCGCACCCGGTCATACTCCTCCGCCCCGTAATTATAGCCCAGCACCGGCTGACAGCCGTTGGTGATACCCTGTACGGGCATGGAGATGACCTCCCGCACCGAGTTGATGATGGTCATGATCCCCACATAAAGGTCCCCGCCGTAAAGCTGCAGGGAGGCGTTGCACAGGATCTGCACCAGACTGTTGGTCATGGCCATGGCGAAGCCGGACATGCCCAGGCCCAGAATCCGTCTGACCCGGGAGGCTTTTAGCCGCAGGCAGGACGCCTTCAGGCGGAGCAGGGCCCTCCGCCCGGTGAGGAACCGCAGCACCCACACGGCGGAGCAGCACTGGGAGAGGACGGTGGCCAGAGCGGCGCCCCCGACGCCCAGATTCAGCGCAAAAATGAAGATGGGGTCCAGCACAATGTTTACCACCGCCCCCAGCGCCACCGTGCACATCCCCATCTTGCCGAAGCCCTGGGCGTTGATAAACGGATTCATGCCCAGACCCACCATGACAAAAAGAGTGCCCAGGGCGTAGATGGTCAGGTAGGCGTCGGCATAGGGAAAGGTATCGGGGCTGGCCCCGAACAGGTAGAGGATGGGCTTTTTGAACAGCAGGATGACCACAGTCAGCACCGCCCCTACCAGAAGCAGGAGGGTAAAGGAATTTCCCATGACCTGCTCGGCCTCTTCCTCCTCCCCCCTGCCCCGGCAGATGGAGCACAGGGGAGCGCCCCCCATACCGCACAGGTTGGCAAAGCCCATGAGGATGGAGATGATGGGCAGGCACAGCCCCAGGCCCGTGAGCGCCAGGTGGCCCGGCAGCCGCCCCAGATACATCCGGTCCACGATGTTGTAGAGGATATTGATGAGCTGGGCCGCCGTCATGGGCCCCGCCAGCATGAGGATGTTGCGGGGGATGCTCCCCCTGGAAAAATCATTCTGCCGTTCCGCCGTTGGAACCCCCTCCTCGCCTTGCATTCTGACTGGAAAAAGCATACTATAGGATTATACTATTATTTCGGGTCCGGGACAAGAGCCTCTCCCCGATCCTGCGCGCAAAGAAAGGACGTTTTCTGAATGGATCTGCTGCTGCGGGCCCAGGCCCTTTTTCCAGTCCTCAAGGCCCTCAAGGACGACCTGCACCGCCATCCGGAGCTCAGCGGCCGGGAGGTACGCACCACCGCGCTTTTGAAGCAAAAGCTCTCCGCCCTGCCTGTGGAATTGGTGGACCTGGGCGTGCCCACCGGCACGGCGGCCCTGCTGCGGGGCGGCAGGCCCGGCCCGCTGGTGGCCCTCCGGGCCGACATCGACGCCATCGTCCAGGACACGCCGGAACGGGGTGCAGTGGTGTCGGAGCACCCCGGCGTCATGCACGCCTGCGGCCACGACTTCCACACCGCCGGGCTCTACGGGGCGGCGGTACTGCTGTCCGAGCTGCAGGACACGCTGCCCGGCGGCGTCATCTTCCTCTTCCAGCCCTCGGAGGAGACCACCGGCGGAGCCCGGCTCCTGCTGGACCACGGCCTCTGGGCCCGCTTTCCGGAAAAGCCCCGGTGGATCTTTGGGGTCCATAACCGTCCCCAGCTCCCTGCCGGGACCATCGCCGTCACCCCCGGTCCCCTCATGGCGGAAAAGTCCAATTTCACCATTACCCTCCATGGCCGTACCGGCCACGGGGGCTCTCCCCATCGGTGCGTGGACGTTATCGTCCCCGCCGCCGCCATTGTCCAGGGCATCCAGTCGGTGGTCAGCCGCAACACCGCCCCCACCGACTGTCTGGTGTGCGCCGTGTGCTCCATCCACGCCGGCACGCCGGAGAACTTCGCCCCCGACCTTTTGACCATGACGGGGAGCATCCGGGTCTTTCGCCACGAGACCCGCCTCCGGGCGGAGCAGCGGGTGGAGGCCCTGGCCCGGGACATCGGGGCGGCCTACGGCTGCACCGTAGACTTTGAGACGGATGAGGTGGCCCCACTGGTCTGCAACGGGCCGGAAATGACCGCGCTGGCCCGCCGGGCGGCGGAGGCCCTGGTGGGGCCGGAGCATGTGGTGGTAGCTGCGCCGGAGATGAGCTCGGAGGACTTTGCCGAGTACGGCAAGGAGGTCCCCTCCTTTTTCTACTGGCTGGGTTCCGGCTTCCCGGACCGGGAAAACGCCGGGTGGCACAGCGACCAATTCCGTACGAATGACTCCGCCCTCCCCCTGGACGCCGCCCTGCTGGCCCGCTCCGCCCTGACGGCTCTCGGGTATGAAGGGTGACGACCGCCCTCCAATCGGCTCCTGCATCCGCCGCCCCCGCCGGGGTGGGAGGAAAAAGAGAACAGAAGGCGCTGCCGACCGGCAGCGCCTTCTGTCCTCTTTTTCCATTATATCCGCTTCCACACGGGGCCCTGGGGGGTGTCGATGACCTCCACGCCCATGGCTTTGAGCTGCTCCCGAATGGCATCGGCCTCGGCAAAGTTTTTGGCCTTCTTGGCGGCGGTACGGGCCGCCACCAGGGCGTCGATCTCGCCGTCGCCCTCGGCGGGGGCCGCCTGAGCCGCCGCCTTCTCCCGGAGCGCCTCCGCCTTCTGCAGCAGGTCCAGCCCCAGCACCTGATCGAAGCGGGCGACCAGGGCGCGCTTGGTGGCGTCGTTCAGGCCGGATTTCAGCACGTCGTACAGGCGGGTAATCCCCAAAGAGGTGTTCAGGTCGTTGCCGAGCGCCTCCCGGAAGGCATCCTTGTAGGGCGCGGCGGCGGCTTCATCCACCGCTCCCTCATCCTTCAGGGCAGCCACCCGGGCCACCAGCTTGTCGTAGGTGGTTCTGGCGTTGTCCAGATTGTCCCAGGAGAAGGTCAGTCCCTTGCGGTAGTGGGACTGGAGGCAGAACAGCCGGTAGACCAGCGGGTCGTATCCCTTCTCCTCCAGCAGGGAGACGGTGAGAAATTCCCCCTTGGACTTGCTCATCTTGCCGTCGGCGGTGTTGAGGTGGTGGACGTGCATCCAGTATTTGCACCAGGGATGGCCGAGATAGGACTCGGACTGGGCGATCTCGTTGGTGTGGTGGGGGAAGGCGTTGTCGATGCCGCCGCAGTGGATGTCCAGATACTCGCCCAGATACTTCATGGAAATGCAGGAGCACTCGATGTGCCAGCCGGGATAACCCACGCCCCAGGGGGAGTCCCACTTGAGGGCCTGATCCTCGAACTTGGACTTGGTGAACCAGAGGACGAAGTCGTTCTTGTTGCGCTTGTTGGCGTCCTCCTCCACGCCCTCCCGGACGCCCACGGCCAGATTCTCCTCGTCATGGTCGTTGAACACATAATAGTGCTCCAGCTTGGAGGTGTCAAAATACACGTTGCCGCCGGCCAGATAGGCGTGCCCGGTGTCGATCAGTTTGGTAATCACCTTAATATAGGAATCGATCATGCCGGTGGCGGGCTGGACCACGTCCGGATATTTGATGTTCAGCTTTTTGCAGTCGTCAAAAAAGGCTTCGGTATAAAACCGGGCGATCTCCATGACGGTCTTGTGCTCCCGCTGGGCCCCCTTGAGCATCTTATCCTCGCCGGTGTCGGCGTCGGAGGACAGGTGCCCTACGTCGGTGATGTTCATCACCCGCGTTACGTCGTAGCCGTCGTAACGCAGGAATTTTTCCAGCACATCCTCCATGATATAGCTGCGCAGATTGCCGATGTGGGCGAAGTGATAGACGGTGGGGCCGCAGGTATACATCGACACCCTGCCGGGCTCATGGGGGACAAAGTCCTCCTTTTTATGGCTGGCGGAATTATACAGTTTCATAGATTTTTCTCCTTTGCGCTGTCATCCAGCATTTTTTCCAGCCATTCCAGCCGGGAGCTGATGGCCTGGAGCTCTTTTTGTACGGGGTCGGTGACGTGGATCTGGTCCACCTGGGTGGCATAATCCACCTTTTCGCCCGCCACCCGGACCACCCGGGCGGGCACGCCCACCGCGGTAGCCTCCGGCGGCACCTCGCTGAGGACCACGGCATTGGCGGCGATCCGGGCCCCCTCCCCCACCGTGAAGGGCCCCAGCACCTTGGCGCCGCAGGCGATCATGACGTTGTTTTCAATGGTGGGGTGGCGCTTGCCCTGGTCCTTGCCGGTACCCCCCAGGGTGACCCCGTGGTAGATCAGGCAGTCGTCCCCTACCTCGGCGGTCTCGCCGATGACGATGCCCATCCCGTGGTCGATGACCAGCCGCCGCCCGATGTGTGCGCCGGGGTGGATCTCGATGCCGGTGAGATGCCGGGCAAGCTGGGAGTTCAGCCGGGCCAGGAAGAACAGCCTATGCCGGTAGAACCAATGGGATACCCGGTGGAAGAGGACGGCGTGGACGCCGGGGTACAGCAGAAAGATCTCCAGCTTGGAGCGGGCGGCCGGGTCCCGCCGCTGATAGGCGCCCAGCAGCTCGGATAGACGTTTGAACATGGGTCTCCTCCTGACGTGATACAAACCGAACAAACGAAAAACGCCTCCCATGCCCGCAGGCATGAGAGGCGGCTGAAAAAGTCGCGGTTCCACTCTCGTTTCTCGCTCAATGGCCGGTAACGGGGCCAGACCGTGGGGCATTACGCCCCCGCGCTCCCGGATGCACTTCGCTCGGGGCTCCCGTGGGACCGCTTTCAGCCGGTGACGTTCCCTCTCTGTCCGGTCAACCCCCGCGCTACTCTTTCCGTTCCCCGCGCCGGTTTTTCCTATGTCCTCAGTATATTATCATTCCGCCGCTTTCGTGTCAAGTGCCGGAATGTCCCTCTCACTTGTTCCAGTTGAGCACATCCCGGTTCTTGACGAAATACTCCACGCCGGAATAGAGGGTGGTAGCCACGATGAGGGCCACGCACAGGGTATTGGCCGCCGCCGGGATGGGCAGCAGCATCAGGCAGATACACACCATGGTGGTGGCCGTCTTGACTTTGCCCGACCAGCCCGCCGCGATGACCCGGCCGTTGTCCACCGCCACCAGCCGCAGCCCAGTGACGGCAAATTCCCGCGCCACCACGATCAGGACGCACCAGGCGGGCATCCGGCCGATCTGGACGAACCACAGCATGGCGGATACCACCAGCAGTTTGTCGGCCAGAGGGTCCATGAACTTGCCGAAATCGGTGACCTGGTCGTAATGCCGGGCCACATATCCGTCAATGAAGTCGGTGACGCTGGCCAGCACAAAGATGGCCAGGGCGATGTAGTTGTGGTAGGGCGGAATAACCAGATAGAGCACCGCCAGGAAGATGGGAATCATCACCACTCTGGCCATGGTCAGCTTGTTGGCTGTATTCATCGGTCCTTACTCCTCGATTTCTCCGGTCAGATCGCCGTCGGCGGTGCCGGTAATACGCACATTGACAAAGCTCCCGGCGGGCACCATGCCTCCGGCGGTAAAGTAGACATGGCCGTCCACGTCCACCGAGTCGGCATAGGTCCGGCCCGCCCAGCAGCCCATATCCGGGTCGAAGCCCTCGCAGAGGACCTCCATCACCGTGCCCAGCCGCGCCTCGTTCCAGGCGTCCATGACGCCGGACTGGAGATCCACCAGCCGCTCCACGCGGCGGCGCTTCACGTCCTCCGGCACCTGGTCCGGCATATCGGCGGCAGGTGAGCCCTCCTCCGGAGAGAAGGCAAACACGCCGGCCCGCTCCAGGGCGTTTTCCCGCAGGAAGCCGCACAGTTCCTCAAACTCCGCCTCTCCCTCGCCGGGCAGGCCGCAGATGATGGAGGTGCGGATGACCAGGCCGGGAATCCGCGCCCGGAGCTTGCTCAGCAACGCTTCGATCTGCGCCTTGGTGCCCCGGCGGTTCATGGCCTTCAGGATGCCATCGTTGCAGTGCTGGAGCGGGATATCCAGATACTTGACGATCTTGCGCTCCGAGGCCACCACCTCGATGAGCTCGTCGGTGACCTCGTCCGGGTAAAAATAGTGCAGCCGAATCCAGTGGAAGTCCAGCCTGCACAGCTCCCGCAGCAGTTCGGGCAGGGCATGGCGGCCGTACAGGTCGGTGCCGTAGCGGGTGATATCCTGGGCCACCAGGATGAGCTCCTTGACCCCGGCGCCGGCCAGTTGCCCCGCCTCCGCCAGCAGGGACTCCATGGGTCGGCTGCGGTAACGGCCCCGCAGGGACGGGATGACACAGAAGGCACAGCGATTGTTGCAGCCCTCCGCAATCTTCAGGAAAGCGGTATAGGAGGGCGTGGAGACCAGCCGGGCCCCATCCTCCACCGTCCGGTCGATGTCCCCAAAGAGCTTGGGGGTCTCCCCCGCCATGGCCGCCTCGGCCGCAGAGACAATGTCGGTATAGCTGCCGGTGCCCAGGATGCCGTCCACCTCGGGCAGCTCGGTCAGGACCTCGTCCTGATACCGCTGGGACAGGCAGCCCGCCACCAGCAGCTTCTTCAGCCGCCCCGTCTCTTTGAGCGGAGCCACCTCCAGAATGGTGGCGATGGCCTCCTCCTTGGCGGAGTCGATGAAGCCGCAGGTGTTGACGACCGCCACGTCAGCCCCGTCGGGCTCGCCGGTGACCTCGTGGCCCGCCGCCTGGCACAGGGCCATCATCTGCTCGGTGTTCACCCGATTCTTATCACAGCCCAGAGAGATAAATGCAATCTTCAAAGGTCGATAACTCCTTTTTATTCCTCGATATCCGCACCCCAGCGGCGGAGCCCCTCGCTGATGTCCGACCAATGGTAGCCCCTGCGGGCCAAGGCGTCGGAAGCCTTCTTCAGCTCCCGGCGGTCGGTCGGGGCGCCCTTGAGCTTCTGGCGCAGGAAGGCGTCGATGGCCACACACGGATCGGCGGTCTCGGCCAGAGCATCCTCCCAGAGCTCCCGCGCCACCCCCCGGCGATAGAGCTCATCCCGGACCTTGTAGGGGCCGTAGCCCTTGGCGGAGTAGTGCCGCACCACCGTCCGGGCGTATTCAGCGTCGTTCAGCAGTCCCAGCCGCTCCAGCCAGTCGGCGGTCTCCGCCGCCTGGGCCTCGTCGGCCAGGGGCGGCTTCTCCCGGTCTCGGGGGCAAGCGGTGAGCCGGTCGATGAGCTCCCTGCGGGACATGGGCCGGGCGGTGAGCAGGGCCAGGGCCTTTTCCCGGAGCCGGCCCTTCCGCGCCGCCGCCAGCAGCCGGTCGGCAGCGGCATCGTCCAGCTCCAGGCCGGCGTGGAGGGAAAAGTCCAGCATCTCAGCCTCCCCCACCCGCAGCAGAGAGCCATCCTCCAGCCAGATCAGCCAGCGGCCATCCTTGTGTCTGGAGGGGGCAATTTTACTGATCCGCATCCTCAAAGTCCTCGGCGGACACATCCACGGCGCGGCCTGCCGCCCGGGCGGCGGCCCTGGCCTGGCTGCTCATCAGCTTGTAGGCGTTGGCCCGAATGTCGGCCTCGATGCGCTCGGCCACCTCGGGGTTTTCCTTCAGATACTGCTTCACAGCGTCCCGGCCCTGACCCAGGCGGGTCTCCCCCATGGCGAACCAGGAGCCCGACTTCTGGATCAGGTCCAGCTTGACGCCCAGATCCACCAGCTCGCCCACCTTGGAGATGCCCTCGCCGTACATGATGTCGAACTCGGCCTCCTTGAACGGAGGGGCCACCTTGTTCTTCACCACCCGGGCCCGGGTGCGGTTGCCGATGATCTCGGAGCCGTTTTTCAGCGACTCGGTGCGGCGCACGTCGATGCGCACGGAGGAATAGAATTTCAGCGCCCGGCCGCCGGTGGTGACCTCAGGATTGCCGTAGACCACGCCCACCTTTTCCCGGAGCTGGTTGATGAAGATGACGATGCAGTTGGTCTTAGCGATGGAGCCGGCCAGCTTGCGCAGAGCCTGGCTCATCAGCCGGGCCAGCAGGCCCACATGGGAGTCGCCCATGTCCCCCTCAATCTCCGCCCGGGGCGTCAGCGCGGCCACCGAGTCCACCACCACCACATCGATGGCGCCGGAGCGGACCAGGGCCTCGCAGATCTCCAGCCCCTGCTCGCCGGTGTCGGGCTGGGAGATGAGCATGGAGTCGATATCCACCCCCAGGGCCCGGGCATAGCCGGGGTCCAGGGCGTGCTCGGCGTCGATGAAGGCCACCTCGCCCCCCCGCTTCTGCGCCTCCGCCACGATGTGCAGGGCCAGGGTGGTCTTGCCCGAGGACTCCGGCCCGTAGATCTCCACGATGCGGCCCTTGGGCACGCCGCCGATGCCCAGCGCCAGGTCCAGGGAGAGGGAGCCGGTGGGGATGGCCTCCACCACGATACCGGTGTTCTCCCCCAGACGCATGATGGACCCCTTGCCGTAGGTCCGCTCGATCTGGGCCATGCAGGTCTCCAGTGCCTTCTGCTTGTCGGAGGCGGGGGCAGCAGCCTCCACCATAGGCTTTTTCGATGCCATAAGCTGTTCTCCTCTCAGGGCGCCGCCCCCCGGCGGGCCCTATGCTTCAGTGATTGACGGTCCCCTCCACCACGCGCCAGATCCCCTGGGTGTCCTGGTGGGTGAGGATATTTTCATAGCCGTTCTGGGCCAGAATGAGCTCCACGGCGGGGGCCTGTCCGGCGCCCACCTCAAAGACCAGGCTGCCCCCCAGCCGGAGAGCGTGGCCCCATCGGGCGGCCACGGCCCGGTAAAAGTCCAGTCCGTCCATGCCCCCGTCCAGCGCCCCCCAGGGCTCATAGTCCTTGACGGAGACATCCAGGGTGGGGATCTCCTGATGGGGGATGTAGGGCGGGTTGCAGGCGATAACGTCAAAATCCCACAGGCTGGCCGCGGGCTGGGTCAGGGCGTCAGCCTGGACGCAGGTGACCCTGGCGTTCAGGTTGTTGCGGCGGACGTTCTGCTTGCAGATGCGCAGGGCCCCCTCGGACAGGTCGGCCAGCACCACGCGGCAGTCCGGGGCGTTGGCCGCCACCGCCAGACCCACGCAGCCGCTTCCAGCACACAGGTCCAGCACCCGGGCCCCCTCCCCCGCCGCCCGGGCCAGGAGGATGGCGCGCTCGGCCAGCACTTCCGTGTCGGCCCGGGGGACGATGACCTCCCGGGAGATGTCCAGGGGCAGGCCGTAAAACTCCCATTCCCCGATGATGTAGGCCACCGGCTCACCGGCCAGACGGCGCCGGGTCAGTTCCTCCACCCTGCGCTCTACCTCGTCTGAGGCGTAGAGGGGCAGGTCCCGGAAAAACTGCTCCCGGGTCTTGTCGGCGGCAAAGCAGACCAGCTCTCTGGCCTCCAACTGGGCCATCTCCACCCCCGCCGCCTTCAGCCGTTTCCGGGTGTCCAGATATAAATTATTGTAGGTGGTCGCCACGGCGTTTCACCTCTCGTCACGGTTGCTTTTTACCACTGGTCCTTGCCCTTCTCCTCCGGCAGTACCTCCTTGAGGGCGGCGATGCCCACCTCGATCATGGAGTCGTCCGGCTCGAAGGTGGTCCAGCGCTGGATGGCCATGCCCGGCCGCCGGACGGCCCGGCAGATCAGGTTGTCGTGCCCGCCCACATAGCGGTTGAGCTCCCAGGTGATCCCCACCACCACCGGCAGCAGGGCCAGATGGACCAGTGTGCGCAGGAACGGGTTGGTGAAATGGAAGGCCGAAAAGGAAAAGACGATACTGGACAGCAGGATGGATACCACGATGACCACCAGCAAAAAGCTGGTGCCGCAGCGCGGGTGGTGCTTGGGCTGGGCCCGGACGTTCTCCACGGTGAGCTCCAGCCCTTTCTCATAGCAAAAGATGCTCTTGTGCTCCGCCCCGTGGTAAGAGAACACCCGCCGGATGTCCTTCATTCTGGAGCAAAAAATCAGATAGCCCAAAAAGAGAACGATGCGGGTGAGTCCCTCCACCAGGTTCCGCCCCCACAGAGGGATGCCGGGGAAGAAATACATCACGCCGCCGGAGAGCAGGGTCGGCAGGACGAAAAAGAGTCCCACGGAGAAGGCCATGCCCAGGATGACGGCCAGGGTGATAAAGAAGCTCATGGCCTTTTCGCTGCCCAGCTTCCTGTCCAGCCACCGCTCAAATTTCGAAGGCTCGGCGTCGGCCTCCTCCCCGTCCTCCGGGTAGAACTCCGCCGAGTACATCAGGGCGGTGACGCCGGTGTACATGGACGTGCAGAAATTGACCACGCCCCGGATGAACGGCCAGCCCAGCACCGGATGCCGGTCCTTGATGAGCTTGCGCGGCTCGGTCTTGATCTCCAGGTCGCCGTCCGGCCTGCGCACCACGATGGACTTCTTCTCGGGGCCCAGCATCATGATGCCCTCGATCAGAGCCTGGCCGCCGATCATGGTGCGGAACGGCGTGGCGCAGGCTTGGTTTTCTTTTGGCATTGTGCAGAAATTCTCCTTCACGCTTATGCAATCGTATTGTATCAGACTCGCATGGGAAATGCAAGAAATTTTCGAACTTTTGTTCTACTGCGTTTCAGGCCGCAGTGTTGCCGATGGGCAGCCGGATGGTGACGATGCAGCCGCCGCCCTCGGCGTTGCCGATGTCCAGGCGTCCATTGTGGCGGGTGACGATCTCCTCACAGACAGCCAGGCCGATGCCGGAGCCTCTGGCCTTGGAGCTGCCCTTATAGAACTTGTATTTGACGTGGGGCAGCTCGTCGGCGGGGATGCCGGGGCCGTAGTCCCGGATGGTGATGACCACGTCGTTGTCCGCGCCGGGCCGGATGGCGGTCTCGATGCGCTTGCCGGAGCCGCCGTGCTTGGCGGCGTTGTCCAGCAGATTGCAGAACACCTGCCGCATCCGCTCCGGGTCCCCGGGAATGGGGGGGAACTCCTCGTCACAGTCGGTGTGGGTCAGGGTGATGCCCTCCCGGCGGAAGAACTCGGTGTAGGTGTAGACCGCGTCCTCCAGCTCGGCCTTGATATCCATGGGCTCGATGGAGAGGGTGAAGCGGCCGTCCTCGATGCGCGAGAACTCCAGCAGCTCCTCCACCATGTTGGTCAGGCGGCGGGCTTCGGACACAATGATGCCCATCCCCTTCTTCACGTCCTCGGCATCCCGGACTTCCCCGTTCATAATGGTCTCCGCCCAGCCGTTGATGGCGGTCAGGGGGGTGCGCAGCTCATGGGAAACCGAGGAGATGAACTCGGACTTCATACGCTCCGACTGCTTGATTTTCAGGGACATGTCGTCGATGGCATCAATCAGGTCCCCGATCTCGTCGTCGAATTTTTTTTCGATCTGGATGCCGTAGGACCCAGCCGCGATGCGCTTGGCGGTGTCGGTGACCACGCCCAAGGGCTCCACGATGGAGCGGACAAAATAGAGGTTGGAAAAGTACACCATAGAGACAATGACCGTCCCGATGGCCAGGGCGATGGCCACGATGACCATCACCTGCTTGTCCACCTGTCCCAGAGAGGTGACCACCCGCACCACGCCCCGGACGCTGCCGTTATACAGCACGGGGGCGGAGGCGGCCATGATGCGCTCCCCGGTCTCTGGGGAGCTGCCCGACCAAGTGCGGACGAACTGTCCGTTGCCGGCCAGCGCCTCGTTGACATCCTGTGTGCCGGGATAGGAGCCGGGCAGAGTGAGCTGGGCGGAGGAGTACACCACGGTGCCGCACTCGTTCAGGTACTGGAGCTCCAGTACGTTTTTCTCCTCAAAGCCCTCCACCGTATCCCGGGCGGTCTGGAGATAGGCGCTTTGGGCGTTGCGGATGGTGTTGGCAAAGCCCCGCACCTTGGCCTCCAGGCCGCTGCTCATGGTGGAGTAGAAATACCCCGCAATGGCCACGGAAAAGGCCGTCACAGCGAACAGGACGATGAGCAGGACGGCGGAAATACTGTTGAGCATCCAGCGCTTTCGAATTCCCTTGACCTTCGCCATATGTATTTCCACCTCCTATCACCTGCCATTCCCGGTGCGGGTGCGCCGGGGCTCCACGCGCTTTTGGACTTGCCCCTCAGAGCGCGGAGGGGCATCCCGCCCGGCGGGCGCGTGGGCTAAGGTTCTCCTACCAAAAGGCCCTTGCCCTAAAATCCCCACTTGTACCCATATCCCCACACTGTGGTGATGAAGGTTGGATTGGTGGGGTCGTCCTCAATCTTGATACGCAGACGCCGGATGTTCACATCCACGATCTTCAGTTCGCCAAAATAGTCTCTGCCCCAGACCGAGTCCAAAATCTCTTCCCGGGACAGGGCCTTGCCCGGATTGTCCATGAAGAGCTTGACGATGTTGTACTCCACCTGGGTCAGCTTGACCCGCTGTCCGTTTTTCTCCAGCGTACGGTTGCGGGTATTCAGGAGGAAGGGCGGCTGGCTGATCTCCCCGGTATCCAGCGGCACGTCGCCTCCGGTACGGCGGTAGAGGGCGTCGATGCGGGCGGTCAGCTCCGCCGGAGAAAAGGGTTTGGTCACATAGTCGTCCGCCCCGGTCATGAGGCCGGTGATCTTGTCCATCTCCTGGGTCCGGGCCGTGAGCATGATGATGCCGATCTTTGAATCGCTGGCCCGGATGCGGCGGCAGACCTCGAAGCCGTCCATATCGGGCAGCATGATATCCAGCAGGGCCACCTTGATATCCGGATTGCGCCGGAGCTGGGCCAGGGCCTCTTCCCCGGTGTCCGCCTCGATGGCCTCATAGCCCGCCCGCTTCAGGTTGATGACCACAAAGCTGCGGATATTGGCCTCATCCTCCAATACCAGTACCTTTTTCATCTCCCGCACTCCGTCCTTTCCTTATCAGGTATCGGGCCACTCGGGCTGGATGAGCTGGAAGAGCTCCCGGAGCCCCTCCTCGTCCAGCCCGCAGTCCCAGTCGCAGCTTTTGAACTCGGCGGCGTAGATCGTGCTGTCCCCGTCGGCCATCAGTACGAAGCGGTTGCCGGTCCGGGAGCGGGTCTCCCGGTTGGGACCGGTCAGCTTGTAGATCGTCAAAAATTCCTGGGGCGCCGCACCGGGGTCCTGGTCCTTCCAGTAATAGAAGGTCGTGGCCCGTTCGCCGCTGACAATGTTGCTCTTTGCCAGGGTGATCACGCCGTCCCACGCATCGGGCAGGATCAGATACCACCCCTCCGAGTCGTTAAAATAGGTGTTAAACACCCGGATGGGGCTGCCCTGCAGGTCGTACTGCTGCCAGAGCACCGACCAAAAGCTCTCGGCATTCTCCTTGGCGTAGGCGGGCAGCAGACTGGGCCGAGGCAATTCCAGGATGCCGTCCCGGTTGATGTCCCGGGCCGCCACCGTACGCATGGAGTTCACCCGCCGGGTGCTCTCGCTCATGCCGCTCTCCGTATTCAGCGTGATGTTGACCAGGCGGCCATCCCGCCAGGCAAAGATGTCGGTGATGGTACTGATGCCGTTGCTCAGGTCGGAAGTGACGAAGAGCGCCGGAGCGGTCAGGCCGCCGTTTTTCACCGACCCGTTTCGCATGGCGGATATGCTGATAATCTCCTTCGACATGGGAGCGGTGTCCCGCAGGTTCATGGTCTTGTCGTTGGAATCGTAGTCGAACAGGTCGGCTTGTCCCTCGCCCTGGATGCTGTTGAGGTTGAGCACCATGATCTCCTTCTGGTTGTCCTTGTCGATGTCCAGCAGGGAGAACCGGTTATAGGAGGTGAACATCAGCTCCACATACTGCCCCTCCTGGTCGGAGTAGCGGTAAGCACCCAAATTATAGACCAGGCTGCTGATTTGCCAGCTCACCACCAGCTCCTTGTTTCGGAGATCATCGTCCAGGTTCTCATAGTCTACCGAGTAGATGGCGTTGCCGTCCCCCTTGATGACCGACTGGACCTCATAAGATTCGTCCTCCAATTGATGGAAGATGTAGATTTGAAGCTGCTGCTCGTCCCCCAGGATGCGGAAAAAAACCACAGCCTCCTGCACGCCGTCGCCGTCCAGGTCCACCAGTTGGATGGGCTGGGTGTTGGTGCCCTGAACAGGGCCCGCGTACTCCGCACCGGCGGCCCGGACCTCGTCAATCTTGGTATACAGGTTTTGATAGTCTGCCGGCGGCTCCGGCAGGCTGTAGAGATCGTCCGGCGGCTGAAACAGGCAGCCGGTCAGCAGAAGGAATACCGCGGCCACCAGGACCATTTTGCATTGAGCCACTCGCATGTCCGCTTTTCCCCCTTCTTTTGACCGCATGCTGCTATCTATCTAAGTATCATACCATATATCTGTTGTTTTGGGTATGGGGATTTTTTGATTTTTCACCCATATTGTTTCAATTTCGCTCTTGCCATTCGGATTTTTTTTGTGTATAATACTTGAGTATCCTTTGCCGGTGTGATGGAATTGGTAGACGTGACGGACTCAAAATCCGTTGGTGGCGACATCGTGTCGGTTCGAGTCCGACCACCGGCACCATGTCGAATGTTCATAAGGACACTGAACATTTGGGAGATAGGAGTAATCGAAAGATTACTCCTATCTTTTTCTGCGCTTTTGCTTGGCATAGGCTTGATATGCCAGTTCGCTGATGCACGGTGTAGGCGGCTCATGTGGAGGCGTTGCAAAATGGAGTGTAACGCCCTTTTCTTTAAGGGCAGCAATCCAACGCTCTGTCTGCCATACATCTCGCCCTATTCTTGAAATGTCCTTTGCAAGTACGGCAGCGATGCCCCCGGCCTCTATGTCGGCCTCCATTTGACGAAAAGCCGGACGGTCAAGGGTTAGTCCGGTCATGCCGTTGTGATGTAGTAGGCGAGGTTGTGATGCCCCATAGCGTTAGCGTATTGGGTGAGTGCTTCCTTTTGGCAGTCGATAGCTAATTGTGCTTCTGTTGCTACACGACAGTACACAGCGACTTTATACGGTTTTTCCATATTCTCACCCGGCCTTTCTTGTGATGTACTCAACAGCTACGCCCTGTCTTGTGTCTATCATCACGCTTTGGGGCAGACAGGCAACTTCCGGCGTGTCAAGGATGCCAACGAAATTGTAGTGGATTTCAAGGCGCTGCGTCCTGCCTTTGCCCGTTCCCTCGGCCTGATAGACAACGATTTTTTCTACCAACTCATTGAGGATCGTCGGGGTCAACTCTTGAATATTGGTGTACTTTTTCACCGTTTGGAGGAAACTGGCGGCGCTGTGCTTGCTCTTTTCTTCCGCGTCTATCTCCGCTTGCAGGGCGGAGATTTTCTTTTTCAGAGCAATCTGTTCATCGTCATACCGCTTGGTAATCATCATAAACCGCTCGTCAGAAAGTTTGCCGTTGGTGTTGTCCTCGTAGGTTTTAGTGAAAAGGCTATCCAACTCGGCACATCGGGTCAACATGGAGCTGTTGACAAAGTGCCTGACCATAAGCGTCGGGCTTGTCGGCTTTCTCAACCTCCGGCTTGGGCTGTTCGCCCTGCTCCGGGGGCTGCTGTTCCGGCTCCTGCTCTGATTTTTCCTGTTCCTGCGCCTTGCCGGAAATAGCCTCAAACGGAATAACCGTGTCCGGGGCGTCGGGAACAGGCACGTTCAGTTCGCCGGGGTCGGGAAGAACCTCGCTCATTTCAAATAGCGCCGCCTGGCCCTCATGGGCCAGCGTTACCGCCTCCGCGTCCGTCTGAATGAGCCCCGCTTTTCGAACTATTTTATCGAAAAGCGGGGTTCATCGTATGTGGAAAGCCTTGTGACAAGGGGCTTTCCGCTTTTTGTAGCTCCTGATTTGTTTTTCAAAATTCCTCAAACGCAAAAACAATATTTTTATATCGGGCCGAGATTTAGGGCAACACCGCGCAATGACATGAAAAAACCGCACCATCTGCCAATATCGGCAAAC
>ERZ781272.281-NODE-281-length-50411-cov-4.276928_pt1 | contig 50411 bp, 44 predicted proteins | sample MGYA00375850_ERZ781272 | MGnify/ENA primary metagenome ERZ781272 (study PRJEB29790, sample SAMN06051246) | human gut metagenome | host: Homo sapiens | place: USA: Cincinnati, Ohio | collected 2013-06-21 | study: EMG produced TPA metagenomics assembly of the Gut...
GAATTTAAGAATTTAAGAATTTAAGAATTTAAGAATTTAAGAATACAAGAATATAGGAATATAAATTTTTACGAATTTGCTTATTTTATGGGGATTAGAAGAAAATATTTAGGGAAACATCTTCATCAGTAGATGAAGATGGGCTATACTGTTAGGCTCGTGCCTCACCAAACATTATATGCCGGTGTAAGCGATTAGTACCAAATACAAGAGTTGGCCTCCCTGCTTAAAAATTTACAAACACAATTATTTATATTAAGACATATAATAAAATGATATCAGTACTTGGAGTTGAAAATAGGTGATATACGGGCTAATTTTAGCTGGTGGTAAAGGTAGCAGGTTATACCCTCTATCAAGAGCTGATCAACCGAAACAATTTCTAAAACTAATTAATGATAAAAGTTTTTTAGTTAATACGGTTGAGAGGATAACCCCAATAATAGATAAAGAAAATATTTATGTGGTTACAAACAAAGACTATAAAGAAAAAATAAGAGAAGAACTTTCGGATATGGTTAATGGAGAGAATATTTTTGCTGAACCTGCTAATAAAGAGACTGCTACTTGTATAGGCTTATCTGCAATAAAGCTCTTAAAACAAGATGCTAATGCAGTTATGGTGGTTTTACCATCTGATCACTATATTCAAGGTGAGAATAATTATACAAATACCTTATCTCAAGGAATTGAAATTGCTAATAGGAGAAGGTGTATTGTAACATTGGGAATAGAACCTAGCAGACCTGAAACAGGGTATGGATATATAGAAATGGGTGAGAGAACTAATGGAAATATACCAACTTATAAAATAGCTAGATTTACAGAAAAACCAAACTTAGAAGTTGCAAAAGATTTTATTCTAAAAGGAACCTATTTATGGAATTCTGGAATTTTTATATTTAGAGCAGATGTTATATTAAGAGAAATAGAAAAGTATCTTCCTAAACTGCATAAACCATTAATGGAGATATATAAAAATTTAGGCGAACCAGAGGAAGAAAAAGTAATAAAAGAACAATATGAGCTGATAGATGGAATATCAATTGATTTTGGAGTTATGCAGAAAACTAGAAAAGCTTATGTAATAAAAAGTGATTTTGGATGGGATGATATGGGTAGCTTTGGAGCACTAAGTAGATTGTTAAATAGCCATAGAAATAATAATGTATCTCAAAATGTATATGTAGACGAGTGTGAGAATTGCTCTATATTTGGTGGTAAAAATCTTATAATAGGTTTTGGAGTAAAGGATTTGGTTATAGTAGATGCCGGAGATGTAATACTTGTTATGGATAAAAATAAAGATCAAGAAATAAAACATTTATTAAATAAATTGAACGAAAAAAGTGAATATAATAAATTTTTATAAGATAAAAATACACACATTATCATAATTAGACTTTATGAAAATGTGTGCATTTTATTATTTAGTTATAAAATTTACATATTATTAAAGATAAGTAATTAGAAAGCGGTAATTATAAGGAAGATAGTGTGCAGTTATATTTCAAATTTAGTAAATAAATATAATTGCAGAGAAGTTTAAACTACTACAAAATATAGTATACTTTATTTAGAGGAGAAAGAACTAATATGAAGATATATGAACAAATAGCAGAAGATATTAAAAAATATATAGTTTCTAATAAGATATTTCAAGGATACAAACTGCCGTCCATTACTAAATTGTGTGAAAAATATAATTGTAGTAAAGGAACTGTTATCAAAGCTTATGATACATTATGTAAAGAGCACATAGTATATTCTTCACCTCAAAGAGGATTCTTTGTAGCAGATAATCTTATGCGCTTTAGTGAAGAAAGTTCAGGTATATATGATTTGTCTACTGGAAATCCATTAGTTAGTAACATTCCAGTAGTAGATATTCAGCATTGTTTAAATTCAGCAGTAGAGCTCTATAGTAATATTTCTTTAGCTGGAGGATCAAGAGGAGTTCCATCAGTATTAGAAATACTTCCTGATTTATTAGTTAAAAGCGATATTTATTGTAAGAATAAAAATATATATATATCACAAGGAGTCTTGCAAGTATTGACATTATTATCAAAAATGCCATTTCCTAATGGTAATGATACAATACTTATTGAAGAGCCATCATATATATATTATATAAATTTTTTAAAAGCCGATAATATAAAGGTAAAAACTATAAAAAGAGATGAAAATGGCATAGATTTAAAGGAACTAGAAGAAATATTCAAAAAGGAAAAAATCAAATTTTTTTATACAATACCTAGAAATCATAATCCATTAGGAACATATTATTCTTTAAAAACTAGAAAAACAATTGCTAAGCTTGCGGAAAAATATGGTGTATATATTGTTGAAGATGATTACTTTTCAGATTTATGCAATTTGTCTCACTATTCACCAATATATTATTATTCAGAGTTAAAAAACTGTATATATTTAAAAAGCTATTCTAAAACAATACCTTATATAAGGATTGGGGTTGCTGTAATTCCTGATAGCTTAATTGATACATACGAAAAATGGATTGATTATTCATATTACTATTCATATTATATGCCTTCATTAGTTTCTCAAGCTACATTTGAGTCATATATAAAAAGCAATATATATGAAAAGCATACAACAATACTTGCTGGAAATATAAAAGACCTTTTAAGAACATTTAGAAAAATAACTTCTAAGTGGGATGAAGATATTGTTAAAGTGATAGGAGGAGTTTCTGGATATTATTCAACATTAGTTTTGAATGAAAATATTAATTGTGATAAATTAATTGAGAATTTAAAGAAAAGAAATGTATTTGTATCATCAAATGTAGAAGCTTATTATAATATAAATAAATTTGATAATAGTATAAGGGTAAGTAGTGCCAGGTTAAATATTGATCAATTAAAAATAGCATTAAATATTATTTATGAAGAAATTTTAAGATTGGCAATTATATAAGAATATAGGAATTTAAATGCTTTAAACATTTAAATTCCTATTATTAAGTAAAGTTTATTTATTAAATTGTGGTAAATAATCTTTATGGGCTTCTAATAGTTCATCTAACAATATTTTTGCGATTTTTTCTGATGGAATTAATGGATTAATTGTTAATGCAAGAAGTGCTTTATTATAATCTCCTTCAACAGCCGCATCTACAACTAATTTTTCAAATGATTTTATTGTTTGAACAAGACCATTTACTGCAACAGGAAGTTTTCCAGTAGCTATTGGTTTTGGACCATCTTTAGTTATAATACATGAAATTTCTACTGCTGAATTATCATCAATTCCTTCAATAGCACCATTATTTCGTGTGTTAACTGGTTGAATATCACATTTGTTGTTATAAATAGAATTAATTAGTCTACATGCAGCATCAGAATAATATGCACCACCACGTTTTTCTAATTGAGGTGGTTTAATATCTAAGTTTTCATCCTTATATAATTCGAATAAATCTTTTTCTAGGCGTTGAACAACTTCTGCTCTAGTTTCACCTTTAGAGAACTCAGCCAATTCTTCTTTAAGCATATCTTCTCTTTGGAAATAATATTTGTGATATGGGCAAGGCATCATTCCAAGAGCCTTAATAAATTCTGGGCTCCATTCAAAGTCTTTAATATTTTTAACTATTGAACCCATTTTACCTTCTGCAATTGAATTGATTACTTCTTCGGTAACATTTTTTCCATCAAGGTAAATTTCTTTTCCAAATACCATATGATTTAATCCGGCAAATGTCATATTAATACGGCTATGGTCTACATCTAAAAGATTAGCTACTGCTTTTTCCATACCAATTGGAACATTACATAATCCAATAACTTTCTTGTTTTTTCCATATTTAAGAAGAGCTTCAGTTACCATTCCAGCAGGATTTGTGAAGTTAATAAGCCAAGCATTTGGACATAATTCAGCCATGTCTTTATCGATATCTAATATTACTGGAATTGTTCTAAATGCTTTAAACATTCCACCTGCACCATTTGTTTCTTGACCAATTACACCATGGCTTAAAGGTATTCTTTCATCCTTGATTCTAGCATCTAAAAGACCAACTCTAAGTTGTGTTGTAACAAAATCAGCATCTTTTAATGCTTCTCTTCTATCTAAAGTTAGATGAATATCTATAGGAACACCAGCTTTTTTTACCATTCTTTTAGCTAAAGCTCCTACTATTTCTAATTTTTCTTTTCCAGCTTCAATATCAACAAGCCATATTTCACCTACTGGTAATTCATTATATCTTTTTATAAAACCTTCTATCAATTCTGGTGTGTAACTTGATCCACCGCCAATTGTTACTATTTTAATTTTATCTTTCATATCTAAAACCTCCCTTAAATAGTTCTGTAAGTTCATGTTATATCTATAGATAGTTTTATTCAAGAAGATAAAAATACGATTATACTAGTACAGTTTTATGTTATTAAGTGAATATTTTAAATGTATATTGTAGATTTGAGGAATAATTACATTTTTTATTCAAAATATATATACAGACGAATGTGAGAATTGCTCTATATTTAGTGGCGAAAATCTTATTATGTGTGCATTTTATTATAAATTATACAATATAATTTTAAGAATAATTAATGAAAAAGTGGTAATTACAATTATCCTTACAAAATAATTTTAATAAATTCATTTAAATTATCGCTAAATATTATAAAAACGTAAACATGTGAGAATAAATCTAAAATATTTATATTAATAATAAATTTTATTGCAATTTATTACTTAAGAATCTATAATAAACTTAAAGAGTGGTAATGTCCAGTTCTGCTTTTTATAGTTTTATAAAGGAGGGGATTTAATGTTAATAAAAAATTGCAATATAGTATATTACGATAGGATTGAAAAAGGATCAGTATTAATTAAAGATGGAAAGATAAAGGAAATAAACACAGATACGTTGGATGACAATGTATTAGATGCTGAGGGATTATATTTAGCGCCAGGATTTATCGATGTACATATTCACGGAGCAGGTGGATGTGATACCATGGATGGAACAGTCGAATCAATTAATAAAATTTCGAAAGCAATAGTAGAACATGGTGTTACATCATTTACACCAACTACAATGACTGTTTCAATCGAAGAAATAAGAAATTCATTAAAAGCTATAAAAGAATCAAAGGAAAATGGAACTAAAGGAGCGCAAGTTTTAGGAGCGCATTTAGAAGGACCTTTTATAAGTTATGAGGCACTTGGAGCACAAAATGGAAATTATGTATTAGAACCAACTATTGATAACTTCAAGAAAATAAGCGATGGATATGAAGATGTGATTACATCAGTAACATTAGCCCCTGAAGTAGAAGGTGCAGGAGAATTAATCCAATATATTTCTGAAAAAGGAATAGTATGTTCTATAGGGCATACTAAAGCAACATATGAAGAGTGTATAGAGGCAATAAAACTTGGAGCATCTCATAGCACACATTTATATAATGCAATGACAGGATTCAAACATAGAAGTCCAGGAGTTGTTGGAGCTACATTTGATACAGATATTACAACAGAAACCATTTCAGATGGTATTCACATATCATATCCCGCTTTAAGAGTTGCATATAAACAAAAAGGAACAGATAAGGTTTTACTTGTAAGTGATTCTATGATGGCTTGCTGTATGCCAGATGGAGACTATTCATTAGGAGGGCAAAAAGTTACTGTTAAAAATGGTGTTGCTACACTTGAAGATGGAGTGTTAGCTGGATCAGTTTTAACTTTAGACAAAGCAGTAAGAAACATATATAAGAATTCAAAACTTCCATTAAATGAAATAGTTAAAATGGCAACATATAATGGCGCAAGACATTGCAAAGTTGAAGATCATAAGGGATTAATAAAAGAAGGATACGATGCAGATATAATTTTATTTGACGATAATATAAACATTAAAAAAGTATTTATTAATGGAAAAGAGAAGTTCTAAATTATAAGTAGTTTGACATAATATATTTAAGAAAAAATAACAAGGATTAATTTATGAATATTTATAAGTTGTGGTAAAAAGATAAAGTAGATTTTGCCACAACTTATATTAAAAACTGCTTATATTTTAGATTCTATTCAAGGTGGGACTTATATGGATGTAAGAAAAGAAGAGAAAATTATAGAGGCATTAGTATATTTGGAAAATAAAAAAAATAGAGGAATAAGTGCATATGAGCTTAGTGAATATATGAAAATGGATAGAGCCAATGTAAGCAGATATTTAAATAATTTATATAAGGAAAAAAGGGTTAATAAATCGAACGGAAGACCGGTTCTATATAGTAGTTTTAAGCTCAAAGATGTTGATACTGGAAAAGAAAAAGAAGAAGAGGTTATAAAAGAAAGAGAAAGAGAAGATGAATTAGTTGTAAAAAAAGATAGCTTAGATAGACTTGTGGGTGCAGAATTATCATTAAAGCTACCTATACAGCAAGCTAAAGCAGCAATGCTTTATCCACCAAGAGGACTCCATACATTAATTTTAGGTGAAACTGGTGTGGGAAAATCATTATTTGCAGAAATGATGTATTCATTTGCTAAGGAATCTAGAGTTATAGATGAAGATGCACCATTTATAAGATTTAATTGCGCAGATTATGCTGATAATCCTCAATTAGTTGTTGCACAGATCTTTGGAGTTAAAAAGGGAGCATTTACAGGTGCGGATTCAGACAAAGAGGGACTATTAAAAAAAGCAGATGGTGGAATTTTATTTCTTGATGAAATACATAGATTATCTCCACAAGGTCAGGAAATGTTATTTACATTTATAGATAAAGGAACGTTTAGAAGACTTGGAGACACAGAAGAACAAATAAAAGCTGAAGTTCAAATAATTTCGGCAACTACTGAAGACCCGCAATCATTTATGTTAAAGACTTTCACTAGAAGAATTCCTATGACAATAGTTTTACCGCCATTAAGAGAGAGAACATTAGAAGAAAGATACTTACTTTTAGAATCTTTCATTAAAGAAGAGTCGGTTAGACTCGGAAAGAGCATATATATAAGCAAAAATTCAATAATATCATTTTTGCTTTATGATTGTAATAACAATATAGGGCAATTAAGAAGCGATGTACAATTATCATGCGCAAAGGCATTCTTAAATTATAAGGTTAATAAAAGTAATTTCATATTAATAGATCAAAGTGAACTACAATCAAGAGTTCAAAAAGGAATCATAAATTTAAAGTCACATAGAAAAGAAGTAGAAAAAATATCAAACAATATGAGTGATATTGTACAATTTTCAAATAAAGAAGATGTTTTAATACCACTGAATTTAGAAAATGATTCAGACAAGGATATAACGAACTTAAGCTTTTATTCCATGATAGAAAAGAAAATGGAAGAGTTAAAGGCACAAGGAATAGATGAAGAAAAAATGAATGATCTTTTAAACATTGATTTAGAAGAACATTTTAAAAAATATATAAGTAGCTTAAGTAATGAAATTGAAAAAAGTGAACTTTCAAAAGTAGTCGATATTAAGTTAATAAATATAGTTGAAGAGATGTTACAAATAGCATCAAAGAAACTAAACAGAGAATTTGAACAAAAGGTTTATTTTGGATTGGCTTTACATTTGCAAGGAAGTATTGAAAGAATGACATTAGGAATAAAAATACGTCATCCAAAGCTCAACTTAATTAGAGCACAATACAGAGAAGAATTTATGGTAGCAATGGAAATAGTAAAAATAGTAGAAAATAAATTTAATATAGAAGCACCACTAGATGAAATTGGTTATATAACTATGTTTTTAGCAGCCAGTAGAGAAGAAAATAATGAGCTGCTTGAAGAAAAGGTAAACGTCTTAGTAATTATGCATGGAAGAAATACTGCAACAAGTATGGTTGAAGTTGCTAATACATTAATTGGAGAAGAATATGTAAAAGCATTAGATATGCCATTAACAATGAAAGCAGAAGATATGCTTCAAATTGCAAAAGAAGAAATATCAAAAATGAAAAATGATAAAGGCGTGTTGATGCTGGTCGACATGGGGTCTCTAATTAATTTTGGTGAAATTATATCAAGTGAGTTAGGAATACAAATAAAAACAATAGATATGGTTACAACATTAACAGTACTTGAAGCGGGAAGAAAGGCTTTAAATGGTAGGAATCTTGAAAGTATATATACTTCTTGTCAAGAGATAGGAAGATTATCAATACAGATGGAAAAAGAAGATTATACAGTTGATAAAGAACTTGCAATAATAACAACATGCTTTACAGGAGAAGGTGCAGCAGAAAAAATAAAAGATAGAATACTTTCATCTTTAAATGATTCTAACAAGATTAAAGTAATACCATTAAACATTTTAGATAAAAAGGACTTTTTAAAGAAAGTAAAAACATTAAAAGAAAAATACACAATACTTGCTATAGTTGGTACTGTAAATATATTTATAGATGGAGTGCCATTTATATCAGCTCAAGAAGTGTTTTTGAATAAAGGAATTGAACAATTAGAAAATTTAATTGAAGTTGAACAAGAATTTTTAAAGATTACAAGATCATTAGAAGGGCAAATACACATAAAAGATATCAATTGTAAAAATATGGTTGCAAATATAAGAGATACTATAACTAATATAGAAGAGAGTTTGCAAATCAAAATAAAACATGAAATTAAAATTGGAATTTTAATTCACACAGCATTCTTAATAGAAAGATTAGTAAATGGAAAGAAAGAAGTCAAGTTTAAGGACTTAGAAAACTACAGACATAATAAAAACAGAGAGTTTATATTAGTTAAAAAGGCACTTAAACTAATCGAAAATACTTATAAAATCAATGTTGGAGATGATGAATTAGCTCATATAGTAAGGATGATTATAGAGAACTAATAAACTGTGTAAAATAATCATCATAGTGTGTAAAAGAAAGAGTGTGTATTTATATATTACACATTAAACAACTTAAATTACACAGTTAATAATACACCTAAGATGACGATTACAGGCATTTATAATGGAAGATAAGATTTATGGACTTTGGCATGATAATTGCTATATATATTAGTGTAAATAAAAATAATAAGGAGGAAGTTATCATGAAAAGAATATTATTAGTATGTTCAGCTGGAATGTCGACAAGTTTATTAGTATCTAAAATGCAAGCATCAGCAGAAAATCAAAAAATTGAATGTGAAATAAATGCAACTGCAGAAGCTGAACTAAAAGACAGAATTGATGATACAGACGTAATATTGTTGGGACCTCAAGTAAGATTTCTACTATCAAAAATAAAAAAGAGTGTAGAATCTAAAGGCATACCAGTAGAAGTTATAAATGCAGTAGATTATGGAACAATGAATGGTGAAAAAGTGTTAAAACAAGCATTAGATCTTATTAAATAATAAGATATTACAGAGTATTTGGACGTAGCATAGAAGGAGAATAGTTATGGAAGAAATAATAATGAATCTTATATTACACAGTGGTGAAGTAAGAAGTTATTCAATGGAAGCAATTCAGGCTGCCAAAAGAGGTAATATAGAGGAAGCTAAAGAGCTAATTGAGAAAGCAGATAAAGAACAAGTGGAATCTCATAAGGTTCAAACTTCATTAATACAAAACGAGGCAGCAGGAAATAAAGCAGAAGTATCATTGTTATTAGTTCATGCACAAGATCACTTAATGACAAGTATGACTTTGAAGGATTTAGCAGTAGAATTGATAGATATACACGAAATAATTCAAAGTAAGTAGAATTACTTTTCCAGTTGAGTAAGAAAGAAGGGTTTAGTATGAAGTATGTAATAGGTGTTGATGCTGGAGGTACAAAAACAGAAGCAGCAGCTTATAACTTAAATGGTGAATGTATAAAAAGCTCTATAAAAGGTTTTGGAAATTTATTAAACAATACGGAAATAGCTTTAGCTAATATATCAGATGCGATAACAGAGATTGCTTCTGACTTAGGTTGTGAAGATTTAGATGGAATTTATATCGGGGCAGCTGGAGCAGAAGTAGGGAATAATTCTAAGTTAATAAAAGAAAAGATACAGTCGCAAATAAACGTAACAGTAGAAGTTATGAATGATGCTGAGATTGCTTTAAAAGCTATGTTAAAAGGAAAAGATGGAATTCTAACTATAGCAGGAACAGGATCAATTGCATTTGGTATAAATAGCGGAAGATCTTCACGATGTGGTGGATGGGGAAATCTTCTAGGTGATGAAGGTAGCGGATATAAAGTGGCAATATGTGCTATCCAAAGAATGATAAAAGAAGAAGAATCATTACCACAATCAAAACTAACAAAGAGCATATTAGAAAAATTACAAATTGAATGTGTTAATGATATTACTGAATTTGTATATTCATCAACTAAGGACAACATTGCATCAATAGCCCCTATAGTTGCAAGACTTGGAGAAGACGACGACGATATATCTAAAAATATTTTATGTGAGCAAGGAATAGAACTAGCTAAAACAGTAGAAAAGTTATACAAAAAGTTAGGATTTGAAAGTTGTTCAGTAGCATTAGTTGGTGGCGTAATAAGAAAAGCAAAAGTTGTTAGAAGCGCTTTTGAAAATTATCTAAGAGAAAATATGTGTATTGATGAAATAGTAGATGATGATATTTCACCAACCAAGGGAGCATACTATATATACATTAACCAAAGTAAATAGAGGTGATTATTAATGAAAAGGTTAGGAATTTCGGTTTATCCAAATCATACAGAAATAGATGAAATAGTAGATTATATTCATTTGGCAGGAAAATATGGCTTTAAAAGAATCTTTACATGTTTATTATCTGTGGCGGATAAGAATGTAGATGATGTAATAAGTGAATTTAAGGTTATGCTTAAGGCTGCAAAAGAAGAAAATATGGAAGTTATTGCAGATTTAGATCCAACTATCTTCAAGAATTTAGGCGCATCTATATATGACTTAAAAGTATTCAAAGATATGGGATTAGATGGTATAAGACTAGATATGGGATTTAGTGGCCAAGAAGAAGCTATAATGTCATTTAATGAATATGGATTGAAAATAGAGTTAAATGTAAGCAATGGTACAAGATATATAGATAATATATTATCATATAAAGCTAATTTAAATAATTTATATGGATGTCATAATTTCTATCCACATAGATATACAGGACTGTCATTAGATCACTTCATTAAATGTTCAAAACAATTTAAAGAACTAGGGATTAATGTAGCAGCATTTGTTAATTCTCCAAGTGCAAAATATGGTCCTTGGCCAGTATCAGAGGGACTATGTACATTAGAAATGCATAGGGAGCTTCCAATTGATGTTCAAGCAAAACATTTAATGGCAACAGGCTTGGTGGATGATATTATAATAGCTAATTCTTTTGCTAGTGAAGAGGAACTAAAATTATTAAGTGAACTTAATAAGGAAAAAATAACATTCAAAGTCAAATTTGATGAAAGTGCTAGAGAGTTAGATAGAAAGATTGTATTAGAAGAATATCACTATAATAGAGGTGATGTTTCTGAGTACATGATAAGATCTACTCAAAGCAGAGTTAAGTATAAAAATGAAAGTTTTCCTCCTATAAATACGCCGAATATTCAAAGAGGGGATATTTTGATAGATTCTGATTTGTATACTAGATATGCAGGAGAACTTCAAATAGCCTTAAAGGAAATGAAAAACGAAGGTAAAACTAATGTTATAGGGAAAATAGTTGACGAAGAAAAATTCCTATTAGATTATATAGAGCCATGGAGTAGTTTTGGTTTTATAGAAGAAAAATAATATTAATAAAGGGGAGAATATATTATGAATAAGTTTTTTGAATGGATGGAAGAACATTTTATTCCAATAGCGGGCAAAATAGGGTCACAAAGACATTTAGTTGCAATTCGTGATGGATTTGCTACTTTAACTCCATTAATTATGGCTGGTGCCTTTGCTACATTATTTAATAATTTAGGGTTTGAGTTCTATCAAAATTTTATGAATTGGTTATTACCAGCCAACTGGAAGAACTTTGGTGGTGACATCTGGAATGCTTCATTTGGACTTATGTCAATATTAGTAGTTTTTTCAATATCATATCATTTAGCAAGATCTTATGATAAAGATGGCTTATCAGCAGGTGTTGTATCAGTAGCAGCATCATGGATGTTATATAAAACAACAGAAGATGGTACATTACCACTTACTTTTGTAGGTTCACAAGGTTTGTTTGTTGCTATTATAGTTGCAATTATTGCAACAGAAATCTTTGTTAAGTTAATAGGAAATCCTAAGTTAGTAATAAAAATGCCTGATGGTGTGCCACCAGCAGTAGCAAAATCTTTTGCAGCATTAATTCCATCTATTGTAGTTCTATGTGTTACAGCAGGAATTTTAGAAATATTCAAAGTATTAGGATTACCAGATATACACCAAGCTTTATTTAATGTTATTCAAGCACCGCTTCAAGGTGTAGCTGGAAGCTTAGGCGGAGTTCTAGTAATAGTATTTATGATTCACTTATTATGGTTCTTTGGTTTACATGGTTCAAATATCATGGCTCCAATTATAAATGCATTATTATTACCATTAACTATGGCAAATACAGAAGCTTTTGCAAGTGGTAAAGCAGCAAAATATATTCTAAACAGTCAATTTATAGATTCATATGTAAACATGGGTGGATCTGGAACAACAATTGCTTTACTTATAGCAATATTAATAATTGCAAAAAGAAAGAGTGCACAACAAAAGATGATGGTAGGTTTAGGTATAGCACCAGGATGTTTCAATATTAACGAACCAGTAATCTTTGGTATGCCAATAATATTAAATCCAATTTATTTTGTACCATTTATATTAGCACCTATGGCATGTACAGTAATAGCTTATGCATTAACAGCAATCGGATTTGCTCCAAAAGTTGTAGTTATGGCTGGTTGGACAACACCACCAATTCTAGGGGCAATACTTTCTACTAACTCAATCAGAGGTGGTATAACAGCACTTATTTGTCTAGCAGCAGCAGTGGTAATATATCTTCCATTTGTAGCTATGGCAGCTAAGCAAGAAAATGCAGCAGCTAATAAAGTAGAAAATCAAGTAACAGTATAACAGTATTAAGTTGAGTTGAAGAAATCTTAGCTAAAGTTTAAATGATAAAACTTTAGCTAAGATTCTACATAAATATTAAGAATATAAAGAAAGCAGGGATATGTTATGAAAGTTATTATTACAAAAGATTATAATGAAATGAGTAAGTTAGCAGCAAACATGATTAAAGAGACTGTTAATGAAAAACCAAATTCTGTATTAGGATTAGCAACAGGAAGTACTCCTGAAGGTTTATACAATAATCTTATTGAAATGAATAGAAATGGAGAAATAGATTTCTCAAATGTTACAACTATTAATTTAGATGAATATATAGGTTTAAATGGAGATAATCCACAAAGCTATAGATATTTCATGAATAACAAATTATTCGATCATATTAATATTAATAAGGAAAGAACTTTTGTACCAAGTGGTGTAGCAGAAAATATTGAAGAAGAAGCTAAGAACTATGATAAGAAAATTGACGAGCTAGGTGGAATTGATGTACAAATACTTGGAATTGGCGTTAATGGCCATATAGGATTTAATGAACCTGATGAAGTATTAATAGCAGGTACACATAAAACTGGATTAACACAAAGTACTATAGAAGCGAATTCAAGATTTTTTGATAAAATAGAAGATGTGCCAACAGAAGCAATAACTATGGGATTAGGTCAAATTTTAAAATCAAAAAAAATAATTTTAATAGTTAAAGGAACAAACAAAGCTGATGTTGTAAGAGAATTATTAAAAGGTGTGATCACAACTAATAATCCATCAACTATGCTTAATATGCATAGAGATGTAACTATATTAATGGAAGAAGAAGTTAGTAAATTAATTTAATAAATTTTTAATTATGAATTTATTGTAAACATCCTGATATAGTATTATTATAATAATATATATTAAATTTACAATTTAGTAATAAAATTTGCATTGAAATGATTATGTTATTTTAATATTATTATTGTAATTAGAGAATGAAGGATGTGATTAAATCTTGATGATAAATAATCATAAACTAATGGGAGGGAATATACTTAAGTATTCTAATACCGAAGCTATCTCTCTAATTAATAAAAATAGATTTATATGGGGGAACGTAAAACCAGACTGTGTTCCACAATATAAACGTATAAGACACTATTTTGATGAAAGTATAGATATGGTAATTAATAAGATATTATATTTATCATCTCTTACTATATATGATGTACACTATGGAATGACGATGGCTAAGTTCAGTGAAGAATTAGGTGTTGTTTGCCATTTTTTATGTGATTATTTTTGTGCTCCACATTATTATAGATGGGAATGTACTAGTACAAAAATAATGAAAGATCATATGTTATATGAGAAGAGATTAGCTAAAAAAAGCAAAACATTTATACCGGGAGGTATATTAACTGCGAAAATAAATCCAAATGCCACTAAAGATTTTTTGATAGATTTACAAAAGCAATATGAGAGTGTGATAGATTTTAATAATGATCTAACGTTCGCATACTATGTTTGTGACAGTATCTTAAATATGATTTTAAATAATGTACTTACTAATGAAAGTAAGATTAAAAAGGTTATATAAAATCAAAAAAATTGCCTAAAATTTAGGCAATTTTTTTGATTTTTTTATGCATAAATCTATAAGATGGAATATAGCGCAACTAAATATATTAGCATGTGTTCATGCATTTAAAGGAGGAAGGTATCATATATAATGCTGAAGTAAATATAGAAAAATTTAGGAAGATATAATTCATGAAGATGTAGTTAATAGGGTAAAACATTAGATTATGAACATATAAAACATATTTTGAATGTAAATGAGTTGACATATGTATTAATTAAAAATATACTAAAATGTACGTCTTTATTATTTTTAATAATAAAAGTTGATAATATTTTACTCCATATTAATATACACGATTTTATTAATGATTTATATAACTCATATTTATAAAAAGTTATAATAAACTTGACATAGAAATGGATGGATATGATAAAATTATAAATTATAGTATATTATATGATTTGTTGAATATAAAATAATAATTAATTATGCATTGGGGGATAATTTAAATAGAGTATATTAGATTAAGGAGAGAAGCGGAATGGAGAGAAGCAAAAGTATATCGATGGCAGTAATTAAAAGACTACCTAAATATTATAGATATCTTGGTGAATTAATGAAGAATGATGTTGATAGGATTTCTTCAAAAGAATTAGGAGAAAAAATAGGTTTTACAGCTTCTCAAATTCGTCAAGACTTAAATTGTTTTGGAGACTTTGGGCAGCAAGGTTATGGCTATAATGTAAAAGAGCTATATACGCAGATAGGATGTATATTAGGACTAGATAAAGGGTATGAAGCAGTATTGATAGGAGCAGGTAATATAGGTCAGGCTGTTGCTAATTATACTAGGTTTGAAGATTTAGGAGTTAATATAGGTACTATTTTTGATGTTAATCCTAAATTAGTTGGAATGAAAATAAGAGATATAGAAATAAGAGATATAGATGAGTTAAAAGAAACTCTAGATAGTAAAAAAATAGATATAGGGATAATTTGTGTTCCTCAAAAGAATGCGCAAAATGTTGCTGATGAATTAATAAGAGGTGGAGTTAAAGCAATGTGGAATTTTGCTCCAGTTGATTTAGTTGTTCCAAGTGATGTAAAGGTAGAAAATGTTCATTTAAGTGAGAGTTTAATGACATTAATTTATTTACTAAACGAATAAATTTGTTAAATAAATAATTTATATTAAAAGGAAAAAATATAAGCTTTTAATATAAATTATTTATTTTTTATTCATATATGAGTTTTTGTATGAACAATGCAGATAAAAGGTATAAAAAAGTTGGATGGAAAGATAATATTTTATTGCAAATAATGTAACTCCGTATTATAATTTTAAATAAGGAGATTTAAGCTCCGGTGTTTTTTTGTTCAAGCTTGTTAATATTATAACAAGCATATTTAATATTTTTAAAATTGTAAGAAAATTAAAAAAATAAATAATATGATTTTAAAGGGAGAGTAAAAAACATGGAATTAGAAAATGTTATCCTTGAAAAAGAAGGACATTTAGCAGTTGTTACAATTAATAGACCAAAAGCATTAAATGCTTTAAATTCGGCAACATTAAAAGACTTAGATATAGTTCTAGATGATTTAGAAAAAGATAGCGACATATATGCAGTTATATTAACAGGAGCAGGAGAAAAATCCTTTGTTGCTGGTGCTGACATAGCTGAAATGAAAGATTTAAATGAAGCTCAAGGTAAAGAATTTGGTGAGCTTGGAAACAAAGTATTTTTAAGACTTGAGAACTTGGACAAGCCGGTTATAGCGGCTATTCAAGGTTTTGCACTTGGTGGCGGATGTGAAATATCGATGGCTTGTGATATAAGAATTGCATCTGAAGCAGCTGTATTCGGACAACCTGAAGTAGGTCTTGGAATAACACCAGGATTTGGTGGAACTCAAAGACTACCAAGAATAGTTGGTCTTGGAAAAGCTAAGGAAATGATTTATACAGGAAGAAATATTAAAGCTGATGAAGCTTATAGAATAGGATTAGTTAATAAGGTAGTACCTTTAGAAAATCTTATGGAAGAAGCAAAGAAAATGGCTTCAATAATTATATCTAATGCACCAATTGCTGTTAAGCTAGCTAAAGATGCTATAAACAGAGGTATGCAAGTAGCAATAGATGAAGCTGTTATGATAGAAGCAGCTGACTTTGGTAAATGCTTCTCAACAGAAGATCAAACTGAAGGAATGAGCGCTTTCTTAGAAAGAAGAAAAGAAAAGAATTTCCAAAACAAATAATTTTTTTAGTCAAAAATCTATTAGAGATTTATATATAGTTTGCCTACTAGTAGGCTCCAATTAACAAGGAGGGTAATTTAATGAATTTCCAATTAACTAGAGAACAAGAATTAGTACAACAAATGGTTAGAGAATTCGCAGTAAATGAAGTTAAGCCATTAGCTGCAGAAATCGATGAAACTGAACAATTCCCAATGGAAAATGTAAAGAAAATGGGAAAATTAGGAATGATGGGTATTCCATTTTCTAAAGAAGTTGGAGGTGCAGGCGGAGATGTTCTTTCTTACATAATAGCTGTAGAAGAATTATCAAAAGTTTGCGGAACAACAGGGGTTATACTTTCAGCTCATACTTCATTATGTGCTTCAGTAATTAACGAACATGGTACTCCAGCTCAAAAAGAAAAATACTTACCAGACTTATGCTCAGGCAAAAAGATTGGTGCTTTTGGTTTAACTGAACCAGGTGCTGGTACAGATGCTGCTGGACAACAAACAACTGCAGTATTAGATGGAGATCATTATGTATTAAATGGATCAAAAATATTCATAACAAATGGTGGAGTTGCTGAAACATTCATCGTATTTGCTATGACTGATAAGTCGATGGGAACAAAAGGAATTTCTGCATTCATAGTAGAAAAATCTTTCCCAGGATTCTCAATTGGTAAACTTGAAAACAAAATGGGAATCAGAGCATCTTCTACTACAGAATTAATTTTTGAAGACTGTATAGTTCCAAAGGAAAACTTAATTGGAAAAGAAGGTAAAGGATTTGGAATAGCAATGAAGACTCTTGATGGAGGAAGAATTGGTATTGCTGCTCAAGCTTTAGGTATTGCAGAAGGCGCTTTTGAAGAAGCTGTTGCATACATGAAAGAAAGAAAACAATTTAAAAAACCTCTTTCAGCTTTCCAAGGATTACAATGGTATATTGCTGAAATGGATGTTAAGATCGAAGCTGCAAAACATTTAGTTTATAAAGCTGCTTGTAAGAAACAATTAGGTCAACCATATACAGTTGATGCTGCAAGAGCTAAATTATTTGCTGCAGAAGTTGCTATGGAAGTAACAACTAAGGCAGTACAATTATTTGGTGGATACGGATATACTAAAGAATATCCAGTAGAAAGAATGATGAGAGATGCTAAGATAACTGAAATCTATGAAGGAACTTCAGAAGTTCAAAAGATGGTTATCGCAGGAAGCATTTTAAGATAGGAGGACTTTTAGAATGAATATAGTAGTTTGTGTAAAACAAGTTCCAGATACTACAGCCGTTAAAATAGACCCAAAGACTGGTACATTAATCAGGGATGGTGTTCCAGCAATTATAAATCCAGAAGATAAACATGCTCTAGAAGCAGCTTTACAAATAAAAGAACAAACTGGTGCTAAAGTGACTGTTGTGAGCATGGGTATTCCTGCTGCAAAAGCTGCATTAAGAGAAGCATTATGTATGGGAGCTGATGAAGCCATCCTATTAACAGATAGAGCATTAGGAGGAGCTGATACTTTAGCTACTTCAAAAGCTTTAACAGGAATGATTAAGAAATTAGATTACGATATAATCTTTGCTGGAAGACAAGCAATCGATGGAGATACTGCACAAGTAGGACCAGAAATTGCTGAACATTTAAACATTCCTCAAGTAACTTACGTTCAAGACGTTAAAGTTGAAGGAGATACATTAATAGTTAATAGAGCATTAGAAGACGGACATCAAGTTGTAGAAGTTAAAATGCCATGTTTATTAACTGCAATTGAAGAATTAAATGAACCTAGATATATGAATGTTGCAAACATATTCTCAACTTCTGATGATGAAATCAAAGTTTGGAGTGCAGCTGATATAGATGTAGCTGTAGAAGAATTAGGACTTAAAGGATCACCAACTAAGGTTAAGAAGTCAATGACTAAAGAAGTTAAGGGTGCTGGAGAATTAGTTAAAGAGGATGCTAAAACTGCTGCAACTTACGTTTTAGGAAAATTAAAAGAAAAACACTACATCTAAGATAATAGGAGGTTAATTTATTATGAATATAGCAGATTATAAAGGCGTTTGGGTCTTTGCTGAACAAAGAGAAGGCGAATTACAAAAAGTATCTTTAGAATTACTTGGAGAAGGAAGAAGACAAGCAGATAAATTAGGAGTTAAGTTAACAGCTTTATTATTAGGTGATAATGTTGCTCACTTAGCTGATGAATTAGCTAAACATGGTGCTGATGAAGTTTTAGTTGCTGAAGATAAAAACTTAGCGCATTACACTACTGATGCTTACACTAAAGTTATCTGTGATCTTGCAAATGAAAGAAAACCAGGAATATTATTTGTTGGAGCTACTTTCATAGGAAGAGATTTAGGCCCTAGAGTAGCTGCAAGATTAAATACAGGACTTACAGCTGACTGTACATCAATTGATGTAGAAGTTGAAAATGGTGATCTATTAGCTACAAGACCAGCTTTTGGTGGTAACTTAATGGCTACAATTGCATGCCCAGATCACAGACCACAAATGGCTACAGTAAGACCAGGTGTATTTGAAAAAGTTAATACAAATGGAGCTGACTGCAAAATAGAAAAAGTTGCAGTTCAATTAAGTGACAGTGATGTTAGAACTAAAGTTTTAGAAACAGTTAAAACTGCTAAAGATATCGTTGATATTTCAGAAGCTAAGATAATAGTTGCTGGTGGTAGAGGAGTTGGATCTAAAGAAAACTTCGATCTAGTAAAAGAATTAGCTGAAGCTTTAGGTGGAGTTGTTGCTGGTTCAAGAGCTGCAGTTGAAAAAGGATGGGTAGAAAATGCTTACCAAGTAGGTCAAACTGGTAAGACTGTTAAACCAACAATCTATGTTGCTTGTGGTATTTCAGGAGCTATCCAACACGTTGCTGGTATGCAAGATTCAGAAGTTATCATTGCTATTAACAAAGATGAAACTGCTCCAATCATGCAAGTTGCTGATTACGGAATAGTTGGAGATCTTAAAAAAGTTATTCCTGAATTAATAGCTCAAGTTAAAGCAATTAAAGACGCAGAATAATTTTAATCAACAATGTACAATGATCAATTTTCAATGAAGATTTATTTTGCTATGCAAAATTTTTAATATATATTTTAAAGAAATCGCGTAGTGATTTAATCATTCATTGATTATTGAGAATTGATAAATGATAATTTAAAACTTGATTTAAATTAAACTAATAATGTCATAAAGAGCATGATATTAATAAAAATTATGAATAAAGTTAATGGAGGTTTTACCATGAAAAAAGTATTTGTACTTGGTGCAGGAACTATGGGTGCTGGAATTGTTCAAGCATTTGCTGCAAAAGGATGCGAAGTTATCGTTAGAGATATTAAAGATGAATTTGTTGAAAGAGGAATTGCTGGAATCAATAAAGGATTAAGCAAATTAGTTGCTAAAGAAAAGATTACAGAAGCTGATAAAGAAGCTATACTTTCAAGAATTTCAGGAACTACTGATATGAAATTAGCTGCTGACTGCGATTTAGTAGTTGAAGCTGCTATCGAAAACATGAAAATTAAGAAAGAAATCTTTGCTGAATTAGATGAAATCTGTAAGCCAGAAACAATTTTAGCTTCAAATACTTCATCTTTATCTATAACAGAAGTTGCTTCTGCTACAAAGAGACCAGATAAAGTTATAGGAATGCATTTCTTTAACCCAGCTCCAGTAATGAAGCTTGTTGAAGTTATCAGAGGAGCTGCTACATCTCAAGAAACTTTTGATGCTGTTAAAGCTATATCAGAAGAAATCGGAAAGACTCCAGTAGAAGTTGCTGAAGCACCAGGATTTGTTGTAAACAGAATCTTAATCCCAATGATTAACGAAGCTGCTTTCATCCTTCAAGAAGGTGTTGCATCTGCTGAAGACATAGATGCTGCTATGAAGCTTGGAGCTAATCACCCAATGGGACCTTTAGCTTTAGGAGATCTTATCGGATTAGATGTTTGTGTTGCTATCATGGATGTTTTATTCAATGAAACTGGAGATAACAAATACAGATGTTGTACATTATTAAGAAAATATGTTAGAGCAGGATGGTTAGGTAGAAAGAGCGGAAAAGGATTCTTCGATTATTCTAAATAATATTAAAAACTCTCAAAGATTATTTCTTTGGGAGTTTTTTTATTTTTTAATATATATATAGAATCATAAATATATATTAAATACTGGAGGAATTGTAAAAAATATATAGAATATATATGGTGTAAAAATAAATTGAATAAAAGGAGAGGCGTTATGAGATTTACATTACCTAGGGACATATATCATGGAGAAGGAACTTTGGAAGTGCTTAAAACTTTGAAAGGTAATAAGGCTTTTGTCGTAGTTGGCGGCGGATCAATGAAAAAGTTTGGGTTTCTTAAACAAGTTGAGGATTATCTAAAAGAGGCTGGAATGGAGATTGAACTATTTGAAGGTGTTGAACCAGATCCATCTGTAGAGACTGTTATGAAGGGCGCAGAAGCTATGAGAAAATTTGAACCAGACTGGATCGTTGCGATGGGGGGAGGATCTCCAATAGATGCAGCAAAAGCTATGTGGATATTCTATGAATATCCAGATTTTACATTTGAACAAGCAGTAGTGCCTTTTGGATTACCTGAGCTTAGACAAAAAGCTAAGTTTGTAGCTATTCCATCAACAAGTGGTACAGCTACAGAAGTAACAGCATTTTCAGTAATAACAAATTATTCAGAAAAGATAAAATATCCTTTAGCAGACTTTAATATAACTCCAGATATAGCAATAGTTGATCCAGCATTAGCTCAAACTATGCCAGATAAGCTAGTAGCACATACTGGAATGGATGCATTGACTCATGCTATAGAAGCGTATACTGCATCACAAAGTTCTAATTTTACAGATCCATTAGCTATTAAGGCAATAGAAATGGTGAATGAAAATTTATTCAAATCTTATAGTGGAGACAAAGATGCTAGAAACTTAATGCATGAAGCTCAATGTTTAGCAGGAATGGCATTTTCAAATGCTCTTCTTGGAATAGTGCATTCAATGGCACATAAAGTAGGGGCAGTATTCCATATACCTCATGGATCTGCAAATGCAATCTTTTTACCATATGTAATTCAGTACAATAGAGTTAAATGTGAAAGCAGATATGCAGATATTGCTAGAGTATTAAAACTAGATGGAAATAATGATTCTGAATTAACAGATTCATTGATAACTATGATAAATGAAATGAATGATAAATTAAATATTCCTCATTCAATGAAGGAATATGGTGTTGGTGAAGACGAATTTAAGGATAATCTTAAATTTATAGCTCATAATGCCGTATTAGATGCATGTACAGGATCTAATCCTAGAGAAATAAATGATGAAACAATGGAGAGGCTATTTACTTGCACATATTATAATACAAAGGTTGATTTTTAATTTATAAGTGATTTTTAATTTTTAAGGAGTATCTTAGAATGATTTTTATAATCTATGATACTCCTTTTTATAGTATTATAATAACAAATACTCCACATTGTATATATCCTTCATTAGATTACATATTATAAATATAGTGATATAATAAATGAAAGGTAATTGCATTATTAATAAAAGGAGAGAGAAAAATGCTAACAGAAACAGCAAAAAGATACTGGACTAAAGAATATGATTTGAATTGTGCAGAATGTATAATGTATGCAGCTAATGAAGAATATAACTTAAATTTATCACATGAAACATTTGAGACTATGGCTGGCTTTGGAGGAGGTATGGCATCTGGTGGAGTGTGTGGAGCTATATCTGGTGCTGTAGCAGTACTCGGAATTATGTTTACTGAGGAAAGAGGACATAAGAGCCCTAAAGTAAGGGCTATGACGCAAGAATTTATAAAAAGATTTAAAGAAGAAATGGGATACATAGATTGTAGAGATTTAAAAACAAAGATTGTGAATCCAGAGGAAAAAGCTTGTAGCCATATGATTGAAGTAAGTGCAGAGATATTAGAAAGTATAATAAAAGAAGGTTAATCAAAATTTAAAATATTACTATAAATATACTTACTTAACTTAGAGTTAATAAAATCTTAGTAATAACTTAGTAATAAGAAGTTGCTTTTGGTATAGATCATATACATATTAAAATTTTATGTAAGTATAAATATAGTGTTTAGAGTACAATATAATTATGAAAATAAATGGAGGAGATTCGTATGGATTACAAAAGAATAAAATCATACAAAGATTATATTGCAATAGAAGAAGTTAAGAATTTTAGTCTTAAACAAACTTTTGAGTGTGGTCAATGTTTTAGATTTTATAAGATAGATGATACTAATTATATCGTAGTTGCTTTTGAAAAGGTAATTGAATTAAAGCAAGATGGAAATAATATTTTTATATATAATTCTAATGAAGAGGATGTTAAAAATATTTGGATTAAATATTTTGATCTAGAACGAGACTATTCGGAAATTCAAAAAGAATTATCCAAAGATGAATTGTTAAGAAAAAGTGTAGAATTTGGTCCTGGAATTAGGATATTAAATCAAGATCCGTTTGAAATATTAATAAGCTTTATTATATCAGCAAGAAACAGCATACCATCAATAATGAAAACTATCAATAAGATATCGATTAAATATGGAAGAGAAATTGAATATAAAGATACTATATATTATGCATTTCCCACAATAGATCAAATAAAAGATGCCACATTAGAAGAAATACAAGAAACAGGAGCATCATTTAGAAGTAAATATATAGTAGATACAATTTCTAATGTTTATAAAAGCAAGGAAGCAATTAAAAGCGGTGACGTAAATGCAATAAATGAGTTTAGAAAATATAGTTTAGATTATATAAAAAGCTTAAATGATGATGAATGTCATGCAGCACTTCAAGAGTTTAAAGGTGTAGGGGCTAAGGTTGCAGACTGCATAATGCTGTTCTCCATGGAAAAGTATTCTGCATTTCCTGTAGATGTATGGGTTAAACGTGCTATGGTTTATTTTTATGGCGCTGAAGATGCTTCTTTAAATAAGATAAGAATCTTTGGTAGAAATAAGTTTGGTAAGCTATCTGGATTTGCTCAACAATATTTATTTTACTATGCAAGAGAAAATAAAATAAAAATTGAAGAGTAGAAAATCAAATTTATAACATTATAAATATAAGGCAGTTAAAGTAGCTGCCTTATAATACATATGAATATATATTTAAACTATGATTAGTTAACTGCTTTTTCGTATTCGACGAGATTTTTTTATGTTAACATTATAATCTCCAGGGATTTTTTCTACAAAATTTAAGAATTTAATTATTCTAGCATTGTTTTTCAATGCATCTATAGAATTATATAATGTGGCAAGTTCTGTATTAGTAAAAAGTGCATGAATTTGCTTGTGACAAGTAGTACATAAATGGATTGTCTTATAATCTTTGCCACCTTTTTGCTTAGGAATTAGGTGATGCTTAGTTATAATAGATACATCTCTATTACATAGTTCACATATATGAGTTTCTTTCATACAAATCTCCTATCAGAATTTTAGAATTATTTTATTTAGATTATATCAAATAATATATATTAATTACAATAATTTGATATTAAAAATATATAGATTAAATTCCTTTCTTTGGTAATAAAAATATATAGACTTCCATGGAAAATTATTTAAAAGATTAACAGATGAAAATTAAAGAAAAAGTGAGCAATTTAAATATATTTTGAGATAATTAAGAATATTCGCTTTAAAACGGGATATAATATTATAAGTCCTGTTTGAATTATATGGATATAAAGGATATTATAATAATTGTATTAGCACTCAACTTTAATGAGTGCTAACAAAGAAATGCAATAATCAATTTAATATATATTTTAGGGAGGTTTTTTTATGAATATTAAGCCACTTGGCGACAGAGTCGTAATTAAAAAATTAGAAGCAGAGGAAAAAACAAAAAGCGGAATAGTTTTAACAGGAAGTGCTAAAGAAAGACCACAAGAAGCAGAAGTTGTTGCAGTAGGTCCAGGAGCAATAACAGATGGAAAAAGAATTGAAATGGAAGTAAAAGTTGGAGATAAAGTATTATACTCTAAATATGCAGGAACAGACGTAAAAGTAGATGGAGATGAATATACAATTTTAAAGCAAGATGATATCTTAGCAATAGTTGAATAAACTATATTTTATAGAATTAATATATAGCTTAATTATAAATTAAGTATAAGACAGATTAAAATTATAATTACATGAGTTAATAGAATGTTTAAATAGATTATTTATAAAAGGAGTGTATTGAAATGGCTAAAATGTTAAAGTTCGGCGAAGACGCTAGAAGAAGTATGCAAGTTGGAGTAGATAAATTAGCAGATACGGTTAAGGTTACATTAGGACCTAAGGGAAGAAATGTTGTATTAGATAAGAAATTCGGAGCACCATTAATAACTAACGATGGAGTTTCAATTGCTAGAGAAATAGAATTAGAAGATCCATATGAAAACATGGGAGCACAATTAGTTAAAGAAGTTGCAACTAAGACTAATGATGTGGCTGGAGACGGAACTACAACTGCAACATTATTAGCGCAAGCTATAATAAGAGAAGGTTTAAAGAATGTAACTGCTGGAGCTAATCCAATGTTAATTAGAAACGGTATAAGAACTGCAGTTGACAAAGCTGTTGAAGAAATCAAGAAGATTTCTAAACAAGTTGAAGGCAAAGAAGATATTGCTAGAGTTGCTGCTATATCAGCTGCTGATGAAGAAGTTGGTAAGCTAATAGCTGATGCTATGGAAAAAGTAGGTAATGAAGGTGTTATAACTATAGAAGAATCTAAATCAATGGGAACTGAATTAGATGTTGTTGAAGGTATGCAATTTGACAGAGGATATGTATCACCTTACATGGTTACAGATACAGAAAAAATGGAAGCTGTTTTAGATAATCCATATATTTTAATAACAGATAAAAAGATTTCAAGCATTCAAGAATTATTACCATTATTAGAACAAATAGTTCAAGCAGGCAAGAAGTTATTAATAATCGCTGAAGATGTTGAAGGCGAAGCAATGCAAACATTAGTTGTTAATAAGTTAAGAGGAACATTCACTTGCGTAGCTGTTAAGGCACCAGGATTTGGTGATAGAAGAAAAGAAATGTTACAAGACTTAGCTATATTAACAGGTGGTCAAGTAATTTCTGAAGAATTAGGAAGAGATTTAAAAGAAACTACTCTTGAGATGTTAGGTCAAGCTGAGAGTGTTAAAGTTAACAAAGAAAATACAGTAATAGTTAACGGTAAAGGAAATTCAGCTGATATTAAAGATAGAGTTAATCAAATAAAGATTCAAGTTGAAGAAACAACTTCAGAATTTGATAAAGAAAAATTACAAGAAAGATTAGCAAAACTTGCTGGTGGAGTAGCTGTAATTAAAGTTGGTGCTGCAACTGAAACTGAATTAAAAGAAAAGAAATTAAGAATTGAAGATGCTTTAGCTGCAACAAAAGCTGCTGTAGAAGAAGGTATAGTAGCTGGTGGTGGTACTGCTTATGCTAATGTAATTAATGAAGTAGCAAAATTAACTTCAGATGTTCCTGACACACAAGTTGGTATAAATATAATTGTTAAAGCTTTAGAAGAACCAGTAAGACAAATAGCAACTAATGCAGGGGATGAAGGTTCAGTTATAATCGAAAAAGTAAGAGCAAGTGAAGCAGGCGTTGGATATGATGCATTAAAGGGTGAATATGTAAATATGATTAAGAGTGGTATAGTTGACCCTACAAAAGTAACAAGATCAGCACTTCAAAATGCTGCATCAGTAGCATCTACATTCTTAACAACAGAAGCTGCTGTAGCTGATATTCCAGCAAAAGAACCTGCAATGCCAGGTGCACCAGGAATGGGAATGGATGGAATGTATTAAAATAAATTCATATGTGAATTTTAAAAACCTTGAGGAATTCAATTCCTCAAGGTTTTTTATTATATTGAAATAGCTTATATAGTTAATGTATATAAAATCAAAATTAAGTTAATATTTAAGATACAATTATCTTATAAGGAGATGAAGAGAATAAAAAAAGTAAAGTATGAAATAAAAAGTAATCGTAGATTAAGCATTAATATAAAAGAAAAGAGTTCAGGATTTACATTAATTGAGTTAATTGCAGTAATAGCGATAATAATGATTTTATCAGGAGTATTGTTTCCAAAAGTATTAGGATATGTTCAGGAAGCTAAGAAATTAAAAGTAGTAGATCAATGTAGAAAAATCGTTATGGCAACAGAATCATATAATTTAAGATATATACCATTAGAGAAGAATCAAAGTGTTAGTAGTATTATAAATAAGGACGGTATAAAAAAATATATAAATGAAGAAGAATTTAAAAATATAAATACAGGAACCACGACAGTGCAAAATTGTTATGATATAGTAAATGGGGCTGAATTTGATTTTAATAGTGATAGTGAAATATTAAATTCTAGTAGTATAAAATTTATTGAAGAAAGAAAATAGTATCTATACAGCAAAGATAAGAGTTGAAAATGTTGTATATAAATATATTTATGCAGAATATAAATAATTACATGAAAAATTTTGCTTAAAAAAATGCAATTTTAATTTCAAATTTATTGACTTTAGAATGTACATACATTATAATAGGTTTAATTTAAAAAATCAGATATATTTAATAACTCGTATATACCTTGAATAAGGCAGGGCGTATCTACCGGAAACCGTAAACTTCCGACTATGAGTGGTATTAGTATTGGCTATAAATTAGACTTTATGAGCATATTAACATCACTATAAGGTTAGTATGCTTTTTTTTATACATAAAATTAACAGTGAAAATGCAATGATACATTCAAAAAAATATAAAAATGCAATAAATATTTCAAAAATTAGGAGGATTAAAAATGGCTAAAATTATTAAAACTGCTTATACTTTCGATGACTTATTATTAGTACCTAACAAATCAGAAATATTACCAAGAGAAGTAACTACAAAAACTTACTTAACTAAAAAGATTGCTTTAAATATTCCTTTAATGAGTGCTGGTATGGATACTGTAACAGAATCTAAAATGGCGATTGCTATGGCTAGAGAAGGTGGAATCGGAATTATCCACAAAAATATGACTATAGAAGAACAAGCAAGAGAAGTTGATAGAGTAAAGAGACAAGAAAATGGTGTAATCACAGATCCTATATACTTATCAGCTAACCATAGATTACAAGATGCTGAAGATTTAATGGGAAGATATAGAATATCAGGTGTTCCTATAACTGATGAAAATGGTAAATTAGTTGGAATAGTTACAAATAGAGATATGATATTTGAAACAAACTATGATAGAAAAATATCTGAAGTAATGACTAAGGAAAACTTAATTACTGCACCAGAAAATACAACTGTAGAAGAAGCAAAAGAAATCTTAAAGAAACATAAAATTGAAAAATTACCTTTAGTAGATGCAAATGGATGTTTAAAGGGACTTATTACAATGAAAGATATTGAAAAAGTTAAAAAGTTCCCAAATGCAGCTAAAGATGAAAAGGGCAGATTATTATGCGGAGCAGCTGTAGGTGTTACAGGAAACATGATGGAAAGAGTTGAAGCTTTAGTTAAAGCTAATGTTGATGTTATAACTCTTGATACAGCTCATGGTCATTCAAAAGGTGTATTAGATGCCGTAACAGAAATCAAAAAAATATATCCAGAACTTCAAGTTATAGCTGGTAATGTTGCTACAGCTGAAGCTACAGAAGACTTAATCAAAGCAGGTGCTGACTGCGTTAAGGTCGGTATAGGACCAGGATCAATTTGTACTACAAGAGTAGTTGCTGGAGTTGGAGTACCTCAATTAACAGCGGTTATGGACTGCGCAGAGATGGGAAGAAAATATGGCATACCAGTAATTGCCGATGGTGGTCTTAAATATTCTGGAGACATAGTTAAAGCCTTAGCTGCTGGAGCATCAGTTGCTATGATGGGATCATTATTTGCAGGATGTGAAGAAGCACCAGGAGAACTTGAAATATATCAAGGAAGAAGCTACAAGGTTTATAGAGGAATGGGATCTTTAGCTGCTATGGAAAAGGGATCTAAGGATAGATATTTCCAAGAAGGTAATAAGAAGTTAGTTCCAGAAGGTGTTGAAGGAAGAGTTGCTTTCAAAGGATATGTGGCAGATACAATATTCCAAATCATGGGTGGAATTAAATCAGGAATGGGATATTTAGGATCAAAGGATCTTGATACTTTATATGAAACAGCTACATTTGTTGTTCAAACAGCTGCTGGATTTAGAGAAAGTCATCCACATGATATTAACATTACTAAAGAAGCACCAAACTATAGTGTAGGACAATAATCACTATTTAAATAATGCACAATGTACAATTTTAATTATTATATATTTTAGTAATTAAATATAATGCACGTTGTGCATTGTGTTATTTAAAGAAATAGTGCGAATAAAAACTACAAAAAGATAAAAAAAATTCGTGTTTTGTATTGATAAAATGATATATTTAGTTAATAATACAAGTAGAATAATTTTTTAGGAGGAAACCATGAAAAAAGAATTAATTTTAGTTATTGATTTCGGTGGACAATATAATCAGTTAATTGCTAGAAGAGTTAGAGAATGTAATGTATATTGTGAAGTTCATCCATATACTTTAAGCGTTGATAAAATAAAAGAAATGAATCCAAAGGGAATAATATTCACAGGTGGACCAAATAGTGTATATGGTGAGGATTCTCCTTTATGTGATAAGGCGTTATTTGAAATTGGAATTCCTATACTTGGAATATGCTACGGATCACAATTAATGTCACATATGCTTGGAGGAAAAGTTGCTACTGCTCCTGTAAGTGAATATGGAAAGACAAAAGTTGATGTTAGCGTAGATTCTAAGATATTTAAAGGTGTATCAGAATCGACTATTTGCTGGATGAGTCATACAGATTACATAGAAAAGGCACCAGAAGGTTTTACAATAACAGCAACTACTCCAGTATGTCCAGTTGCAGGTATGGAATGTGTAGAGAAGAACTTATATGCAGTTCAATTTCACCCAGAAGTAATGCATACGCAAGAAGGAACAAAGATGCTTTCAAACTTTGTGTATGATGTTTGTGGATGTTCTGGTGATTGGAAAATGGATTCATTTGTTGAAAAAACAATTGAAGAAATACGTGAAAAAGTTGGAAATGGTAAAGTATTATGTGCATTATCAGGTGGAGTTGATTCATCTGTAGCTGCTGTATTACTTTCAAAGGCTGTTGGAAATCAATTAACATGTGTATTCGTTGATCATGGCTTACTTCGTAAAAATGAAGGAGACGAAGTTGAAGAAGTATTTGGACCTAATGGACAATATAACTTAAACTTTATTCGTGTAAATGCTCAAGAAAGATTTTATGAAAAATTAGCTGGTGTAGAAGAACCAGAACAAAAGAGAAAAATAATTGGTGAAGAATTCATTAGAGTATTTGAAGAAGAAGCTAAGAAAATAGGAACGGTTGATTTCTTAGTACAAGGAACTATCTATCCAGACGTAATTGAAAGTGGTCTTGGAAAGTCAGCAGTTATAAAATCACATCATAATGTTGGAGGACTTCCAGACTGTGTAGACTTTAAAGAAATAATTGAACCACTTAGATTATTATTCAAAGATGAAGTACGTAAAGCTGGTTTAGAGCTTGGTATACCTGAAAAATTAGTATACAGACAACCATTCCCAGGTCCAGGTCTTGGAATACGTATAATAGGCGAAGTAACAGCTGAAAAAGTAAGAATAGTTCAAGATGCAGATGCAATTTATAGAGAAGAAATTGCAAAAGCAGGTGTTGATAAAGAAATAGGTCAATATTTTGCAGCACTTACTAATATGCGTTCAGTAGGCGTAATGGGAGATGAAAGAACTTATGATTATGCTATAGCTTTAAGAGCCGTAACTACAAGTGATTTCATGACAGCAGAAAGTGCTGAACTTCCATGGGAAGTACTTGGTAAAGTAACAACTAGAATTGTAAATGAAGTTAAAGGTGTTAATCGTGTAATGTATGATTGCACAGGAAAGCCACCAGCTACTATAGAATTTGAATAGATAAGAGATTCCTGCAGTCTAATTGATATTAGATTTGCAGGATTTTTTTGAGTTTTATAATGAGAGCGTTATATTAAAAACTGGTGGAATTTGTTATTATACCGGTTTCATGGTATAATAAAAGCAAAAATAGATAAAGAACCGTCTAAATATAGAAGGGCTTTTGGTATCGTGTCAATTGACATGAATATAGAAAGCTCTTCTTTTTTTATAACAAGGAGGAATAAGAAATGAATTTAATTGCTAAAAAGGTTAGACATATAAAATTTGGTGAAGGAATTGTAACAGATAAAAGAGGCGATATAATAGAAATAGACTTTTCTGGAAGTAATAAAAAATTTCATTTTCCTGATGCTTTTTATAAATTTATTACATGCATGGATAGTGAAATTCAAACGGGAATAGAGACTATTTTGAACGATACTTTAGAAATAGAAAGACAGAAAGAAGAGCGGGAAAGAATGGAACAAGAGCGTATACAGAGAATACAACAATTAAAAGTAAGTGCAAATTCACAAGCTGCCTTTGGCCTTATTGAAAATAGTGAAAGTGAAGTGTTGAAAACATGGTCAATTAGCACTGGCAAATATATAAGTGGAAATTCAAAGGGTAAACCAAGAGTTCCTAATAGGCTTAGATTAAATTCAGCTTGCTTGCTCACTGAGTTACCAGATGGGATGAAAGAAAAGGAAAGACGTATTATAGGAGCATTTATGGTACAAGATGATTTCGAAGGGAAAAAATGTGAAGATGGAATTATAAATAGTCATGATGTATATCGGATATTTCTTAATAAAACAAAAGAAGAACTTCTATTTTGGGATTACTTCGAATCAAATACTAAAAATTTAAAATGGGGTAATACAGAAATGAAATACGTTTCAAATGCATGTATGCAGAAAGTTTTAGATGACATGAAGAAAGTTGTAAGAGATGAAGAGCGTTATAAAATATTAGAATATTTTTATGAGTATTTCTGTAAAGTGAATAAGCTGGATTAATAGAAAATCAAATACAGGGGCACCCTATGAAGAGTTATTTGTAGTGGATAAAAATCTTTATAAAGTTAAAGAATCAGGAAGAGCAAACTAAAAATGTTTAGACATTTTAGTTTGCTTTTATTTTTTGCCAAATAATATTCGAATGTAACATTTTGAAAGAAAAAGGCGAACGAAAAATCATAAAAATTCCTGTGTTTTTTCTAACTTATGCATATATCTTATATGTAAGGAAAAATAATTAAGTAAATAAGTTTGTGCACAGATAAATGTATTAGATATTAGAAGGAGAGATGTAAAATGAGAGAAAGAAAAAACATAAAATTAAGAGTTGATATGAATGAGGATACTAAATTCAAAATAATAGACAGAAAACCAGAAAGAGATCTTATATATTGTATATGGATTAAATTATTGCTTTTGGCTGGAAAAGTAAATAAAGAAGGAGAACTATATTTATCAAGAAATATAGCATATACATTAGAAACATTAGCAATAGAATTTAATAGAGATGATAAACAAGTAAGATTAGCTTTAGATGTATTTTTAGAATTAGAGATGATTGAACTCACTAAACATAATGCTTATAAAGTAAAAAATTTTGCAAAGCATCAAAATATAAAAGTGAAAGAGCAAGATAGTGAATTGGATTATATAAAAGATGAGAATACATTAGTTAATAATCAAGGAACTATAGAAGATGATATAGAAGCAGAAAGTCAAAGTATGGGAAAAGATATAAATGACGAGGATAAAGAATTAAATGAAGAAGAATTAAAATTTAATAATGTATGCATAAATACAAATCAAGGTGAAAGAGATAAGTGCAATAGTGATAAGATAGACAAAATAAAAGATGGTAAATTTAATGAAGATATGGTTATTTTAGGCACAAAAGATCTTATTGGCGAAGAAGTAGCAAATATAAAAGAACAGAAAGAGAGTGGAATGGAACAAGTATATAATAAATTAGACAACAATCTAAGTAATTCAAAAATAAACAAAAGCCAGATAAATGATACCAAAAATGTGGATAAAAATATAGTGGTTGTGGATAAAAGAAAGAAGCGTAATTCGAAAAAGAATAATAACATAGTTAAGGATGGATTCCAAGATCTAAAAGAAAAATATGTATCAGAAACTTGGGAGGGATTTGGGTGCTTTAAGGAAGAAAAAGGCGATAAAGTTATTATGGAATTTGATGTTTCGTAATTAAGGTATAATATGATTTCAAGAACGTGGAATTGCTTAGTAATAATAGATAAAAGAGATGTATTTGAACAGTATGAATATGAAACAGGAATAAAAGAGACTACTTCATTAAATTAAAGTAATTATCTATTTAGAATAGCTGCTTGCAGTGTACTTGAATAAACCAATTTTGAGTTTATAATTAATATTATGATACAATGTTTGACAGAAGTATTTTATTTAAAGAGGTAGTAGAATGAAAACAAAAGTACCATATTATTATAAAGATTTCAAATGTATAGCTTCAGAATGTCCTGATACATGTTGCGCAGGATGGGAAATAATAATTGATGAAGATACACATGAAAAATATAAAAATGCAACAGGAAAATTCGGAGAAATATTAAGATCTAAGATAACGTTATATGAAGATGGAGAGCCAGGTTTTATATTAGAAGGCGATGACTGTCCATTTTTAAATAAAAACAAACTCTGTGATATATATAGTGAACTTGGTGAAGAAAGCTTATGCAATACATGTAAGCAGTTCCCAAGATTCATAGAAGAATATGGAGATACGAGGGAAATTGGAATATCTATATCATGTCCAGAAGCAGCAAGAATAATATTAGATAATGATAAAAAGGTTGAATTTGAAATAAATGATGATGATGAAATGATAAGTGCATATGACGATATTAATTATGATTTGTTTTCACAGTTAATGCCAGCAAGGAAAATTGCACTAAACATAATTCAAAATCGGTCTATGACATTAAAAAATAGAATTGCATTATTGATTAGTTTTGCTCAGGATATACAAGATAAGATAGATGCCAATAAAGTATCTAAGGTTGAAGAAGTACGCAAAAATTACTTAGATGAAGATTTTATAGAAAGCTTTATTAAGCAATTAAATAGATATGAAGGTAAGGGAAAATCTAAATATGATAATATGCATAAGTATTTTCAAGTTTATAAAAGCTTAGAACATATAGATGAAAACTGGCCTAAGGTAGTGGATCATACTTTTGAATATTTCTATAAAGTAAATAATGATCATCAGCTTTACATTAATAAACATAATGAGTTTAATAAATATTATAAAGAAAAAGAATATGAATATGAACATTTGATTGTTTATTTTATATTTAGATATTTTATGAAGGCAGTTTATGATTATGATGTGTTGGCTAAAGTTAAATTAGCTGTAGTAAGTTATCTTATTATAAAAGAATTAGATGTGATTAGATGGATTGATAATAAAGGTGATCTTAGTAAACAGGATCAAATTGATTTAATGCATATGTACTCAAAAGATATTGAGCATTCAGAAGATAATTTAGAAGAATTAGCACAAATATTTGAAATAAACAAAGTTTTTAGATTGGAAGAAATTCTTATTATGATAATGAATTAAGAAAACTGATCACATTAAGTTTATTTTTTTCAATAAGAAATTTATAATATAGATATACAAAGATAAAAACACATTTCTGGTTGGTAGTCCAGACGCAGTTATACTGTCAGTAACCTGCCTCCTTGGTTGTCCATTCTTTGTTCATTAGAATTTTAAGGAGGAATTATAATGGACGAAGTAAGTGGAAAGTTACAAGTATTTTTTGAAGAACCTTTTTGGATAGGTATTTTTGAATATGTGTATAGAGATGAGTTATCTGTATGCAAAATAGTCTTTGGACCAGAACCAAAGGAGAATGAAATTCAAGAATTTGTTTTAAGAAATTACTATAAACTTCGATTTAGTCCAACAATTAAAAGTGTTGTAAAAAAGAAAGAAAAAATCAATCCAAAGCGCTTACAGCGAGAAATAAAGAAACAGGTAAAAGAAGTTGGAGTGGGGACAAAATCTCAACAGGCTCTTAAGCTTCAACATGAAGAAAGCAAAACTGACAGAAAAATTAGAACTCGTGAGCAAAAAGAGTGGGAGGAAAGATATAAATTTCAATTGAAGCAGCAGAAACGTAAAGAGAAACATAAGGGAAGGTAATTAATCGGGAAGATTAATTATCTTCCCTTATATATATGTTGCAATAATAAAATTTTATTTAACATGTTTAAAGGCTAAGTAAATACCAGCATATAAAATGTAGAAAAGTAATTACAACATACATATTTATTTTAAGAAGAAAATCAATTAAGGTATAGAATTTTTAAGAATAAAATGTGGCATTGAGAGATGAATACTATCTTTTTATAGAGATAATTAGAAAGATTGTTTATAAGTGACTTATGAAATTTCGAATATAAAACATATAAACAGTTATCACTTAATTTATTTCTTAAAATTAGGTAAACATCATCTGTAAACCTACTATTAAGAAATAGAAAAAATTGAAAATTATAAGATAGCAAATAGAGTTCAATAGCATAATATAGTATCAGATAATTATAAGTTTAAAAATCTTAATCTTTTACAATGAAGGAGAGAAGAAGATGAACAAAAAAACTAGGAATATGGATGATATTATAAGATTCTCTGAAAGGTATGACCGTGATGAATTTATGGATGAAGACGTGCTAGAAGAAGAATTTGTAGATAATGATTTTTCTGATGATTGTAGAATGAACTTAAATGAAGAAGCGTTTAATGATGATTTTTATTGCACAAATGATTCTTTTGATAACCAGAATGAAGAAGAATTAATTCTTAATTTAATTGATTCGGATGATGAGGAGGATGATTGTGATTTTCATGAAGAACATCATGAAATACATTGTTCTGAAGAAAGAGAAGAAGATAATGAAGATAAGGCATATTATACAGAATGTAATTATACCTGTAGATGTAGTAGTGAAGATACTCCAAATCTAGGAAATGAATGTGAAAATCAAGAGTATGAATGTGAAGAAGAGAATCAAGAAGACGAATGTAGCACTAAAGTAGACAAATGCCAGGGTATATATGATGAGGGATATTCAGATGGATTTACTGCTGGTTATGAAAAGGCAAAACAGGAAGTTATTGACTATATAAATAAAAGAAAAAAGAGAAATAGAAGGCGTAAATGCTGCTGTAAATGCTGTCATAGGTGTTGTTGAAAGAACTGTTAAATTACAAAAAATAATAATTTAATTATAAAAAGAGAAATGCTTCATTTCTCTTTTTATAATTATGCTGAATTATTTATATAATAATACAAATAATAAAAAGAGTACATAAGTTTGATGTATTTTGTGATATAATTATGACGAGAAATGATTATTTTTTATGTATATGGAGGTAAAATCAGAAAATGAATAAAAGCATATCATTAGATTTATCAAAAGTAGCACCTTATTTAAAAGAAAACGAAATAACTTACATGGAAGAAATGGTTAAGACTGCTCATGAAAAGTTGCATAATGGAACTGGCGCAGGTAGTGATTTTTTAGGATGGGTTGACCTTCCGGTAAATTATGATAAAGAAGAATTTGCCAGAATAAAAAATTCTGCTGCAAAAATAAAAAGTGATTCAGATGTATTAATAGTTATTGGTATAGGTGGATCATATCTTGGAGCTAGAGCTGCAATAGAAATGTTAACAAACAATTTCCACAATGCTTTAGATAAAGATCAAAGAAAAGCACCTAAGATATTTTATGTAGGAAACAATATTAGTTCAACATATATGACAGAACTTTTGCAAGCGATTGAAGGAAAAGATGTAAGCTTAAATGTAATTTCAAAATCAGGTACAACTACAGAACCAGCTATTGCATTTAGAATTTTAAAATCTTATGTTGAAAAGAAATACGGAGTAGAAGAAGCTAGAAAGAGAATATATGCTACTACTGATAAGGCAAAAGGTGCATTAAAGACACTTGCTGATTCAGAAGGATATGAAACTTTTGTTGTTCCAGATGATGTTGGAGGAAGATTCTCAGTATTAACAGCAGTTGGTTTATTACCAATAGCAGCAGCAGGTATTGATATAGATGCTATGATGCAAGGTGCTGCAGATGCAAGAGAAAAATATTCTAATCCTTCATTAGAAGAAAATGATGCATATAAATATGCAGCTGTTAGAAATGCATTATACAATAAAGGAAAAGTAGTAGAAATGCTAGTAAACTATGAACCATCACTTCATTACTTCAATGAATGGTGGAAACAATTATATGGAGAATCAGAAGGAAAAGACAACAAAGGATTATTCCCAGCAGCATGTGATTTTACAACTGATCTTCACTCAATGGGACAATATGTTCAAGAAGGAAGAAGAGTTCTTTTTGAAACAGTTATTAATGTAGAAAAGGCTAAATATGAAATCGAAATAGAAAAAGATGAACAAGATTTAGATGGATTGAACTTCTTAGTTGGAAAGACTATGGATTTTGTTAATAAGCAAGCATTCCAAGGAACTTTATTAGCACACAATGATGGTGGAGTACCTAACGTGGTATTAAGTGTTCCTGAATTAACTCCATACTATTTTGGATATATGGTATATTTCTTCGAAAAAGCTTGTGGAATCAGTGGATATCTTTTAGGTGTTAATCCATTTGATCAACCAGGTGTTGAAGCATACAAGAAAAACATGTTTGCATTATTAGGAAAGCCAGGATATGAAGATATGAAGGCTGAACTAGAAAAGAGACTTTAATATTAATGAGAATTATAATTGATGGAGATGCCTGCCCGGGCATCTCTATTATTGAAAGAATAGCAAAAAAATATTCATTGCAGGTTATTTTATATTGCGATATAAATCATTTTATTCGAAGTGATTATAGTGATGTAAGGATTGTAGATAGTGGGTTTCAAAGTGCTGATATGTATATAATGAATGAAACTAAAGAAAATGATATAGTTGTTTCTCAAGATTATGGTGTTGCAGCCATATGCCTTTCGAAAAAAGCCAGTGTAATAAATCCAAAAGGATATATATATACAGAGAAAAATATTGAAAGGCTTTTAGAAGAGAGACATATATCACAAAAAATTAGGAATGCAGGAGGAAGAACTTCTGGACCGCGAAAAAGAAATAAAGAAGATGATATAAGATTAGAAAGCAATCTTATAAAATTAATAGACAATAAAATTGTAAGTCAGGAGCTATATTAATGGCTTCTTTTTTTATAAATAAATAACATTATATGAAGGAAACGTGATAAATATGATAGAATTTAAATAAAAATAAAATAAATATATTTACAAAAAATGGTAGAAGGTGTACTATAAAGATATGGTATTATGTAATGGGAGTGATTATATGGAAAATATGCAATTAAAATATGTAGAAGTTATTTTCGATAAAGAAAAACCACAATCTATGGGTACAGAAATAAAGATAATAGGAAAGATAGATGAAGATATAAGTAATTTAGAATATAAATTTATAGTTGGTAAAGGCGGTATATGGAAAACAATTCAAGATTTTTCTATAAATAATGAATGCCTATGGGTACCAGACTCTACTGGTAATTATATAGTTATGGTACAAGCAAGAGAAAAGGATGGTAAAAAGCCATTAGATTACTTAGCAAAGCAGGATTATATAATATGTGATGAAGAATCTATGGATAATTATAATAACAATAGTAATTTGAGCAATGAGGATATAAACCATATGAAAACGGAAGAAGAGAAGTTTGAAGATATAATAGAATATAAGGAAAAAGAAGATATTATTAGTATTTCTTCTTTAAATACAGATGAGAAAAAAATTCTTACTGAAGATTTTCAGAATAAAGAATCTGTAAAGATTAGTACTTCAAAGGAAAAAATTATAGAAGAAGTTGCTTTAGACAAAGATGAAATAACAGTTGGTGAGAAATGCTCTATTGAAGTAAAGTCTTATTACGATAACAATATGCTATATAGGTTTTATATTAAAAGATATAAAGATTGGGATATTATAAGAGATTATGAAACTGATAATATTCTTAAATATACTGCAACACAAGTTGGTGAAAAGGAATTTTTAATACAATGTAAAAGAATAGAATCAAATGAGGTTTTTGATGACTATAGAACTATTAAGGTAAATGTAAAAGAAATGAGACAACTCACAATAAATAACTTTAAATGTGAAAATAAAGATTTACTTGTAGGAGAACAGTTAAGATTTAAGGTAGAAACTAATTATCATGATGAAACAGTATTATATAAGTTCTATAAAATATATGAAAATGGAAGATCAACATGTATTCAAGAATACTCAAATAATAATGTAGTATGCTATGATGAGAGTCAAAGTGGAAATTATAGAATACTTTGTTTGGCTAAAAATATTCTTTCTAATAAAGAATATGATGATAGGGCGATATTTGTATATACGGTCAAAGCTTATAAAGATATAAGTATAAAGAATTTCATAGCAGATTTAAATTCGCCTCAAGCTATTGGAAGTGATATTAGGTTGACTTCAGAAATTGATGGTGGAAAAAAATTATTATACAGATATGTTGTGAAGGGCGTTATAGAAGAAGATACAGGATTCATAAGTGATGATGAGTATATATGGAGCCCTAAAGAAGTTGGAGAATATGAAATAATAATGTATGTTAAGGACTCATCTTATGATGGAGACTATGAGGATTGTAGAAGGATTAATTTCCTTATTGAAAAGAAAGGTGAAAAACCTATAAAGATAGTTGATGTTATAGTAGATAAGGATAGAAATACTCTAATAAATGATCCTGTTAATATAATGGTGAAATGTGAAAGTGATGCACATGTACTATATTGTTTCAATATAAGGAGAAATGGTTCGCTTATAAATAAAAGTGATTACAATAAATCTAATTGGATTGATTTTACACCTAACAAAACGGGAGAATATGAAATAGAAATAATGGTTAAAGATAAGTATTCAGAAAAAGAATACGATGCTCATACATTTGTATATTTAAAAGTTTTGGATTATTTACCGGCCAAAATAGATTATATTATAATGCCATATAAAGAGAGCCATTTAATTGGAGATATTATATCATTCGAATGTATAGTTCAAGATACTCAAAACATACTTATGAAATATGAAACTAAGATAAATGGACGTAAAGTAGAAGAAACTGATTATATTAAAGATAAAAAGTTAAGATTTACGCCAAAGGTAGCTGGAAAATATACAATAGACGTTTATGCCAAGAATGTTAAATGCAAAGATGAATTTGATTTTAAAAAGCAAGTTAACATATATGTTAGTGAAGCTTTGCCTGTAATTAATACAAATATAGTTACTAACAAAAAAGAATTTAAAATTAATGAGGAAATTACATTTGATGTATTTAATAAAGGTGGGAAAGATGTTTGTTATGAATTCTATTTAATGAGGAATAATACATGGGAAAGGGTGCAGGCTTATAGCAGAAAGAAATATTATAGTTTCATTCCTTTCACAGCAGGAAAATATAAAATTTTAGCTTTGGTTAAGAGTTTTTATAAGAAAGTTAATTATGAAGATTATGATGAATTATCATTTGAAGTTAAAGATATTTAATTGTATTCCGAAAATATAAATTAGAGAAAAACTTAGGGAGGAAACAAACTTATGGCAATAGATAGTTTGAATTCACTTTCAACAGAACAATTATTAGCTTTAACAACAAGTGGAAACGGTCAATTAACTGGAAGTGATTCGTCATCTTCAGGTATTAATGAATCGGATATAGCTTTTCAAACAGTTATGGACAATATGCTTAACTCATCAAAGAACTCGAATACATCTACATCTTCAACTAATGATATATCAGCAGAACAATTAATGGCAATGTCTTTAATGAGTAATGGTCAGTTAACAAGCAGTGATGATAGCAGCAGCTCTGAATCAAAGGATATGCCAAATCAAATGACGTTAGCTAATGCATTGATGATGAAGTCAGTTCAAGAATCAGCAAAAAGCTCTAACGATACAAAAAATAGTGCTGTTCAACAAGATTGTCCAACAGGACAGGATTTAGAAAAATTAGCTATGATGGTTAATGAAAGAGGAGCAGATTATAGTAATTATATATCTAATAATGCAACTCCAGCTGACATGGAAAAGATTTATGCAGCAGTAGATGATGCTTCAAAGAAGTATGGAGTAAATAAGGACCTGATTTTAGCTGTAATTAAGCAGGAATCAAATTTTGATTCTACAGCAGTTTCAAGCGCAGGAGCTATGGGACTTATGCAAATAATGCCTTTTAACTTTAGTAGCTTAGGAATTTCAGATCCATATGATGTTAATCAAAACGTTAATGGAGGAACTCAATTATTAAAGCAAAATCTTGATAAGTATAATGGAAATATAGATATGGCTTTAATGGCGTATAATGCAGGCTCTGGCACTATGCAAAAAAGAGGAGTTGCTTCTGAAAATGATTTATACAAAATGCCAGCAGAAACTCAAAATTATGTACCAAGTGTTCTTAAGTATTATAAGAGTGGGGTTTAATTTTAGAAAATAAACAATTAAGCCTTTTAAATTACAATTCGATATATATTTATAGACTAAATCAAAATTAAATTATTATTTTGATTTAGTCTTTTTGCATTTGAGAATAAATGAATTTTATATGTTACAATGTGTAACACTATGATAAAATAAATAGAGTTATATCTAGAAAGTAAAATCATTTTTGAAGTAAATAAATTAGAGCTGGTAAATAAATAGTGGATTGGAGTGTATATTATGGAAAGATTAGATAAGATTATTTCTAATTTAGGATATGGAAGTAGAAAAGATGTGAAGTCTTTTGCTAAAAAAGGATTAATAGAAGTCGATGGAGTTGTAGTTAAAGATAATGGTATGTTAGTTGATCCTGAAAGTTCTATTATAAAAGTAAATGGCGAAGAAATATTATATCGTAAATACATATATTTAATGATGAATAAACCAGATGGTGTTATTTCAGCAACTCATGATAATAGAGATGAAACAGTTGTTGATTTACTTGAACTAGATCATCAAGTATTTGATCCATTTCCAGTTGGTAGGTTAGATAAGGATACAGTAGGATTGTTATTACTTACAAATGATGGAGAACTTAATCATAGATTAATATCCCCTAAGTATCATGTAGATAAGATATACTATGCTGAGATAGATAAAAAAGTTGATGAGAGCGATATTGAAGCGTTTAAAAAAGGAATAACATTAGATGATGGATATAAATGTTTAGAAGCAAAGCTTGAAATAATATCTGCTACAGAAAAAGGATCAGAAGTTAGAGTTACAATTCAAGAAGGAAAATATCATCAAGTAAAAAGAATGTTTGAAGCAGTAGGGAAAAAAGTGATTTATCTTAAAAGAGAGGAATTTGGAGGATTGATTTTAGATCCAGAATTAGAAGAAGGCGAATATAGAGAATTGACAGATGACGAATTAGCACTTTTAAGAAGCTATTAACGAATATTAAATCATTTTGCAATAAAATCATTCATTTATAATAAAAAAATTAATAAATTTAAATAAATTACTTGCATTTATTTAAGAGATACTCTATAATAATCATGCAAGGATAAATAAAAGGAATATATAGCCCCCTTTTTATTTATTGCTTATTGCTTATTGCTGAAGCGCAACCTAGCCCCAAGGGTTGCGTTTTTTTTATTTTGTAAACTGAAAATGTTTACTTGTAAATATGAATACGATAACAAAAAATTGTGCCTAAAAATTTAAGATAAAATATTATATAAAAGTTAGATTAACAAAAAAATAGCAAATCTGAATTATAAATTTCATTTATTAATATTAATGAAATTTATAATTCAGATTTTTTGCATCTTTTATTATAAATATTAAAATTTGCTTATTGGGGAAAGATTAATTATAGAGTATATTAATAATTTTTTTATTCTTTAGGAAATTATATTCACGGATAATTTGTGGATGAGTTATTTAAAAAAATATTGCAATAAACTAAATGCATAGTTCCTAAAGAATAAAAAATAAATTATATGCGCCTGGCCTTTTCTTCGGCAAGCTCAGAAAATCCAGAGTGCGCTGAAAAAAATCGACGGCTTAAAGGATTACGTTTTATAAAAGCTATTGTATTCTATTGGATTTGTATTTTTATAGAAGACTATATCATAGTCGCCTTGACGATTTTTTTATTTAGATAATATATATTTAATTTTGCAATTAGGGGAAAGTATTACAAACAACATAAATTTTCTTATATAGTCTTCAATTTATTGTACTTATGGTATAATATTTTAAGGATTGGGAAAGGAGGAATAAGTAATGATGGACTTAAAAAAATTACTTAATAAAGAACAATATGAAGGGGCTACAACTATAGATGGGCAGGTGTTAATTTTAGCAGGTGCAGGATCAGGAAAAACAAGGGTGTTAACACATAGGATTGCTCATATGGTAGATGATTTAGATATACCGCCTTATAACATATTAGCAATTACTTTTACCAATAAAGCAGCAAAAGAAATGAAGGATAGAGTTAAAGCTCTTATTGGTGAAAGAGCAGAAAACATGTGGATATCCACTTTCCATTCAACTTGTGTAAGAATATTAAGAAGAGAAATAGATAAATTAGGATATAAAAGCAGCTTTACCATATATGATAGTTCTGATCAAAAGACATTAGTTAAAGAGTGTATGAAGACGCTTAATATTAATGATAAGGATATAACAGAACAGGAAATAATGGGTAAAATAGGTAAGGCTAAAGACAGAATGCAAGATGTCAGAAGTTTTATGCTAGAAAATGAAAGCAATTTTAGGGAAAAGAAAATTGCTGATGCATATGAGATGTATCAAAAGAGACTTAAAGAAAACAATGCTTTAGATTTTGATGATCTTATTTTTAAAACTGTAGAATTATTTAAAAAGAATCCTGAAGTGCTGGATTTTTATCAAAATAAATTTAAATATATAATGGTAGATGAGTATCAAGATACTAATGGTGCTCAATATGAATTGGTCAAATTACTTGCAGCTAAATATAAGAATATATGCGTTGTGGGCGATGACGACCAATGTATATACCAGTGGAGAGGTGCTGATATTGAGAATATCTTAAGCTTCGAAAAAGATTATCCAAGTGCTAAGGTAATTAAGCTTGAGCAAAATTATAGATCAAAGGGAAATATATTAGATGCTGCAAATACAGTTATAATTAATAATTCTCACAGAAAAAGCAAGGTTTTAAGAACTGAGCAAGAGGGCGGAAGTAAGATTAAAGTTTATAGAGCCTATGCAGATAGTGATGAAGGCGATTTTGTCGGAATGCAGATTTCTAAAATAAAAGAAGCTGAAAATAAGAATTATAATGATTTTGCTATTCTCTACAGAACTAATGCTCAATCGAGAATATTTGAAGAAAGCTTTAGAAGAAAAGGAATTCCATATAAGATAGTTGGTGGAACACGATTCTATGATAGAAAAGAAATAAAAGATATGCTTGCATACTTAAAGGTAATTATTAATCCTCAAGATGATATAAGTATAAAAAGAATTATAAATGTTCCTAAGAGAAGCATAGGAGATGCTACAGTAAATAAAGTTCAGGACTTTGCAGAAAATTTTGAATTAAATATGTGGGATGCTTTAGCTGAAGTAAGAACTATTCCAACTTTAACAGCTAGAAATGTATCTACTATTGAACCATTTGTTGGATTAATGGAAAGATTCATGGAGTTAAGTGAGGTTATACCAGTATCTGAACTCATTAAAACAATATTAGAAGAAACAGGTTATTTAAAGCAATTAAAAGAATCAAAGGAAATTGAAGATAAAAGCAGAATTGATAACTTAGAGGAGTTAGTATCAGATGCTGTTGAATTTGAAAAAAGCAGTGAAGATAAAACATTGTCTGCTTACTTAGAAAAGGTATCTTTAGTTCAGGATACTGATAAAATTGAGGATGAAGATGATAGTGTAGTACTTATGACCGTTCATAGTGCAAAGGGCCTTGAGTTTCCAGTTGTATTTATGGTTGGAATGGAAAATGGTATTTTCCCGGGAAATGCGTCGTTTGAAAAAGAATCAGAGATGGAAGAGTCGAGAAGACTTTGTTATGTTGGTATAACAAGAGCAAAAGAAGTACTATTTATGACGTCAGCAGAAGTAAGAAGAGTATTTGGTCGAACTGTTGCATATCCTCAATCAGATTTTATTAATGAAATAAAGCCAGAACTTAAAGAGTATGTTGCAAATGATAAAGCAAAAATTAAGAGTAGAGATAGATTTGTTAATACAAGTAGTTATAATAATCCACATAGTTTAAGAAATAATCTAACAGGTAATAATCAAGTAGCTAAAAGTGGGTTATCTTTAAGCAGAAACGGATTTGATATAACTCCAAATAATATGAATCAATCTTCAGGGGAATATTTAAATGCAAGTGAAGCTACACTTGGAAGAAAAGTAATACATGAGAAGTTTGGTGTTGGAACAATAGTTCAGGTTCAAGATAATGGTGGAGATAAGAAATTAACAATAGCGTTTGATAAGCAAGGAGTAAAGAATTTAATGCTATCATTAGCTAAACTGAAATCAGTATAACTAACTATTTTTAAAAGGAGAATAGTAATTTTGGATAGTAAAAAAAGAATTGAAGAATTAGTTGAAAAGCTGAATAGATATTCGTATGAATACTATTCTTTAGATAACCCATCTGTAACAGATAAAGAGTATGATAAACAGTATGATGAGTTAAGAAAATTGGAGGACGAAACAGGATATGTTCTTCCTTATTCTCCGACGTTAAGAGTTGGTGATGTTGTTTTAGGTGGATTTAACAAATATACACATAAGGCAAGACTATGGAGTATGGATAAAGCTCAAACTGTGCAAGCATTGAAAGATTGGCACAATAGAAATGTGAAATTTGTAGAGGAAATGAGAAGTAGAGGAGAAGAGCTTCCAGATTTAAAATATGTTCTTACTAAAAAGTTCGATGGATTAACAATTAACCTTACTTATAATGAAGAAGGAGTTCTTTCTATAGCTGCAACTAGAGGAACTGGTGAGACTGGAGAAGATGTAACCGCTCAAGTTAAAACAATAAAATCAATTCCACTTAAGATTGATAGTGATGATGTGTTTGAAGTTCATGGTGAAGCAATCATGACACAAGAAGCATTTGATAAATATAATGAGTCTTCAGAAATTCCATTAAAGAACTTAAGAAATGGAGCTGCTGGAGCCCTTAGAAATCTTAATGTTAAGGAAACAGCAAGAAGAAATTTATCAGCATTTTTCTATGATGTAGGCTATAAGGAAGGCGAACAATTTAAATCTTATTTAGAAATGATGAAATTCATAAAAGAAAAAGGTCTTCCAGTTGATGATTATATGGAAGTTTGCACTACAATAGAAGAAATAGAAAAACAAATAGAACATATAAAGGAAATAAGATTTACATTAGGATATGATATTGATGGCTTAGTAATAGCTATTGATGATATTAGAACCAGAGAACTACTTGGTTACACAGTTAAGTTCCCTAAGTGGGCCATTGCTTATAAATTTGAAGCTCAGGAAGCAACAACTAAGCTTTTAGATGTTGAATGGAATGTTGGTAGAAGCGGAAGAGTTGGACCAACAGCTATATTAGAACCAGTAGAGCTTGCTGGAGTAACTGTTAAGAGGGCCACTCTTAATAATATGGATGATATTCAAAGAAAAGGTGTAAGAATAGGTGCTGATGTATTTGTAAGAAGAAGTAATGATGTTATTCCTGAAATCATGGGAGTGGTTCCAGAATCATTAGATGGCTCAGAAGAAATAAAAGTACCAGAAACATGTCCTGCCTGTGGAAGTCACTTAGTATTAAATGGAGCGCATTATTTCTGTGAAAATACTCTGTCTTGTAAACCACAAATGGTTAAGAGTATCGTTCATTATGCAGGAAGAGAAGCTATGAATATAGCAGGATTCTCAGAGAGAACTGCTGAACAATTATTTGAAAAATTAAATATTAAATCAATATCTGATTTATATAAATTAAAAGAAGAAGAGTTAGTTGATTTGGAGAAATTTGGACCAAAGAAGGCACAAAATCTTTTAGAAGCCATAGAAAAGAGTAAGAATTGTCAATTACATTCATTTATATATGCCTTAGGAATACCTAATGTAGGTGCAAAAACGGCTAAGGATTTGGTAAATAAATTTAAATCAATAGAAGGTCTTAAGAAAGCAACGTTTGATGAACTTGTTAGTGTTCAAGATGTTGGTGATATAGTTGCACAAGATGTATTAGCTTTCTTTAAAGAAGAAAAAGTATTAGAGACAATTGATGAGTTATTATCATTAGGTGTTAATCCTATGTATGAAGAAAAAGAAGTTATTCAAAGTCCTTTTGAAGGGAAAACAGTGGTTGCAACAGGATCGCTTCAAAATTACTCAAGAACTGGAATAAAAGAAAAATTAGAAAGTTTAGGAGCTAAGGTAGCAGGAAGCGTAAGTAAGAAGACAGATTATGTAATAGCTGGAGAAGCAGCGGGATCCAAACTTACAAAGGCACAAGAGCTTGGAATAAAAGTGCTTTCAGAAGAAGAATTTGAAGAGATGTTGAAAGGGTGATGTATATGAAAAGATTAGTTGAGGCATTAGTGTATGTTTTGACTATAATAACTAGCATAATAGTAATATGTACATTTTTAACAACATACCAATTTCATTATGTAGGTCAGATGTTTAATTCATATGTCCCTCTTCAATTCGGAGTAAGTGCTACTATGGCAGCTCTTGGTCTTAGATTTATCTTAGATAAATCTATAGAGAAAAGAATGTTGTATTCTGGAATTAGCTTTGTAATATCATTAAGTTTACTTTATTTTGCACTTAATTGGATAAAATAATAAAAATTAATGTACACAATACTTAAATAGTAAAATAACGAAATTTATGATAAAATTTAATATGTTAATTTAGAATGAAATCAATTTACAATTGACAATGTTCGAGTGACAATTAATGGAGAAAAGCAATTATATCTTCCAACTGTCAACTTGTTATATGTCAACTGTTAACTATAAAAACAGGAGGTTTTAATTATGGCTGTTAGCAAAAAAGATGTTGAATATGTTGCTGAACTTGCAAGATTAAGCTTTGATGAAAATGAAAAAGAAGGTTTAGCAGAAGATTTAAATCAAATATTAGCTTATGTAGAAAAACTAGGTGAATTAGATACAGAAAACGAAGATATAATAGTAAACCCAATTTATATCGAAAATAAATTTAGAGAAGATGTTGTTGTACCATCTCTAGACCTTAAAGATGTAGTGAAAAATGCACCAGATGCATTAGAAGAATATGTTGTTGTTCCAAGTATAATTAAAGAATAGTGTAGAAATGGAGGCAGATTCAATGGAGTTTTCAAATTACAAGGCTCATGAATTAAAAGAAATAATAGCAAAAAAAGAAGCTTCAGTAGAAGAAATTACAAAAGCTCATTTAGATAAAATTGAAAATGTTGATTCTAAAGTGGATGCATTTTTATATGTAGCTAAAGAAGAATCATTAAATGAAGCAAAAGCTTTAGATGAAAAGTTATCTAAAGGTGAAGATTTAGGAATATTAGGAGGAGTTCCTCTAGGAATAAAAGATAATATAAGCGTTAAGGGTATGCAAAATACTTGTGCTTCTAAAATATTAGAAGGATATATTTCACCATATGATGCAACTGTTTCTGAAAAAGTAAAAGCAGAAGGCGGAGTTATTTTAGGAAAATTAAATATGGATGAATTTGCAATGGGTTCATCAACTGAAAATTCAGCATTTAAGATAACTAAGAACCCTTTTGATTTAGAAAGAGTTCCAGGTGGATCATCAGGTGGATCAGCAGCTGCTGTAGCTTCAAAAGAGGTTCCAATAGCGCTTGGAACAGATACAGGTGGATCAGTAAGACAGCCAGCTTCTTTCTGTGGTATTGTTGGACTTAAGCCTACATACGGAAGAGTTTCAAGAAATGGTGTTGTAGCATATGGATCTACATTAGACCAAGTTGGTACACTTGGAAGAGACGTTAAAGACTGTGCTTTATTAACTCAAGCAATTGCAGGTGTTGATAATAGAGATTTTACAAGTGTAGATGTAAATGTACCTAATTATTTAGATTCTTTAAATACAGATATTAAAGGAAAGAAAATAGCAGTACCATCTGAATTCTTTAAAGAAGGATTAGATGAAGATGTTAAAAAGGCTGTATATGATGCTCTAAAAGTATTTGAAGCTAATGGAGCAGAAGTTAAGGAAGTATCACTTCCACTTGCAGATTATGCTATTGCAGCTTACTATTTAGTAGCTTGTGCTGAAGCTTCTTCAAACTTAGCTAGATTTGATGGAGTTAGATTCGGACATAGAACAGAAAATCCAGAGGATGCAGTTGAGTTATATTTCAAATCAAGAAGTGAAGGATTTGGAAAAGAAGTTAAGAAGAGAATTATGCTTGGTACATATGCTTTATCAGCAGGATATTATGATGCATATTATAAAAAGGCATTAAAGGTTAGAAATCTTATTAAAGGTGACTTTGATAAGATATTTAAAGATTTTGATGCAATTATATCACCAACTGCACCAACTCCAGCTTATAAAATTGGAGAAAAAACAGCTAATGCATTAGAAATGTATTTAGGTGATATTTATACTGTACCTGTAAACATAGCAGGTATTCCAGCAATTTCACTTCCATGCGGATTATCAAATGGTCTTCCTGTAGGTATGCAAATTATGGGTAACTACTTCAAAGAAGATACATTATTTAACTTAGCTTATAGCTATGAACAATCAACTAATTGGCATGAAATGCATCCAAATTTATAGGAAGAAGGAGTGAGAGTAATGGAATTTGAATCAGTCATTGGATTAGAAACACACGTAGAACTTTCAACTAAAACAAAAATGTATTGTGGTTGTGCTATTGAATTCGGTGGAAAGGCAAACACTCATGTTTGTCCAGTATGTCTAGGTCTTCCAGGTTCACTTCCACAACTAAACAAACATGTTGTTGAATTAGGAATTAAAGCAGGTTTAGCTTTAAATTGTGAAATAACTAAGGTGGGAAGAATGGATAGAAAGAATTACTTCTATCCAGACTGTCCTAGAAACTATCAAATAACACAAGATGAATTACCACTTTGCAGAAATGGATATGTGGATATTGAACTTGAAAGCGGAGAAATTAAGAGAATTGGAATCGAAAGAATTCATATAGAAGATGATGCTGGTAAGTTATTACATACTAAGAGAGGGGCGCTAATCGACTTTAACAGAGCGGGAGTACCTCTTATTGAAATTGTAACAAGACCAGATTT
>ERZ781272.283-NODE-283-length-49379-cov-4.298009_pt1 | contig 49379 bp, 42 predicted proteins | sample MGYA00375850_ERZ781272 | MGnify/ENA primary metagenome ERZ781272 (study PRJEB29790, sample SAMN06051246) | human gut metagenome | host: Homo sapiens | place: USA: Cincinnati, Ohio | collected 2013-06-21 | study: EMG produced TPA metagenomics assembly of the Gut...
GATCAGACCGGAAAAATCCGTCAGGTGATCCAGAGAAACCTCGCCGCCCGGTGTCAATATATAGTAGGCATTTTCAATCAGCCGGTCACTGGAGCTTTCGTAGCCGGATTTTTCTGAGCCCGCCATTGGATGGCCTCCGATAAAACAGGTTTCCATATGGAGCTCTTCGATCCTCTGGTGAATGGAGCTCTTGACGCTTCCGACGTCCGTGATGATACAATGCCGGGAAACCTTGGATTTCAAATATTCCAGGTATTGCAGATTAAATTCTACAGGAGTACACAGGAAAATGTAATTGCAGTTATGGTATCTGTCGTCCTGTGCTTCGCATATCGCGTCTATGGTATTGTCGGACAGAGCCTCTGCCAGACTTTCTTTGTTTTGGTCGTATGCCAGGAGATGATAGTCAGGGTGATATCTCCGGATTGCCTTGGCAATGGAGCCGCCGATCAGTCCAAGACCGATAAAAGCTATGGTTTTCATGTTAGACAAGCTTCCTTTCCGGTAACAATTTCAATAAAGCTTCTGTATTTCTGAGCCTTATGATTTTTCATAATTATGTAAAAGTTCCTACTTATTGTAAAAGATAGCGGGAAAAAAGTCAATTGTCGAAGAAAAACAGAGAAGTTCTCTAAGAAAACCAGAAAAAAAGTTGTTAAAATTATATAAAATACTTGAAACGTCATAGATATTTTAGTAAAATATGAACATATTAGACAAACAGGGAGGTATTACATATGGACGTTTTTAGAACTGACCGAATTAGAAATGTAGTCCTATTAGGTCATGGTGGAGCCGGCAAAACAACTTTGGCAGAGGCAATGGCCTATTTAGCAGGTATGACCAACCGTCTCGGCAGAGTGGAGGATGGCAATACAATCAGTGACTATGACAAAGAAGAAATTAAGAGACATTTTTCCATTTCTACCACATTGATTCCGGTACCTTGGGATAAGGTAAAGGTCAATGTCCTTGACACTCCCGGATATTTCGATTTCGTAGGTGAGGTTGAAGAGGCTGTAAGTGCTGCTGATGCGGCAATTATTGTTGTTTCCGGCAAAGCCGGTGTTCAGGTTGGAACACAGAAGGCATGGAATTTGTGTGAAAAATATAAACTTCCGCGTATGATCTTTGTAACAGATATGGACGTAGATGATGTCAGCTATCGTAAGGTTTTGGAGGAACTGACAGAGCTGTACGGCAAGAGAATTGCGCCGCTGCATTTCCCGATTCGTGAAGACGGCAAATTTGTCGGATATGTAAACGTTGTAAAGCAGGCGGGCAGGAAATATATTGACAAAGGGAAGAAGGAAGAATGCGAGATTCCGGAATACCTGAACGAATATCTGGAAAAATATCATGAAATCTTAATGGAATCTGTGGCAGAGACCAGCGAGGAATTCATGGACCGTTACTTCGAAGGAGACGAATTCTCTGTAACAGAGGTTTCGGCAGCATTGGCTACGAATGTACAGGATGCAAGCATTGTTCCGGTATGTATGGGTTCCCCGGTAAATCTGCGCGGCGTTTCCAATCTGCTGGATGATATCTGCGGTTATTTCCCAAGCCCGGACAAACGTTCCTGCAATGGTATCGCACAAAAGACAAATGAAATTTTTGAAGCGAATTATGACTTCGCAAAAGCAAAATCCGCTTACGTATGGAAGACGATCGTTGATCCGTTCCTGGGCAAATATTCTATGGTCAAGGTTTGCTCCGGCGTGCTTAAGTCTGATGATACGTTGCTGAATGTAGAGAAGGGCGAAGAGGAACGCCTGAACAAATTATATGTTCTGGAAGGCTCCAAGCCGGTAGAGGTACCGGAGCTGCATGCGGGCGACATCGGCGCCATTGCCAAGCTGAACAGTGTACAGACGGGTGACAGCCTTGCAACAAAGGCAGCTCCGATCTTATATCCGAAGGCAATTATTTCCACCCCTTATACCTATAAGCGATATAAGGCAGTGAAAAAAGGCGATGAGGACAAGGTTTCTCAGGCACTTTCCAGAATGATGAGCGAGGATAAAACGCTCCGTGCAGTGAATGATTCTGCGAACCGTCAGACTCTGCTTTACGGCATGGGTGACCAGCATCTGGATATTGTTGTCAATAAGCTGAAAGAACGTTATAAAGTCGACATTGAACTTTCCAAGCCGAGAGTTCCGTTCCGTGAGACGATCCGCAAGAACTCCGATGTGGAAGGCAAGCATAAGAAACAGTCCGGCGGACACGGACAGTATGGTCACGTTAAGATGCGCTTCGAGCCATCCGGTGATCTGGAAAGCACCTATACCTTTGAACAGGTGGTTGTAGGAGGCGCTGTTCCGAAGAACTATTTCCCGGCAGTAGAGAAAGGTCTTCAGGAATGCGTACAGAAGGGACCGTTGGCTTCTTATCCGGTTGTCGGCGTAAAGGCAACCCTGTATGATGGCTCCTATCATCCGGTTGACTCTTCTGAAATGGCATTTAAGATGGCAACCATCCTTGCATTTAAGAAAGGCTTTATGGATGCATCCCCTGTCCTTTTAGAGCCGATTGTATCAATGAAAGTGACTGTTCCGGATAAATATACAGGTGACGTTATGGGTGATCTGAATAAGCGCCGCGGCCGTGTGCTGGGTATGAATCCGGATCATGCAGGAAATACGGTCATCGAAGCAGACGTTCCAATGCTGGAAATTTATGGATATTCAACAGATTTGCGTTCTATGACAGGAGGAAGCGGAGACTTCTCCTATGAGTTCGCACGCTATGAACAGGCTCCGAATGATATTCAGACAAAAGAAATTGAAGCGAGAGCCAATAAAGAAGACGGTGCAGATGATTAACATCTAACATCATAAATGAAGGACTGGCGTACCCGGGAATTGGGACTCCGGTCCTTTATTAAATTTTATTCTTTGTGTTTCTGAATTAGTACAATATACGCCTTGACTATATTTTAACAATACTATATATTGTAGATACAAAGTATATTGTTGAACAGGGCTAACTATTAAGGCCGGATAATGTGATAGATATACTTGAATATAAAATAAGGAGGATGTCTATGAGACAGGAATGGACTTCATTCAAAGAAGGCGTTTGGGAAAAAGAAATAAATGTGCGTGATTTTATTCTGAAAAACTACACACCCTATGAGGGGGATGAATCCTTTCTGGCAGGGCCGACAGAAGCAACAAAGGAATTATGGGCGCAGGTCATGAAGCTTACGGAAGAAGAACGTGCCAAAGGCGGTGTTCTGGATATGGATACCAAAATCATTTCCACCATCACTTCCCACGGACCGGGATACCTGGACAAAGACAAAGAGAAAATTGTCGGTTTTCAGACAGATAAGCCGTTTAAACGTTCGCTGCAGCCTTACGGTGGTATCCGTATGGCAATCAAAGCATGCGAGGACAACGGCTATCACGTAGATCCGCAGATCGTGGAGTTTTTTACAAAGCACAGAAAAACCCACAATGACGGTGTATTTGATGCGTATACTCCGGAAATGCGTGCCTGCCGTTCCAGCCATATCATTACCGGTCTTCCGGATGCTTACGGACGCGGACGTATCATTGGCGACTACAGGCGTGTGGCACTTTACGGCGTTGACCGTCTGATCGAAGATAAACAGAAACAAAAAGATACCACCAGAACGATCATGTATTCTGACGTTACCAGGGAGCGTGAGGAATTATCTGAGCAGATCAAAGCACTGAAAGAGCTGAAAGAGCTGGGCAGCATCTACGGCTATGATATCGGAAGACCTGCCGCAAATGTGCAGGAGGCAATTCAGTGGCTGTATTTCGGTTATCTGGCAGCAATCAAGGAGCAGAACGGCGCTGCAATGTCTCTGGGACGTACGTCTACGTTTGTTGATATCTATGCAGAGCGCGATCTTGCAGACGGAGTGTTTACAGAGGAGCAGATACAGGAATTTGTAGACCACTTCATTATGAAGCTGCGTCTTGTAAAATTTGCGAGAACACCGGAATACAATGCACTGTTTTCCGGCGACCCGACCTGGGTAACGGAAGCTATCGGCGGTATGGGGATTGATGGACGTTCTATGGTAACTAAGATGTCCTATCGTTACCTGCATACTTTGGAAAACCTGGGTACTGCACCGGAACCGAACCTGACTGTTCTCTGGTCCACCAGGCTGCCGCAGAACTTCAAACGCTTCTGTGCAAAGACGTCCATCATGTCTTCCTCGATCCAGTATGAGAATGACGATCTGATGCGTGTGACGCACGGAGATGACTATGCCATTGCATGCTGTGTATCCTCTATGCGTGTTGGTAAGGAAATGCAGTTCTTCGGTGCACGTGCAAACCTGGCAAAATGTCTGCTTTATGCGATCAACGGCGGTGTGGATGAGGTAAGCAAGAAGCAGGTAGGACCGAAGTATCGTCCGATCACCTCCGAGTACCTGGATTACGATGAGGTTATGGAGAAATTCCACGATATGATGAAGTGGCTTGCATGTGTATATGTGAATACTCTGAATGTGATTCACTATATGCATGATAAGTACTGCTATGAGAGAGTACAGATGGCGCTTCATGATAAGAAGGTAACACGCTGGTTCGCAACAGGTATCGCAGGTCTTTCCGTAGTGGCGGATTCTCTTTCCGCAATTAAATATGCAAAAGTCAGGACGATACGTGATGAAAACGGAATTGTCGTAGATTATGCAGTAGAAGGCGACTTCCCGAAATACGGAAATGACGATGACCGCGTAGATGATATTGCGTATGATGTAGTTCATGAATTCATGCACTATGTAAAAGGAAACCATACCTACAGAGGCGGTATCCCGACAACCTCCATTTTGACCATCACCTCCAATGTCGTATACGGCAAAGCAACTGGTTCCACACCGGACGGCAGAAAAGCAGGCGAGCCTTTTGCACCCGGTGCAAATCCAATGCATCACAGAGACAGCCGTGGTGCGGTAGCTTCCTTAAGCTCCGTATCCAAGCTTCCGTTTAAGGATGCACAGGATGGTATTTCCAATACCTTCTCCATTATCCCGGGGGCACTTGGCAAGGATGATGCGGTACTTTTCGATGATATCGGATTTGAACTGGAGCCGGACTGCGCTTGCTGTGAGCCGAACATGCCGGATGACAGAGATGCGAACTAAAAATAGCTGAGCTGCAATAAAAATGCGGGCACAACAAAAAAGCCAACAAAAAATAAGAAAAGAATATACAGGAGGGCAAACTTATGAATATCAGCGATGCACAGGTTGACAACCTGGTAAACTTATTGGATGGTTATGCGGAAAAAGGCGGACATCATCTGAATGTAAACGTATTTACAAAGGATACACTGCTGGACGCGCAGGCTCATCCGGAAAAATATCCGCAGTTGACTGTACGGGTTTCCGGTTATGCAGTAAACTTTAATAAGCTGACAAAAGAGCAGCAGGATGAGGTTATTTCCAGAACCTTCCATGAGGGAATGTAAAGAATGAATAAGGAATGCAAAACTCAAAAAGGCCGCATTCATTCTACAGAAAGCTTCGGGACCGTTGACGGTCCCGGAGTTCGTTTTGTCGTTTTTTTTCAGGGATGTCCGATGCGGTGCCAGTACTGTCACAATCCGGATACCTGGGCTCCCCATGGAGGCACAGAAATGACGGCGGAGGAGCTTTTGACAGAATACAGAAAAAACATGGCCTTTTACCGGACCGGTGGGATTACGGCAACAGGCGGAGAGCCTTTGATGCAGCTTCCGTTTTTGACAGAATTATTCCGGCGGGCAAAAGCAGAGGGAATACACACCTGTCTGGACACCTCCGGAATCATGTATCGGATGGCACGGGAGGCCGAATTTCAGGAACTGTTTGCTTATGTGGATTTGGTTCTTCTGGATATCAAGCACAGTACCGAAGGGGAACATCAGAATCTGACAGGGCAAAGTCAGAAGCATATCCTGGAATTTGCCCGAGCATTGGAAAAAGCGGAAATTCCCATGATCGTCCGTCACGTGGTGGTACCCGGGATCACGGATTCACCGGAGCATCTGACGCGGTTGGGAAGGATGATCGGAAGGTTCCGCAATCTGAAAGGCTTGGAGGTTCTCCCGTATCATACTATGGGTGTGGCCAAATATAAGAATTTGGGAATTCCCTATCCCTTGGAGGGTGTGGAAAGTATGGATGCGGCCAAAGCAAAGGAAGCCAGAGGGATGATCGTAAAGGCGATACAGGAGGAACGGAGACGTTTGCAGAATGAAAAAAGACACACCTGATCGGGTGTGCCTTTTTACGTTGTGCAGATTTTGAAGGAAAGGCAATACGAAACGATAAAAAGTAAGCCGAAACAATATAAAAAGTTGACAAATTAATACATGTGTGGTAATATAAAAACACTTAATAAAGTATTTCAATCAAGTATGCAAAGGCGCAGATTATCATTCTATGTTCCCGGTGGCGTAGGGCATATTCGCAGGAGAATGAAATCTCTTGCTGTTGTAGAATGTGCGAAATGCTTTTTTTGTACAAAAATGTAATAATTCAGCCGTACATATTCCATTAAGAAGTGTGTCTGTAAGGCTGAATTGCTACAAAAAACTTACTTACACAAGGAGGTAAAATATGAAGAAGACGAAAAAAGTTTTGTCTGCAATCATTGCCGGAGCAATGGCACTTTCAATGTCCGCAACCGCATTTGCGGCAGAGATGGAGGACAACATTGCAATCGAGGCAACCAACAAGAATGGCAAGTCTGCTGACAACGATCTGGTAATTGCAATCGAGGGAAGCGTTTCCTCACTTGACCCGGACAACATTCCGGATACCAACGCAATCTCCGCAACCCGCGGTATGTACGAAATGTTGGTAAGATTTGACGAGAACCAGGAAATCGTAAGCGGTCTTGCAGACACATGGGAAGTATCTGAGGATTCCCTGATTTATACCTTCCATCTTCGTGAGGGAATTAAGTTTCATGACGGCACAGACTTCAATGCACAGGCAGTTGTCGCCAACTATGACCGTGTGGTAGATGTAGAAAACAACCTTCGTACAAGAAGAACCTTCGTTACAACTAAGAACGAAGAAGAGTTCTACCGCTGTGCAAGCGTGGAGGCTGCTGATGATTACACAGTAGTATTTACCCTTGCGGAGCCGTACAGTACCTTTATCAATAAGCTGACTCAGTTCTGTATCATCAGCCCGGCTGCAATTGAAGAGTACGGCAATGATATTATGTACCATCCGTGTGGAACCGGCCCGTTCAAATTCGAAGAGTGGGTAGAAGGCGACCATACCACAATGGTTAAGAACGAGGAATACTGGGGAGAACCGGCAAGTGTTGATTCCGTGACTATCCGCGAGGTTCCGGAAGCCGGTTCCCGTACAGCCATGCTGCAGACGGGCGAAGCCGACATGATTTACCCGACGGCGGCAGACCAGTTATCCGTACTGGAAGGCGCAGGAGATGTAGATGTTCATGCAGTTACTTCTAATATTATGAGATACGTAACCCTGAATACCAACGTAGAGGCATTGAGCGACGTAAGAGTCCGTCAGGCAATGAACTATGCAATCGACAAGAATGCTTACTGTCAGGTTATGTACTCCGGATACGGCACACCGGCTACATCTGCAGCACCGAACTGCATCCTGTATTACCAGGAGCAGACTCCGTATGATTACGATTTGGAAAAAGCGAAATCCCTTCTGGAAGAAGCCGGCTATGCAGACGGATTCGACCTTACTATCTGGGGTGATAACACTACACAGGAAATCAAAGGTATGACCTTTATCAAACAGCAGTTGGAGCAGATCGGCATCAACGTAGAGGTTCTTCCGATGGACCCGGCTACTGTATCTGATAAGATTTACGTTCCGTTAGAAGACGCAGAGATCAATATGTGGTATGTAAACTGGTCCGCATCTGACTTCAGTATGGACGGTTCCTTAAGATCCCTTCTGTACTCCACCATGTGCCCGCCGACCAGTGCAAATACCGTATACTATAACAATGCAGACTTTGATAAACTGATGGATGATGCATTGGCAACAGCCGATACCGGGAAGCTTGCTGATCTGTATGGACAGGCGCAGAAGATAGCATGGGATGATGCCGTATGGCTTTTCCTGGGGAATGACCAGCTTCTGTACTCCACCAAATCTTATCTGTCCGGTGCATATGTAGCTCCGGATGGATGTATCAACTTTGCAGGTGCTGTTCTGGCTCAGTAACGGAGAGCAGCAGGATAATCGCAGAGCAGTCATTATTCGAAGATGAATCATGATCCATGATTATAAACGGTCATCTTGCAGAAAGGTGGCCGTTTTTTGAACTGAAACAGAGATAGCTGCTGCTGCGAATACCAGAAAAGGAAGCGGAGACATGCCGGCCGGCTGTCTCCTGCTGATTGGGGAAAGAAGGAGGTAAATCTATGGGCCGTTATTGTTTGAAAAGGATACTGAGCGCCATACCCTTAATGCTGGTCATCTCATTTCTGATTTTTATGTTTATCCATATGATACCAGGTGATCCTGCCCGTCTTGTTGCCGGTAAGGATGCAACGAAGGAAGAGGTTCAGGTGGTACGTGAAAATCTGGGATTGGACAAACCGATCGTAGAGCAGTATGTAGATTATATGAAAGGCCTCTTTACAGGCGATCTTGGAAATTCCATCAAAAATGGTGCAACCGTGATCGATACCATTATTCCGAGATTTAAACCGACATTTATGCTGACAATAAGCTCGATGGTATGGTCGGTCATCATAGGAGTTGGAATTGGTATCGTCGCTGCTGTAAAAAGGGGAAAACCAACGGATTATCTGGTAATGCTTATTGCCATTTCCGGTATTTCCGTGCCGAGCTTCTGGTTCGGCCTCATGCTTATCCAGTGGTTTGCAGTAGGACTGGGGCTGGTTCCTACGGCCGGGCTGGATAGTATCCGCAGTTATATTCTGCCGTCCATTACTATGGGCGCAGGTACCATGGCAATCCTGGCCCGTTTCACACGCTCCTCCATGCTGGAATCCCTGCGTGAAGATTATGTGCGTACAGCAAGAGCTAAGGGCTTAAGCGGATTTTTGGTAATCATGCGCCATGCGTTTAAAAACTCTTTGATTCAGGTAGTTACTGTTGCCGGCCTGCAGATCGGCGGTCTTCTTTCCGGTTCTGTGCTGGTAGAAACCGTTTTTTCCATTCCGGGTCTTGGACGGCTTCTGGTGGACTCCATCAACTTCCGTGATTATAAGGTGGTACAGGCGCTGCTTCTGTTCTTCTCTATGGAGTATATCATCATCAACCTGATCGTTGACCTGCTCTACGGAGTCCTGAACCCGAAAGTACGCTATGATTAAGGAGGTGCGCCATGGCAGAAGTTAAAACAAAGGTTTCCGATGAATTTCGGGATGATGCAGTCCTGCCGAAGCCAAAGAGCAGGGCAAAAGAACTCGTAAAGAAATTTATAAAAAATAAAACAGCGGTGATCTCTCTGATCTTCATCCTGTTTTTAGTGGTAATTGCGTTTATCGGACCCCATGTAGTTCCGTATGACGCAGATGCGCCTGATTACGGGGCAATTTTCCAGGGACCGGGTTCTGCACATTGGTGGGGAGCAGACGAATACGGACGTGATGTATTCAGCCGTCTGCTGGTTGGGACCAGATTGTCTCTCGGTGTAGCATTATTTTCCGTAGTGGTAGGAGCGGCAGCCGGTGTTGTCCTTGGCGTGCTTGCCGGATATTACGGAGGTATTTTGGATTCACTGATCATGAGAAGCTGTGATGTACTTTTTGCATTTCCGGATATCCTTCTTGCCATCGCCGTAGTTGCGATCATCGGGCCTGGTGTTGTAAATGTTATGATTGCGATCGCAGTCTTTACCGTACCGTCCTTTGCCCGCGTTATCCGAAGCGCTACTATTACCGTAAAGGAATCCCTTTATGTAGAGGTCGCCCGTTCCCTTGGATGCAAAGACAGACGAATCCTCTGGGTACATATTTTTCCGGGAACCATCCAGTCTATTATCGTCAATTTTACCATGCGTATCGGTACAGCCATCCTGGCAGAGGCATCCCTGAGCTTTCTGGGATTCGGCGCAAACGTTACGGAAGCGGACTGGGGTTCCATGCTTTCACAGAGCCGCAACTACTTAAATACAGCACCGCACCTGGTACTGTTCCCCGGCATCCTGATCTTCCTCACCGTACTTGCATTCAATCTGTTAGGTGACGGCCTTCGGGATACACTGGATCCAAAAATCAAGTAGGAGGGAAGGCAAATGTCAGAGAGATTATTAGAAGTAAGAGAACTGCGTACAGAATTTAAAAGAGAAAAAAGCTGGGTAACGGCGGTAAATGACGTTTCTTTCCACCTGGACAAGGGTGAAGTACTGGGCCTGGTAGGAGAGTCCGGCTGCGGTAAATCCGTAACCTCACTTTCCATTATGAGACTCCTTCTGGATACCTCCGGAAAGACTACACACGGAGAAGCGTTCTTTAACGGAAAGGATTTGCTGAAGCTTTCGGAAAAAGAAATGCGTGATATCCGGGGCTACAGGGTTTCCATGATCTTCCAGAATCCCATGAGCTCCCTGAATCCATGTATGAGAGTGGAACGTCAGATCATGGAGGCGATTCTGCTCCATAACAAAGTGAGCAGACAGGAAGCCAGACAGAGAGCCTTTAGCGTACTGAAATCCGTAGGAATTCCGGACCCGGAAACGACCTTAAGAAGCTTTCCTCATCAGCTTTCCGGCGGCATGAGCCAGCGTGTTATGATTGCTATGGCAATGTCCTGCGAACCGGAAATGCTCATTGCAGATGAGCCGACAACCGCTCTTGATGTAACGATCCAGGCACAGATTCTGGAGCTGATGCTCCAGATCAAAGAAGAACGGAACACAGGGATTCTCCTGATTACCCATGACCTGGGTGTTGTGGCAGAAATGTGTTCCCGCGTGATCGTTATGTATGCAGGGCGTATTGTAGAAGAAGCGCCGGTAAAGGATCTGTTTGAAAATCCGGTACATCCGTATACCCGGGGCCTGATCGCATCCGTTCCGAAGCTTGGCAGCAATGTAACCAGCCTTCCATCTATTCCGGGCAGCGTTCCGGACTTATCTGTAATGCCAAAAGGCTGTAAATTTGCACCAAGATGTAAATATGCGCAGGATATCTGCTGTGAAAAGGAACCGGAACTTACTTATGTGGAGGGTTCCACAGTCCAGCGCTGCCGTTGTCATATATTCCGTTCGAGGAAGCAGGAGGTGGGCTCATGAGTGATATATTAGTTTCCGTAAAAAATGCTACCAAAACCTTTGCGGTGTCAAAGGGAGGCTTTGGCCAGAAAAAATATGTCCATGCAGTCAATGACGTGTCTTTTGATATTAAGCGAGGAGAGACGTTCTCTCTGGTCGGAGAGTCCGGCTGCGGCAAATCCACCACAGGCCGTCTGGTAAACCACCTTCTGGTGCCGGATTCCGGTGAAGTTTGGCTGAACGGACAGAAGATTTCGTCCATGTCCGAAAAAGAAATGCGGCCCCTTCGCAAGGATGTGCAGATGATTTTTCAGGACCCGTACGGTGCGCTGAATCCGCGTATCAAGATTCAGGACCTGATTGGTGAACCGCTTTTGATCCATACCGGCCTGTCTTCCGGCGAGCGTCTGAAAAAAGTGCAGGAGCTTCTGGAAATCGTAGGTCTGAATGCTGCGCATGGAGAGCGTTACCCTCACGAATTTTCCGGCGGACAGCTTCAGCGTGTGGGAATCGCCCGGGCTCTGACCGTAAATCCCAAGCTGATCATTGCGGATGAACCGGTATCAGCGCTGGATGTTTCTATCCAGGCGCAGGTGCTGAACCTGATGCAGAAACTCCAGGAAGATTTTCATCTTACTTATTTGTTTATTTCCCACGACCTGAGTGTTGTGGAAATGATTTCCGACAGCATCGGAGTTATGTATCTGGGAACAATCGTGGAAACAGCAGAGAAAAAGGAACTATATGCAAATCCTCTTCATCCGTATACCAAGACCCTGCTTTCCGCAGTTCCGATTCCGGATCCTGCCAGAGAGAAAAAACGTATTCTCTTAAAGGGTGATCTTCCAAGTCCGGTGAATCCTCCGTCCGGATGTCTGTTCCACACCAGATGTCCATATGCGGCGGAAAAATGCAGGACGGAGCGTCCGCCTGTTCTTGAACCGGAGAAAGGTCATAAAGTAAAATGCCATTTTCCGGGAATAGCGGATAAGTAATGACAGACAGCGATGTAGAAAGAGAGGCTTGCATGTATACTTTTGACAGAGAAAAATATGAAAAGCGTATGGAATGGTTTATCCATGCCAGATTCGGTATGTTTATTCACTGGGGGCTGTATGCGATTCCTGCAAGAGGAGAATGGGTGCGCAGCTATGAGGAAATGCCAAAAGAAGATTATATGAAGTATTTTGAAGAATTTGACCCGCAGGACTGTGATCCGGCCGTGTGGGCCAGGGCGGCCAAAGAAGCGGGAATGCAGTATGCAGTTCTGACGGCTAAGCATCATGACGGATTCTGCCTGTTTGACAGCCGGTATACAGAATTCAAATCTACCAATACCAAATGCGGGCGCGATTTCGTTGCGGAATTTGTAGAGGCGTTTCGGGCCGAAGGCCTGAGGGTAGGATTGTATTTTACCCTGCTTGACTGGTATCATGAGGACTATCCGCATTATGGAGATAAAAACCATCCCATGAGATATGATCCTGCATACTCTAATGAAGGCCGTGACTTTGACAGATATCTTACCTATATGCATAACCAGGTGAGAGAAATCTGTACCAATTACGGCAAGCTGGACCTGCTTTGGTTTGACTTCTCTTATGATGACCTGAGAGGTGAAGCATGGAGAGCGACGGAATTGATCCGGATGGTACGGGAGCTTCAGCCGGATGTCATTATTGATAACCGCTTGGAAGTAAGCGGTGAGGGCTATGGCTCCCTTGCGCAGTGTAAGCCTGCGCCTTATCATGGAGACTTTGTTACTCCGGAACAGATGATACCGCCGGGGGGAATCAAGGATGTGGAAGGCAAAGATATGTATTGGGAGGCATGTGTGACCATGAACGGAAACTGGGGCTTTCATGCAACAGATCATTATTTCAAGCCGGCATCCATGTTGATCAAAAAACTGGTGGAATGTGTTTCCAAGGGCGGTAATATGATCCTGAACATCGGGCCGGACGCCAAAGGAAATATTCCAAAAGAGTCTGTGAAGGCTCTGAAGGAGATTGGCGCCTGGATGTCCCAAAATGGAAGGAGCATTTACGGATGTACCAAAGCAGGGCTGGATAAGCCTGAGTTTGGGCGCATTACCAGAAATGAAAAAAGTCTTTTCTTTCATCTGTATGAAAATTCAATTGGTCCTCTGCCCCTGCCGGGAGTTTGCAAGGAGGACGTAAAAGCCATTCGTTATCTCGCGACGGGGGCGGAAGTACCGATTTCCACGAGCTGGGTACACAGCGATTATCCGGACATACTCTTTGCAGACCTGGGGCCGGATCCAATCCTTCCGGATTCGGTGGACACGGTTTTGGAAGTTGTATTAAAACAGGTGCTTTAGTATTCGAAGTGGTCTTGCAATAAAGTGTAACGGGTGATAGAATACGGGATATGCGATGAATGGAGTGAGGACTATGTTTACAGAAGAAAGACAGGAAGCGATTCTACAAATGCTTCAGGAGCATGGTAAAGTAAAAGTCCGTTCTTTAAGCGAGACATTTAAGGTAACGGACGACTGCATCCGCAAGGATTTAAAAACACTGGAAAAAGCCGGACATATCAGACGTACATACGGAGGTGCAATTTTATCCAGTGATTATCCTCTGGATCGGGATGTTATAGACCGCAGGAGCGTCAACGTAGAAAAAAAGGATATTATTGCACGAAAAGCATTTCATCTCATCAGAGATAACGAAACGGTTTTTCTGGATATTTCCACCAGCAATATTAAGCTTGCCAAGCTTCTGGCAGAATCAGGAAGACGTTTGGTAGTCGTGAGTAACATGATTGATATTCTTCAGATTCTTGCGACTTCCTTTGCCATTACAGCAGTAGGGACGGGTGGAATCATGTACCGGACAGTCAATGGATTTATGGGCTCCGCTGCCATTGAGGTGATTAAGCAGTATAGCTTTGACAGAGCTTTTATTGGAAGCTGTGGGGTAGATATGACAGATTTGTCGGTCACAACCTTCGGGGTAGAGGACGGACTGACAAAAAGGGCAGCAATTCTAAGCAGCCGGCACATTTATGTAGTAATGGAGAAAGATAAATTTTATTTTAACGATTCCTATAAATTTGCCCATTTTGATGATATAGACGGCATTATAACAGATGAGGCACCGGATTCGGCAGCTATTGGAACGCTGGAATCGGCCGGGGTGCAGTTATATTAGGGGGAAAGCTGAATGATACAATTAGTCAGGGAGAGCAGCCTTTTGGCATTGCCGGCGGGCTGCACGGCCGGATTCTCCGACAGAGTACAGATCAAAGAATTTTTTGCAAAAGCCGTAAAGTCCTTGAATGGCACGGAATTTTCGGCAGATTTGACACAGCTTGTAGATGAAAAGGGGCTGTCGTATGTGAGTGATGCAGTGGAGGGAATGCTCCTTGGAACCTTTGTACCGGAGCGGTTCCCCGCGATACCGCGGAAGGAATGGAAGATAGAGCTTCTGGGCCTTCCCATTGAAGCAGAAAACATTGTAAGAGAAACAGAGACAGTGGCAGAAGGGATTGTATGGGCCAGAGATATGGTGAACCGCCCCGGCAATCTGCTTCGTCCCGGGGCATTTGCCGGGGAAGTGAAGAAGCTTCTTGCCAAAGTACCGGCGGAGGTTGAGCTGCTGGATGCAGAAAAGATGAAGGAAGCAGGGCTGAATGCAGTGCTGGGAGTAGGCATGAGCAGTGCATATAAGCCATACCTGTGCATCATCCGGTATAAAGGAAATGCAGGAGATGACAGGAACACCGGACTGGTAGGCAAGGGAGTAACCTGCGATACGGGGGGATACTGCCTGAAACCCTCTTCCTCCATGACAGGAATCAAAGGTGATATGGCCGGTGGTGCGGCTGTGGTTGGCGCTGTTTATGCATTGGCGAAGAACCGGGTTCCCGTGAATGTGACTGCACTGATCCCGATGGTGGAGAACCGTCTTTCCGATGGCTCACTTCTTCCGGGGGATGTGATTACTTCTTACAGCGGCAAAACGATTGAGGTGATGGATACAGACGCAGAAGGACGCTTGATCCTGGCAGATGCAGTTACCTATGCTGTTCGCAATGAGCATGTAGACCGGGTACTGGATATTGCCACGCTGACCGGATGCATTTGTACAAGCCTCGGTTTCGTTGCAGCAGGTATGCTCTGTGACAATGAAGATTTTGTAAGAGACTTTGAACGGGCTTATCGAAAATCAGGGGAGCGCTATCTGAGATTTCCGATCTATCCGGAATATGAACGGTTAATTGAAAGCGATATTGCAGATGTGAAAAATGTGGGCGGTAAATATGCGGGAAGTATTACGGCCGGATTGTTTGTACGGCGGTTCGCAGAGCAGACACCGTGGATGCATCTGGATATCGCGGGAACAGCCTGGGTGGACCAGCCTGTATTTGAATACCAGAGCAAGGGTGCCAGCGGAGCCGGTGTGACAACCTTGTATTATTTATGTGCGGGAGAGAGAAGGTAAGAGAGGGTCAGAAGAACTTATGAAAAATTATATATTGGAGGCTTGTGTGGATTCTGTGGAATCTGCACTGGCAGCACAGGACGGGGGCGCCACAAGACTTGAACTGTGCAGCAACCTGATCATCGGGGGGACAACTCCCAGTCCGTGTCTTTTTGAAGAGATACGGGAATTATCGGGAATCTGCACACATATTCTCATACGTCCGCGATTCGGCGATTTTTGCTACACAGAATATGAGTTCCACGTAATGCGCAGAGAGGTGGGGAACTTCCGGAAGCTCGGTGCGGACGGCGTTGTCATCGGTATCCTTCGTCCTGACGGAATGTTGGACGTGGAACGGATGAAAATTCTTATGGAGGAAGCCGGGAACATGTCTGTCACTCTGCACAGGGCATTCGACGTATGCGTAGATCCTTTTGAAGCTCTGGAGCAGGCAAAGGAACTGGGCATTGACACGGTTTTGACCTCCGGACAGAAAAATCATTGTCTGGAGGGCAGAGATACGCTGAAAAGGCTTGTAGAAGGTGAGGACGGAAGGATCACGATTCAGGTAGGCAGCGGTGTGGATGCGGAGACGATCCGGCAGATACAGCCCTACACAAAAGCCCATGCCTTTCATATGTCAGGTAAACGAAATCTGGAAAGTGCTATGATCTACCGCAAAGAAGGGGTAAACATGGGGATTCCCTCTATCAGTGAATTTGAAATCATCAGAACAGAACAGGAAAAAATCCGGCAGGCGTGCCTGGTATTGGAAAGCCTGTAAAAATTTTGGCGGCAGCTTATCAGGGCTGCCGCTGCCAAGAAAAGGAGAAGCCCATGTTTTTGAAAAAAAGCAGAGACAGGATTATTCAGGAGTTTGACAGGTTTTGCCGGGCGCTGCCCGGTCCTTCGGAAAAAATCCAAAAGGATCTTTTATCAATGGATGAGGACACGGCCCTGGCATTAAAATTTTTATACGCAAACATGCCCTGCAGCGACGTAGGAAATTACTCCCTTGAGACATATTTGGATTATGCCCGCCAGGGAGTTTCTCTTTGGAAAAATTCGCCATACAGAGCGGCTATCCCGGAAAACATTTTCCTGAATCATGTATTATACCATCGTGTAAATGAAGAGGAGATCAAACCCTGCAGAAGCCTGTTTGCGGAAAAAATAGAAAAGCGGATTGCAGGAATGGATATGGAGAACGCTATTCTGGAGGTAAATTACTGGTGCGCAGGGGAAGTGTCCTATCAGTGCACAGATGACCGTACCAGTTCCGCACTGGACTGTTACCGTAAAGGATACGGACGATGCGGAGAGGAATCCGTTTTTGCCGTAAACGCACTGAGAAGTGTAGGAATACCGGCACGGCAGGTCTATGCACCAAAATGGTCCCATTGTGATGATAATCACGCATGGGTAGAAGCGTGGTGCGACGGAAAGTGGCATTATTTCGGAGCCTGTGAACCAAGACCGGTCTTAGATCAGGGATGGTTTCGAAATGCAGCCTCCAGAGCCATGATGGTACATTCCCGCAGTGTTGAAAGCTATCATGACGGGGACAATATCGTAGGCAGAGATGGAATCACTCTTGTGGAAAACCAGCTTGCACGTTATGCAAAAACAAAAAAAATAAAGATTCGGGTAGAGGATCGGGATGGGGATACTGTACACGGAGCAGAAATTTTTGCAGAGGTGCTTAATTATTCGGAATTTTCACCTGTTGCGAAGCTGTCAGCAGGTCCGGACGGATGTGCGGAACTGGAAACAGGACTTGGAAGTCTGCATATTCTGGCAGTTTATGGCGGCGAACAGGGGGAATGCTGGATAGATACCCGGTATGAGGAGCTGGCTTTATGTATTCTCGGCAATGAAAAAACAAAGGAGCGATGGGTGGATTTTGATATGATTGCCCCGGCAGACACAGCCTCGGAGCAGCCCCGTATATCCAAAGGGGAGGTGGCAGAAAACACCAGACGCATCGAAGAGGCTTCTGCTGTCCGAAGAGAGAAGACAGAGCAGTTCCGTCCCTCCTGGAAGGATGCTTTTTTATGCGGACAGAAGGGGCTTTTGGAGGAATATATGTCTGTGCTGTCAGACAAGGACAGGACAGACGCGGACCCGGAGGTGCTTAAGGAGCATTATGAGGAATCTCTGCCATATGCAGACGATTACCCCCGTGAGATTTTTCTTTCTTATGTGTGGAATCCAAGAGTGGCTGATGAGGTATTGACAAAATGGCGCTGCTGCATCCTGGAATATTTTGACGGCGGGCAAAAAGCGGAATTTCAAAAAAATCCAAAAGAAATCTGGAACTGGATTCAGTCCTGTCTGACTTCCAGACCGGAGAGGGAGCGTCTGACCGTATATACGGTGCCGGGAGCTGCCCTGCGCCTTGGGATTGCCGAAGAGAGCTCCCGGAAGGTATTGTTTGTAGCGATCGCAAGAACATTAGGCATTCCTGCGCGCCTGAACCCTGAGGATGCTGCTTTGGAATACTGGGAAAACGATCATTTCGTGAGAGTAAAGAAGGAATGCAGGCAGGGTGCACATCTGGTTTTCCTTGAAGGAAATGGAGACAACTGGACTTATTTTTTGAACTGGTCAGTTGCCAGGCTGGAAGAGGATGGCTATCATACCCTGAGGCTTCATGATGCCCTCTGGGAAAACGGCCGGCTGGAGGTGGACGTGGAGCCGGGAGAATACCGGGTCCTGACATCCAACCGTCTTCCAACAGGAAATATTTTTGCAAAACGTTTTGACTTCCAAATCGGCAATGAGCAACAGAAAAAGATTTCCCTGGAAATGCGGGAGGCGTGTCTGGCAGATATGCTGGACAGACACAGTATTTCGGATTACGACCTGACTGATGCAGAGGGAACGGTGTATTCCATCGAAGCTTTGACAGGCAGCGGAAGAAGCATTCTTTTCTGGCTGGAGGTTAGCAAAGAGCCGACAGAGCATATTCTGAACGAGTTGATGGACATGCAGGAAGAATACAGGCAATGCCAGGATCAGCTTCTGTTCATCGTCCGGGGAGAGGAAGACCAAAAAGACCCGACTCTTTCCAAATGCAGAAGCCTCCTGCCTGATATAAAAATCTTCTATGGCACATTCGGCCAGGACTTGGAAATGGTTGCCCGCAGAATGTACGTGGCTCCGGAGAAGCTGCCCCTTCTGGTAGTGACCGACGGTCCGGCGTCCGGTATCTTTGCAGCCAGCGGATATTCAGTGGGAATGGCAGATATGCTGATGAGGGTTTTGAAAAGCTGATAACCGGCGTTTAACAAAACACTTCCTTATGCAAAATGACTTCACCAAATGACTTTCCGGTCTTCTTCCGGGTAGTTTTTTCTTGACAAATAGTAGTGCAGTCGTTAAAATTACTGATAGTGTAAGTAGCGAAAGACTGGAAAGTCAATATACAAAATGTTATTATGTAAATCTGCCTTTCGTCTCCTGGGGAGATGAAAGGTTTTATAATTTCAACAGGAGGAGAAAGAGAATGGCTGCACCTTATAATCATAAGGCTATTGAAGCAAAATGGCGTACCAACTGGGAAAAGAACCCGGTGAACGTCAACGATGGAAAGAAAGAGAAATATTACTGTCTGGATATGTTCCCATATCCGTCCGGAAACGGACTTCATGTCGGGCACTGGAGAGGATACGTCATCTCTGATGTATGGAGCCGTTATAAAATGCTGCAGGGTTATTATCTGATTCACCCAATGGGCTGGGATGCATTCGGGCTTCCGGCAGAAAACTATGCAATCAAAATGGGTGTACATCCGGCAATTTCCACAGCAGAGAACGTTGCAAATATCAAGCAGCAGATCAATGATATCGCGGCGATCTACGACTGGGATATGGAAGTCAACACTACAGACCCGAATTTTTACAAATGGACTCAGTGGATTTTTGTAAAAATGTTCAAAGAGGGTCTTGCATACGAAAAGGAATTCCCGATCAACTGGTGTCCGTCCTGCAAGACAGGTCTTGCAAACGAAGAGGTTGTCAACGGCTGCTGTGAGCGCTGCGGTGCCGCCGTAACCAAGAAAAATCTTCGTCAGTGGATGCTGCGCATCACCAAATATGCAGACCGCCTTTTAAATGACCTTGATAAGCTGGATTGGCCGGAAAAGGTTAAAAAAATGCAGACAGACTGGATCGGCAAATCCTATGGCGCGGAGGTGGATTTCCCGGTAGAGGGCAGGGATGAGAGGATTACGGTTTATACCACAAGACCGGATACACTGCACGGTGCGACCTTTATGGTTCTGGCTCCGGAGCATAAGCTTGCCGCAGGCCTTGCAACCGAAGAAACAAAAGAAGCCGTAGACAAATATATCTATGACGCTTCCATGAAATCCAATGTAGACCGTCTGCAGGATAAAGAGAAAACGGGCGTGTTTACCGGCAGTTATGCAGTGAATCCGCTGAACGGCAAAAAAATCCCGATCTGGCTGTCCGACTATGTATTGGCTGATTACGGTACAGGCGCGATTATGTGTGTACCTGCACATGATGACCGTGACTTTGAATTTGCAACGAAATTCAACATTCCGATCATTCAGGTTATTGCCAGGGATGGCAGGAAAATCAAAAATATGACAGAGGCCTACACGGATGCCTCCGGTACCATGATCAATTCCGGCGACTGGAATGGGATGGAATCCGCGGTACTCAAAAAAGAGGCGCCGATTATGATTGAGCAAATGGGTATTGGACGCAAGACTGTGAACTACAAGCTTCGTGACTGGGTATTCTCCCGTCAGCGCTATTGGGGTGAGCCGATTCCGATTGTGCACTGTCCGAAATGCGGTGCAGTTCCTGTACCGGAGGATCAGCTTCCGCTGACACTTCCTGAGGTGGAGAGCTATCAGCCCACAGGAACCGGAGAATCTCCGCTGGCAGCGATTGATGAATGGGTAAATACCACCTGTCCGTGCTGCGGAGCTCCGGCAAAACGTGAGACAAATACCATGCCGCAGTGGGCCGGCTCCTCCTGGTACTTCCTGCGCTATGTAGATAATAAGAACAATGAAGAACTGGTTTCCAAGGAAAAAGCGGACAAATACCTTCCGGTAGATATGTATATTGGAGGCGTAGAGCACGCCGTACTGCATCTCCTGTATTCCAGATTCTACACCAAGTTTTTGTATGATATCGGAGCAATTGATTTTGACGAGCCGTTTACCAAACTGTTCAATCAGGGTATGATTACCGGTAAGAACGGTATCAAGATGAGTAAGTCCAAAGGAAACGTGGTTTCTCCGGATGATCTGGTACGTGATTACGGCTGTGATTCTCTGAGAATGTACGAGCTGTTCGTAGGACCGCCGGAACTGGATGCAGAGTGGGATGACCGCGGAATCGACGGGGTATCCCGTTTCCTGAAGCGTTTCTGGGGACTGGCTCTGGACAGCATTGAAAAAGACATTCCTGCAGCCAGGGAAATGGTGAAGATTCGTCACAGGATGGTATACGATATTACCCAGCGTCTGGAATCCTTCAGCCTGAACACGGTTATTTCCGGATTTATGGAATACAACAATAAGATGATTGATCTGGCTAAGAGGACCGGAGGCATAGACAAAGAGACTATTGAGACGGCTGTGATTCTTCTGGCGCCGTTTGCTCCGCATATTGCGGAGGAGCTTTGGGAGAAGCTGGGACATAAGGATTCTGTCTTCCATGCACAGTGGCCGGTTCATGACGAGGAAGCCATGAAGGATGATGAGATTGAGGTTCCGGTACAGATCAATGGTAAGACCAGAGCTGTCATCAGCATCCCGGCAGAGATTTCCAAAGAAGAGGCGATTGCCAAAGGAAAAGAGGCGATTGCAGACAAACTGACCGGAAATGTAATCAAGGAAATTTATGTTCCGAAGAAGATTATCAATATTGTTATGAAATAGATGAATGAAAGATTTCGCCAGAGCAGCGATAAGAGCCCGGTTCCATTTCTGGAACCGGGCTCTTATTGCTGTTCCATGAGCCGGACAGTCTGAAAATCAATTTCGGACTATTAAAATTCAGGCTTCCATTTATTTTTCGGTCTTTCTCAGGATTTCCCTCGGCGGTTCGATTTCTCTTGCTATGGTATGTTCCGTTAATTCGGAGAGGAGCCTGATTTTTTTGTTGATAAGCAGCCGCATACAATTTGGGACATGTTCGCCGTGAGCCCGATGAATTGCTACGCATTCTTTGCAGTTTCCGTGATAGCGGCAGGCCTTTTGGCAGGGGCAGTGGTCTTTGTCCGCGTATTCTCTGCGGAATTGGGCTGCAAATTCTTCCTGGAGCCTGAGGCCCTCTGCCCGGTTTCCGCCGTGAAATTCCTCCATGGCCTTTTTCTCCAATTCATTTCCTTCGATTCTCATAAATGTTCTCCTCCTCGTTGCGTGTAATACGGTTTTGGTATACGGTACTGTTATCAATCTATCATAAAAGGAGAGGGCCTGCAATCAAAAATATTGCATGGGACAGCCCGGCTCTTGTAAGGTTTCCGAAATAGAGTTATAATAGGATGCAATATCATTTTAAAGCATAAGGAGGAAAAACATGAATGCAAATGTGACAAGAGAAGATGCCTTAAGCCTTCTGAAAAAATACAACCGGGAGCCGTTTCATATTCAGCATGCGCTGACGGTAGAAGGCGTAATGAAATGGTATGCAAAGGAATATGGGGATGATGAAGAATTCTGGGGACTTGCAGGGCTTCTCCACGACGTAGACTTTGAAAAATGGCCCGGGGAACACTGTCAAAAAGCCCCGGAGCTTTTGGCTGAGATCAATTGTCCCGAGGAATTGGTGCATGCAGTGTGCAGCCATGGTTACGGCATCTGTTCAGAGACAGAACCGGTACTGCTCATGGAAAAGATTTTGTTTGCAGCGGATGAGCTGACCGGGTTGATCGGGGCCGCTGCACTGATGCGTCCTTCCAGGAGTGTGATGGATATGGAGACAAAAAGCCTTAAGAAAAAATTTAAGGATAAACGGTTTGCAGCAGGCTGCTCCCGGGACGTAATCACGAGAGGGGCAGAGATGCTTGGCTGGGAGCTGAATGAATTGTTTGAAAAAACAATTCTTGCCATGCGTTCCTGCGAGACGGAAGTTGCGGAAGCGATGAAAGCTCTCTGAAATACAGTTGCCGGCCAGGTAGCCCCTGACCGGCAGAAATCCTGTACTGCAGGATATGATTTCTACTGTATTTCCTGAATACCCTCGATATCCGGGGAAGCCATGAGGGAGTAGTTGGTGTAATAGACCACAAAGCCCGGCTTTGCACCGCCCGGTTTTTTGACATGCTTTTTCTGAATATAGTCGATTTCCACCTTGGGAGCCGTACGGCCTTTGGAATAATAGGCGGCCAGACGTCCGGCTTCCTCAAAGGTGCGGTCCGGCAGCTCGCCATCTTTTGTTTTGACAACGACGTGGGAGCCTGCCATTTTTTTTGCGTGGAACCACCAGTCATTTCCTGTGGCGAATTTAAAGGTCAGCTCATCATTCTGAAAATTGTTTTTTCCCACATAGATATCAAATCCGTCGCTGGAAACATAGTGGAAGGGCTTGGATTTCGTCTGTATTTTCTGCCCCTTTTTGCCGGCATAGTGTTTTTTGATGTAACCGTATTCGGTCAGCTCCTCCCTGATCTGGGCCAGATCACTTTCTGCGCGGGCAATATCCAGTGCATTGGAGACAGATTCCAGATGATCGATTTCGCTCTGCGTATCTGCAAGCTGTTCCGTAAGTGCTTCCTCTGTACGCTTTAATTTTCCGTAGCGGTCAAAATACTTCCTGGCATTTTCTCCGGGAGTGAGCGTGGAATCCAGCGGAACGGTAATTTCCTCGTTGGTGTAATAATTCAAAGCCTGAAAGGATTTACAGCCTTCCTCAAGACCATACCCATAGGCGTTGATCAATTCTCCGTATACCTTATATTTTTCTTTTTTGGCGGTATCCTTCATTTGTTTTTCCTGAAGCAGGAGTTTTTTGCGGTTCCGTTCCAGGGCAGTCTGCACAATTCTGCGAAGGTCGGAGGATTTCTGGCGGATACGGGTAAGCGCATTTTTGGTTGCGTAGTAGGTTTCCAGCATGGAGGAAACCGTGGGAAATTCCTCGGCATGATATTCTGAGGCAAACTGTGTCAGCGGCAGGACTGCGTATTCCACGGGCTCTTCATTGCGGTAAATGATATTCGGGGTAAAATCCCCTTCCCTCACCTGTTCCAGAAGTCTCAGCAGTGTATGGTAAAGATGAATGGCGGCTGTTTCGGGAAGGGATTGTGCGGCATCGTTACCATCGATAGAAGCCCGGTAGCAGATTTCCTCCGCTATGACAGGACTTAAGCCGGTGAGCGTGGTATAGAGCGCTTTGGAGATATTGCAGGGCTTTTTGCAGACCTTTTCCATAAATTCCGTTTCTGTGACAGTGAGCGGATTTATTTTTTCCTGTGTTTGAGGAAGGAAGTAGTCTCTTCCGGGCAGGACCTCCCGGACAGAGCTCATGTTTGAGGATACATGCTTGATGCTGTCCAGAATCTTCCGGTTTTCATCGCAGAAGATGATGTTGCTGTGTTTGCCCATAAGCTCCATGATCAGCATTTTTTTGCAGGGATCGCCCATTTCATTCAAATGCTCCAGTTCAAATTCTATTACCCGCTCTAAACCGGGCTGGCGGATATGGCTGATCCTGGCACTTCCGATGTGCTTGCGCAGAAGCATACAGAAATTAGGAGCTGTGAGGGGGCCTGGTTTATTTTTGTCCGTAAAATAGATCAGCGGAAGGGAGGCACTGGCAGAGAGCAGCAGACGGCACTGTCCGTTCGGCCCCTTACCTGTGATCAGAAGCTCGTCCGCTTCCGGCTGAGCGATTTTGCTGAACCGTCCGTTATCCAGATTTTTATGTAATTCCTGCACCATTGCGGCAATGGTGATTCCATCAAATGCCATGTTGATTTCTCCTTTTTTATTAAGAATGTGCCGTTTCGTATAAGCTTGAAAAAAGCTTATCATTTAGTATATCATTGAAAAAAGCGTTTGACTAGGGTTTTAGAATGAACTATAATAAATCTGTATGTAAACATACCAGGAATTCATGCAAAGAGAGAATAGCTATGATAAAAAGTATGACAGGCTTCGGCCGCGCGGAAGTAATGACAGGCGAGCGGAAAATTACCGTAGAGTTAAAATCTGTGAATCACAGGTATCTGGACCTCAATATCAAGATGCCGAAGAGATTAAGCCTTTTTGAAGGTGCGATACGGAATTTGATGAAAACCTATATGCAGCGCGGAAAAGTAGACGTATTTATTACGTATGAGGACTATACTTTGAACCGTGCCGCACTGAAATACAACCGGGAGCTGGCAAAGGAGTACCTTGGATATCTGAAGGAGATGGAGGAGGAATTCCATCTGGAAAACGATATACGGGTATCCACTCTGTCCCGGTATCCGGAAGTGCTGACTATGGAGGAGCAGTCCATAGATGAAGAAAAGCTGTGGGGATTTTTGGAGGAGCCGCTAAGGGAGGCATGTACGAAATTTGTGGAAACCCGCACCAGGGAGGGCGAGAATTTAAGGAAGGACCTTCTGGAAAAGCTGGGAGGACTGGGTGCAAAGGTGAAACAGGTACAAAAGCGTTCCCCTGAGGTTGTAAATGCTTACAGAGACAAGCTGGAGACAAAGGTCCATGAGCTTCTGGAGGACACTCAGATTGATGAGAGCAGGATTGCGGCCGAGGTTGTAATCTTTTCCGACAAAATATGTAATGATGAGGAAACAGTACGGCTTGGCAGCCATATTGAAGGAATGAAAAAATTTCTGAACGAAAAAGAGGGAATCGGCAGGAAGCTGGATTTCATGGCCCAGGAAATGAACCGGGAAGCAAATACGATTCTGTCCAAATCCAATGATCTGGAGATTTCAAACCTTGCGATTGATTTAAAGACCGAAATCGAAAAGATCAGAGAGCAGATACAGAATATTGAATGACAGGAGAGTAAAAACCCGTGGCAAAGTTGATTAACATAGGATTCGGGAATGTTGTGAATTCCCGGAAGATCGTAGCTGTCGTAAGTCCGGATGCGGCACCTGTGAAGCGTATGGTGCAGAGCGTCAAAGGAACCCGGTCTCTGGTGGATGCTACGCAGGGACGAAAAACAAAGGCAGTGATTGTTACCTCAGATGACCTTTTGGTTCTTTCGGCGCTGCAGCCGGAAACCATCGCCAGAAGATTCGCAGAAGTCTATGATTATGAGGACAGGGGAGAGGGACATGAATAAAGGCATATTAGTAGTAGTATCCGGCTTTTCCGGTGCGGGAAAGGGCACGGTCATGAAGTCTCTGCTGGAGAATTATGACAATTATGCATTGTCTGTTTCTGTGACGACCAGAAGGCCGAGGCAGGGCGAAGAGGATGGAAGGGAATATTTTTTCCGCACGAAAGAGGAATTTGAAAATCTGATAAAAGAGGATGCGCTGATCGAGTATGCGCAGTATGTAGGGAATTATTACGGTACTCCCCGCTCCTATGTGGAAAAAATGCTGGAAGAGGGGAAGGATGTCATTCTGGAAATCGAAATCCAGGGTGCCATGAAAATAAAAGAAAAGATTCCGGATGCGCTGCTGGTATTTGTGGCGCCGCCTTCGGTGGAAGAGCTGAAGAACCGTCTTAAAGGACGGGGAACGGAAACTCCGGAGGTCATTGCCTCCAGGCTTCACCGGGCCGGGGAAGAAGCAGAGGGTATGGAATTATATGATTATCTTCTGATTAACGATGAGCTGGATGCCTGTGTAAAGGAGCTTCATTCGATCATCCGCTGCGAGCATGCACGGACAAGCAGAAACCTTTCTTTTATACAGAAGATCAAGGATGAATCCGGGGCATTGCTATAAAAATTGAAAATTCAGAAAAGGAGAAAACAAGTATGATACATCCATCTTATTCAGAATTGATTCAGGCAATTAACACAAACAGTGAGGAAGACGACAATACCATTATGCTGAACAGTCGTTATTCTCTGGTATTGGCTACCAGTAAGCGTGCACGTCAGATCATCGGCGGTTCAGAGCCGTTGGTGGAGGGCGCAGCAGGCAAAAAACCGCTTTCTGTTGCAATTGATGAGTTTTATAAGGGGAAGGTGAAGATTCTTGCAGAAGCTCCCCAGGAAGAGGAGATTGCCGTAGAAGAAGCCCCGGAAAATCAAACAGAGGAATAAGGCTATCCAGAGGCTGCGTTTTAGCAGCCTTTATGCGCATTAGGAGTTTATATGAAATTATTATTTATTTCACTGGGCTGTGACAAAAACCTGGCGGATTCGGAAGAGATGCTCGGCCTTCTGACCGGAAACGGGCATGAGATTGTAGACGATGAGGAACAGGCGGAAGGCATAATCATCAATACCTGTTGTTTTATCAATGATGCCAAAGAAGAAAGTGTGGAGACGATTCTTCAAATGGCGGAGTATAAGAAATCAGGCTCCTGCAGGAACCTGATAGTTACAGGCTGCATGGCACAGCGCTATAAAGAAGAAATACTGCAGGAAATCCCGGAGGTGGATGCTGTTCTGGGTACGACTTCGTATGAGGAGATTGTCAGAGCTGTCAATGAGGCAGAAGCAGGAAACCGCTTCAGGGAATTTAGGGACATTGATTATCTGCCCTTAACAGCAGGAAACCGCATTTTGACAACAGGAGGGCATTTTGGTTATCTGAAGATCGCGGAGGGCTGTGACAAGCACTGCACTTACTGCATTATTCCCAGTCTTCGCGGGAGATTCCGAAGCGTTCCGACGGAAAGGCTGCTTGCGCAGGCAGAGGATATGGCAAGGCAGGGAGTAAAGGAGCTAATCCTGGTTGCCCAGGAGACGACGGTTTACGGCACGGATCTCTATGGCAAAAAAACGCTGCATCTGCTTCTGAGAGAGCTTTGCAGAATCAAAGGAATTCGCTGGGTTCGTCTCCTGTACTGTTATCCGGAGGAGATTTATGATGAATTGATTCAGGTAATGAAAGAAGAAAAAAAAATCTGCCATTATCTGGACCTTCCGATTCAGCATGCAAGTGACCGTATTCTCAGGCGTATGGGCAGAAGGACGACGAAGGAAGAGCTGACTGCAATCGTCGGGAAGCTGCGGGAAGAAATCCCGGATATCGTGCTGCGTACCACATTGATCACCGGTTTTCCGGGGGAAACAGAGGAAGATCATCAGGAGCTGCTGGAATTTGCAGACGAAATGGAGTTTGACCGTCTTGGAGTGTTTGCGTATTCTCCGGAGGAGGATACGCCGGCAGCATCCATGGAGGGGCAGATACCGGAGGAAGTGAAGGAAGAGAGAAGAGCTGAGCTTATGGAGCTTCAGCAGGAAATCTCATATAAAAAGGGAAGTGCCCGTATCGGACAGGAGCTGCTTGTCATGATCGAGGGGAAATTATCGGGAGAAAGTGCGTATATTGCACGTACATATGGAGATGCACCAAAGGTAGATGGCTATATTTTTGTGCAGACAGGGGAATTGCTGATGACCGGTGATTTTGCAAGAGTACGTGTGACAGGTGCCCTGGAATATGATTTGATAGGAGAGTTGGCTGATGAATACACCGAATAAATTGACAGTTGCAAGAATGATCATGGTCCCGTTTTTGGTTGTTTTTATGCTGACTGGCTGGGGCGGTGAGGCAAACCGTTTTATATCTCTGGCAATCTTTGCGGCAGCCAGTATCACGGATTGGTTTGATGGCTATCTTGCAAGAAAATACCATCTGGTGACAAATTTTGGAAAGTTTATGGATCCTCTGGCGGATAAGCTGCTGGTATGCTCTGCGTTGATTTGTCTGGTGGAGCTGGACAGATTAGAGGCATGGATCGTGATCATCATCATCGCAAGAGAATTTATTATCAGCGGGTTCCGCTTGATCGCGGCAGAAAACGGAGTGGTCATCGCTGCAAATTACTGGGGGAAATTCAAAACCGTTTCCCAGATGGCCATGATCATTCTATTGATCTTAAATTACGGCGGCGCTTTTGCAGTTTTGGCGGAGGTTTCTGTATGGCTTTCCGTTGCGATGACCGTTATTTCCCTGATGACTTATATTATGCAGAATAAAAATGTCCTGTCTATGCAGGAGTGATTCATTTGAAAGGAGTACCAATGATTGCAGAGCTGATTTCTGTGGGAACAGAGATTCTTTTAGGAAACATCGTCAATACCAACAGTGCTTATCTTTCCGAAAAATGTGCACAGCTTGGTCTGTCCGTTTATTTTCAGACGGTTGTCGGGGATAACGAGGAACGAATGAAGGCTGTGATCCGCACGGCCCTGGAGCGTTCGGACGTGATCATTCTCACGGGAGGTCTTGGACCGACAGAGGATGATCTGACCAAGGAGATTACAGCAGAAGTGCTGGGGCTTCCACTGGCAGAGGATGCACACAGCAGGGAACGCCTGGAAGCTTATATGAAGCAATACAAGCATAATAACGCCCAGCGCAGGATCACGGCAAATAATTATAAGCAGGCATTGGTTCCGCAGGGAGCGTTGGTTCTGGACAATCACAATGGGACAGCGCCCGGGCTTATCATTGAAAAAGACGGCAAGACAGCAGTACTTCTGCCCGGACCGCCGATGGAGATGAAGCCCATGTTTGAGGAAGAGGTGTTTCCGTACCTGCGCAAAAAACAGCCGGAGATCATTTATTCTCAAATGGTAAAGATCTGTGGAATCGGGGAGAGTCAGGTGGCAGAGGATATTCAGGATTTGATCGGGAAACAGACGAATCCGACGATTGCTCCGTATGCGAGGACAGGAGAGGTGCACCTTCGTATTACGGCAAAGGGTGAAGATGAAAAGGAATGCAAAAAGCTGATCAAACCCCTGGTACGGGAACTCAAAGCCCGTTTCGGCAAAAACATTTTTGCAACAGATGAAAAGAAGACTCTGGAGGAAGCTGTGGTAGATATGCTGAAGGACCAGGGATTGACGCTTGCTTTGGCAGAGTCCTGCACAGGCGGTGCGGTAGCTGCCAGAATCGTGAATGTTCCCGGTGCGTCTGAGGTCTTTACGCATGGATATGTTACATACAGCAACCGTGCCAAGAGGAAATGCCTTGGCGTAAAAAAAGGCACCCTGAAGGTAGAGGGTGCAGTATCTGAAAAGTGCGCAAAGGAAATGGCAAGGGGAGGCTGCTTTTTCTCCAAAGCAGATATCTGTCTTTCGATTACAGGGATTGCAGGACCGGATGGCGGCACCAAAGAAAAACCGGTAGGAACGGTTTTTATGGGCTGCTGCTATAATGACAAAGTCATCGTGCAGGAGTTTCATTTTTCAGGAAGCCGCCTGAAAATCCGTGAGCAGTCAGCCGCGCATGCACTGGCGCTTCTTCGCGAATGCATTATGGAAGGAATCAATAAAAAAGATTAAGATGCAGACAGCCGCCTGCAAAGGCAGACGGCTGTTTTATGCTTAACGAATCATTCTCATCAGATTTACGATGCGGTCAATCTTGGCTGTTTCTTCAGGTGATTTTCCCATTTTCAGCACCTCCAGTACTGCAGAAATCTCTCCCTGTGAAAAATTCAATCCATTGCTTTTTCCCTGAGCAGCAGCGCTCATCAGGAAGGGGAGCATATCAGCGGCGCTTTTTCCGCTTCCCTGGGCTGCGAGATTTTGCAGCATATCCAGTTTGCTTTTGTCCATATTGGCAAGCTTAGGGTTGTTTTTCCAGTCTTCATTCATAGATATCATCCTTTCTTTTCCGGGCTTTCATTCATCATTCGGAACATTTCGGCCATTGCAAACATATTGACCATTCTGTCCAGCTTTTGACGGCTGCTCCCATAGCAGAATTTGCGGATGTCCTGCAGCATCTCCAGGGGGTCTGTGACAGGGAGGGAGGCAGCCTGCATCTGTTCGGTCTGTCCCGCAGGAGAAAACAACGCCAAAGCATTGGAGAGCTCCTGCACCTTTGTATAGATAGAGATGACCTGCTGTCCGCGCGGGGGCAGATAGGGGATGGCAGCCTTCAGCATTTGTGCCTGATCATTGCTGACCATTTGATCCAAAGCGGTCTGAGAAATAAATTCCTGTTCCATATGGTGATTCCTTTTCTGAAATACTATGCTTTTTATTACTAAACTATGACGGAGAAGCCTGTCTTGACATAAGATATGATATATGCGGCGTTTGCTGTGTATATCATATCTTATGTCAGAAAGGAAACGAAGTCATGCAGAGAGAGCAGCAAAAGCTTGTCTTAGATGGGAATGCTTTTTATGAATTGGATTTGGAATGTCTCAGGCGAAAGAAAGCGAAGCAGGAAGAGACGAAGAAGAAAACACAACAAAGGCAGAGGAGGTAACCCTCTGCCTTTGTGTAAAGAGATTAGAACATGCAGCCATTGCCGCATCCGCCGCAAAGCAGCAGCAGGATTATGATAATCCAGCAGCAGTCACCGTTATTGTTGTTGCATCCGCATCCGCATCCATTGTTGTTTCCGCAGAAGAACAGAAGGATGATGATCCACAGAATGGAACTGCAGGAATTGTTGCCGAAGAGGCCAAATCCACATCCATTGCCGCATCCACAGTTGTTGTCACAACCGCATCCGCCTCTTTCTTCACCACATCCACAGTTTGTAGCAGCTAAATCACTCATTGAAAATTCCTCCAAAATTTGTTTACACTCCATACTATGTGGGGGACGGGCAGTGTGTGACATTGGAAAAGAGAATCATAAAGCGCAAAATTGGCCGCTGCTGCGGAAATAGTTGACAGGTTCCCATACTTTGGATATAATACAAACAAATATGTAATTGTTTTGTAATAAATGAAATGATTCTGACATATTTCGCCTGATTTTAAAGAAATGGAGAAAGCGTATGAGAAGATCATTATGGAAGCGTTGTCTGCGCATGTGCCTGCTGGTTATGCTTATATGCATCGGATATGCAGTCCTTCCCTCTGCCGCGCAGGAGGCCAATGCAGCGGCATATGGATTCAGGACAACCAAAGGAAATACTTATTTTTATGACAAAAACGGAAAGAAGCATAAGGGCTGGCTGACTTACAAAGGAAACAAATACTATTTTGACAAAAAGACAGGGGTTCAGCTTAAGGGCTGGCAGTATGACGGTGCAAAGAATAAAATCCGCTATTTTACAAAAGGAAAGGGCGTCATGGTAACAGGCTCCCTGAAGGATAGCAGGGGAAACGTCCGGTATTTTGATACCAGTACCGGATTGATGAAGCGGGGCTGGCGGACAGACAGCGGTAAAAAATATTACTACACCAGTGGAGAAGGGGTGATGCTGAAGGGGTGGAATACAGACACCAGGGGAAATGTCAGGTTCTTCAGCAAAAATACGGGTGTGCTGTATACCGGATACCGGAAGGTTGGAAGCTATTACTATTACTTTGAAGGAAAATACGGAATCCGGTATCAGAAGGGCTTTCAGACCCTTGCCGGGAAAAAGTATTATTTTGATCCGAAAACAGGACGTGCCCTGAAAGGCTGGCAGACCATTCATGGAAAGAAGTATTATTTTAATTCCAGCTATGTGATGAAGACCGGGCTGCAGAAGATCGGCAGCTACTATTACTATTTTTCAAAAACCCATGGTTATATGTACCAGAAGGGATTTGGAAAGGTAGGGGGCAAGCAGTATTATTTTGATAAAACGACGGGGCGCGCCCAGACCGGATGGCTGACAGAGGATGGCAGGAAATATTATTTTGATTCCCAGGGCGTGATGTATGTCAGCAGGACGGCTACCATTGGCGGCAAATCCTATACCTTCGATGCAAACGGTGTCGCAAAAGAAAACAGCTATACCCTGCAGGGCGGGAACGTCAGGGTTTATGATTCCGGGAATAAAAAATACTACCTCATGGCAAAAGAATACCTTTCACATCCTGGAATTGCAGATGGAAAGCTGTCGGATCGGGATCTGCTGGCTGCAATCTGTGATGCGGAGGCCAACGACCAGGGGCTGTATGGGATGGAAGCAGTTGCAATGTGCATTTTGAACAGGACCATTAAATCAGATAAGGAATTTCCCTCTACAGTCAGAGAGGTTGTATATCAGGCAATTCCAAGCTCTACCTATCCGCAGTATACACCAGTCAGGGATGGGGCGCTTCTTAAGCGGCTGAAGGGCAGCTTTGAAGATCGGACAAACGCTTATAAAGCGGCAGATGCGGCCTTAAACGTCTTTAAAGCCTATGTGACGAAGAAAACACCGCGGACGATTCCGGGCTTTGAGAAAAACAGGAAGGATTTTAATTTTATGTATTTTATGACACCTGCTTCCTTTAAAAAGCAGCCGCTGAATTTCAAAAAGGTCGACAGCTTTACTTATAAGGGCCATGTGTTTTTTGTAGACTGGGTATAGTTTTTCGAATACATAAGAGGACTTTCCGGGCGAAGGTTCTCTTTTTTCAGAGAGGAGAGCATGTATGAATCCTTATTTCAGTATGATTTTATGGGCGGTTGGCATTCTGTTTTTGTTCATATTCCTGATCATGCACAACAACAGAAGCAGAAAGAAACTGATGCTGAAAAAAATCCGCCGTGTCTATGGAAATGTACCGGAACGGGAGTATGAAACAGGAGACATTGAGAAGATTTCCCATTATTTCAGGAGGAAGTGCGGAGAGCAGTTTGCGGTCGATGATATTACCTGGAATGACCTGGATATGGACAGGATTTATATGCTGGTAAATCAGACCATGTCCTCTCCGGGGGAGGATGTCCTGTATTCAATGATGAGAATTCCTCTTTTTTCCGAAAAAGAACTGAAAAAAAGAGATGAGCTGGTGGAGTTTTTCCGTACTCATGAAAAGGAGCGGGAGCAGATGCAGATTCTGTTATCAGCAATCGGAAAAACCAGGTTTGGATCTCTTTCTGATACGATTCTGGCTCTGGAAGCAGCGCCGGAGGTTTCTACGGGGCTGCATCGGGTGATGTTTCTGGCTTTGGTCCTAAGTTTGGCAGTGGTATTGCCGTTGTCTCCTATTTACGGCTTTTTTCTGTTTTTGGTTTTAAGCTTAGCCAATGTTACGATTTATTATGCGGGAAGGGACAGAAGGCTGGTGGAGGCGTATTTGGATTGCTTTTCCAGCCTTCTCAGAATGCTTGGAACAGCAGACAAAATGGAAACGGTGGACTGGCCTGAGGTGCGGGAACAGATGGCGCACATTCGGGAAGGAAAAAAGTCCTTTTACAGGCTGCGTAAGAGAGCCGTTTTTCTCACCAGCAAAAATGATGGATCGGGAGATCCTCTGCAGATTCTTATGGATTATGTGCGCATGGTATTCCATGTGGATATTCTTACTTATAATAACACTTTAAAAGAGGTAAAAGGGAAGACAGATGCCATAATGCTGCTTCTGGACAGTATGGGGGAATTGGATGCTGCCATTGCGGTCGCTTCTTTCAGAGAGCTGCTTCCCTTACAGTGTAAGCCCGAGCTTTGGGAATATCATGGGGAAAGGGCGGAGCTTTTTGTGGAGGATCTGTATCATCCTTTGATTGCAGAAGCGGTTGCGAACAGTATTCATGCAGCGGGCGGTACGCTTTTGACGGGCTCCAATGCATCCGGGAAGTCTACGTTTCTGAAGAATATCGCAATCAACAGCATTCTGGCACAGACGCTCTATACATGTACCTGTGCGGCGTACAGAGCAGCTTATCTGAAGGTGATGACTTCTATGGCGCTCCGGGATGATCTGGCAAGCGGTGAGAGTTACTTTATCGTGGAGATCAAATCACTGAAGCGCATACTGGATGAGGGAGAAAAGAAGGCGCCGCTTCTCTGTATTGTGGATGAGGTCCTGCGGGGTACCAATACCATTGAGCGGATCGCGGCCTCCTCCAGGATTCTGAAGGAACTGGACAGGGACTGGATTCTGGCATTTGCCGCAACGCATGATATCGAGCTTTCTTATATTTTGGAAGGCATATATGAGAACTATCATTTTGAGGAAGAGGTACTGGAAAATAAAGTCATATTCAATTATCAGCTTAAAGAGGGCCGTGCAACCACCAGAAATGCCATAAAGCTTCTCGAGGTGCTGGGATACGAGGAGCGTGTCGTAAAAAATGCCGGGGAGGCTGCTGCGGAATTTGAGCGGACCGGAGTGTGGAAATCGATCAAAGAGGAGAGACGCTTATGTTAGTAAGGATTTATACAGATGGAGCAGCAAGGGGAAATCCGGATGGCCCGGGCGGTTATGGTACGATCCTTCATTATACGGATGCAAAGGGACGGCTTCATGTACGGGAATTCAGCCAGGGATACAAAAAGACAACGAATAATCGTATGGAATTGATGGCTGCGGTAGTTGGCCTGGAGGCATTGACACGCCCCTGTGAGGTGGAGCTGTATTCAGATTCCAAATATCTGGTGGATGCGTTTAATCAGCATTGGATAGACTCCTGGCTCAAAAGGGGCTGGAAACGCGGCAAAAATGAGCCGGTTAAAAATGTGGATCTCTGGAAACGCCTTCTGAAGGCGAAGGAACCGCATAAGGTAAGCTTCTGCTGGGTTAAGGGCCATGATGGGCATACCGAAAACGAGAGATGTGATGAGCTTGCGACTTCTGCCGCAGACGGAGAAAATCTTATCGAGGATACGGGAATATAGGGCATTTGCGTGAGAAATATGTCTTGACAAATAAAATCACTGTTTGTATACTTGCTATTAGCATAAGAAAAAAGCTTGGAAGGGAAAGAGTAGCTTAAGGAAAGCAGACAGAGAGCAGCCGGCTGGTGAGAGGCGCCTGCGGAACTTATCCGAATACATCCCGGAGCTGCGCACCGAAGGAGAGTAGGCTGCGCCGGTGCGGCACCCGTTATCGTGCTGAAGTGATGGATTGCATCACTTACGGAGACAGAGGATGCGAGTCTTCTGTGAATTTAGGTGGTATCACGGGACCCGGTTCTCGTCCTAAAGGGACAGGAACCGGGGATTTTTTTATTTCATAGGAGGAAATGACAATGACAGTTTGGGAAGAGCTTCAGGCGAGAGGCCTGATTGCCCAGGTAACAGATGAGGACGAAATTAAGGAAATGGTGAATAACGGTAAGGCAACCTTTTATATTGGTTTTGATCCTACTGCCGACAGCCTTCATGTAGGACATTTTATGGCTCTATGCCTGATGAAGCGTCTGCAGATGGCAGGAAACAGGCCGATTGCTCTGCTGGGCGGCGGAACAGGTATGATCGGAGATCCTTCCGGAAGAAGTGATATGCGTCAGATGATGACAAAGGAAACCATCCGGCATAATATCGACTGCTTTAAGAAGCAGATGGAGCGTTTTATTGATTTTTCCGAAGGAAAAGCACTTATGGTGAACAATGCGGACTGGCTGCTGAACCTGAATTATGTGGAGGTTTTAAGAGAGGTCGGTGCACATTTCTCCGTAAACCGTATGCTTTCTCATGAATGCTATAAGCAGCGTATGGAACGCGGTCTTACCTTCCTGGAATTCAACTACATGATCATGCAGAGCTATGATTTCCTTATGCTGTACCAGAAATACGGCTGTACCATGCAGTTCGGCGGAGACGACCAGTGGGCAAATATGCTCGGCGGTACGGAGCTGATTCGCCGTAAGCTCGGCAAGGATGCGTATGCCATGACCATTACCCTGCTTCTCAATTCTGAGGGCAAGAAGATGGGCAAGACCCAGTCTGGCGCCGTATGGCTGGATCCGAATAAGACCTCTCCATTTGATTTTTATCAGTACTGGAGAAATGTCAATGATGCGGACGTCATCAAATGTATGCGTCTTCTGACCTTCCTGCCGTTGGAGGAGATTGAGAAAATGGCGGAATGGGAAGGCAGTCAGTTAAATAAGGCAAAAGAGCTCCTGGCTTATGAGCTTACCAATCTGGTTCATGGGGAGGAAGAGGCAAAAAAGGCACAGGAAGGTGCGCGCGCGCTGTTTGCAGGCGGAGCCGGTACAGATCATATGCCGGCAACAGAGCTGAGCGATGAAGAGCTGAAAGAGGATTCCATTGATCTGATCTCTCTGCTGGTGAAGACGGGGCTGGTACCAACCCGTTCCGAAGGACGCCGTGCCATTGAGCAGGGCGGAGTATCCATAGATGGAGAAAAGATTACAGATATCAGGTATGTGGTATCAGGGGATGCTCTTTTGGGTGAGGGTATCGTCCTGAAAAGAGGCAAAAAGAAATTCCACAGGGTTTATGCAAAATAATCGATTTTAGGAGGAAATAACAATGAGAAAATACGGAGTAAATGAGCTTCGCCAGATGTTTCTGGATTTCATGGAGAGCAAGGGCCATTTGGTTAAAAAAAGCTATCCCCTGGTTCCGCAGGGGGATAAGAGTGTCCTGCTGATCAATGCAGGTATGACGCCTCTGAAGCCTTATTTTACAGGTGCAGAAATTCCGCCGCGTACCAGAATGGCAACCTGCCAGAAGTGTATCCGTACCGGCGATATCGAGAATGTAGGCAAGACGGCACGTCATGGCACCTTCTTCGAGATGCTGGGAAACTTTTCTTTTGGAGATTATTTTAAATCAGAGGCGCTTCACTGGTCCTGGGAGTTTTTGACGGAGGTGGTTGGTCTGGAGCCTGACAGACTGTATCCTTCCGTATATCTGGAAGATGACGAAGCCTTTGAAATCTGGAATAAAGAAATCGGCATTCCTGCAGAACGGATTTTCCGTTTCGGCAAAGAGGACAATTTCTGGGAGCACGGCGCCGGTCCCTGCGGTCCATGTTCCGAAATCTATTATGACCGTGGAGAAAAATTCGGCTGCGGCAAACCGGGCTGTACGGTAGGCTGTGACTGTGACCGGTATATGGAGGTATGGAACGATGTATTCACACAGTTTGAAAATGACGGAAACGGCAATTATACAGAGCTGATCCAGAAGAATATTGACACTGGTATGGGCCTGGAACGTCTGGCTGTGGCTGTTCAGGACGTGGAATCTATTTTCGATGTGGATACCATCTGTGCACTGCGCAATTTGGTCTGTGAGGTGGCAGGCAAAGAATACGGCAAAATTTACAAGGATGATGTTTCTATCCGTCTGATCACAGACCATATCCGTTCCGCAACCTTTATGATCTCTGACGGCATTATGCCGACCAATGAGGGAAGAGGATATGTGCTTCGCCGTCTGATTCGCCGCGCTGCACGTCACGGGCGCCTTCTGGGCATTCAGGGCACCTTCCTCGCGAAGCTGAGTGCTATGGTGATTGAAGGATCCAGGGATGGCTATCCGGAGCTGGAAGAAAAAAAAGAATTTATCTTCAAGGTACTGACGAATGAGGAAAACCAGTTTAATAAGACCATTGACCAGGGTCTCCGCATTCTTGCAGATATGGAAGAGGAGATGAAGGCAGCTAAAGCGAAGGTCCTCTCCGGAGAAAATGTCTTCAAATTATACGATACTTATGGATTTCCGGCAGACCTGACAAAAGAAATCCTGGAAGAGAAAGGTTATGGAATTGATGAGGAGGGTTTCCATAAGGCTATGGAAGAGCAGCGTACCAAAGCGCGTGGGGCACGTGAAGTGACCAACTACATGGGTGCGGATGCAACTGTTTATGATGAAATAGATACTTCCGTGACTACAGAATTTGTGGGCTATGAGCACCTGATCTTTGATTCTGAGGTGACTGTTCTAACAACAGAGAAGGAGATCACGGCTTCTCTTATGGAGGGACAAAAAGGAACTGTTTTTGTGGAGCAGACGCCGTTCTATGCAACCATGGGCGGTCAGGAAGGCGATACCGGCGTCATTGAGACTGAGAACGGCAGGTTCGTGGTAGAGAATACGATTAAGCTCCGCGGAGGTAAATTCGGTCATGTCGGTTATATGGAATCCGGAATGATTTCCACAGGAGAAACCGTTTCTCTGAAAGTGGATAAAAAAGGACGTAAAGATACGGAGAAAAACCACAGCGCAACGCACCTTCTTCAGAAAGCCCTGAAGACAGTGCTTGGTTCCCATGTAGAACAGAAGGGCTCCCTGGTAACTCCGGACAGACTCCGTTTTGATTTTGCACATTTCCAGGCAATGACCCCAAAAGAGCTGGCGCAGGTAGAGGCACTTGTGAAGGAGCAGATCGAGGCAGGGCTTGTTGTACGCACAGAGGTCATGGATATTGAGGAAGCAAAGAAATCCGGTGCAATGGCATTGTTCGGAGAGAAATATGATCAGAAGGTGCGTGTGGTATCCATGGGCGGTTTCTCTAAGGAGCTCTGCGGCGGTACGCATGTAGATAACACCGGCTCCATCATGTTGTTCAAGATTCTTTCTGAGTCCGGAATTTCAGCAGGTGTGCGCCGTATTGAAGCACTCACCGGAAATGCTGTTCTGGAATATTATAAGAAGCAGGAGGAAATGCTTCAGAATGCTGCCAAAGCTCTGAAAGCACAGCCCGCGGAAGTTGTGGATAAGATTGCGCACCTGCAGGCAGAGATCAAAGCTCTGCAGAGTGAGAATGAGTCCCTGAAGAGCAAGCTGGCACAGGGTGCTCTGGGGGATGTTATGAACAGGGTCGTGGAAGTCAAAGGCGTGAAGCTTCTGGCTGCCAGGGTAGAAGGCGTGGATATGAACGGGCTTCGTGATCTGGGTGACCAGATGAAGGAAAGGCTTGGTGAAGGTGTTGTCGTATTGGCAGCAGTAAACAGCGGTAAAGTAAATCTCCTGGCCATGGCTACGGATGCAGCACAGAAGGCAGGTGCTCATGCGGGCAATCTGGTCAAGGCAGCGGCAGCTATCGTAGGAGGAGGCGGCGGCGGCCGTCCGAATATGGCGCAGGCAGGAGGGAAGAACCCTGAGAAAGCGCAGGAGGCAGTAGATGCGGTTGCCGGTATTTTGGAAGGGCAATTGAAATAATCGCTGAAAGAATTTTTCTAAAAATACCCAAAAGCAGTTGACGAAGTGAGTCGCTATGATATATAATAACTGATGTGCAAGAAAAATACCCAGACAGTTGTATTTAAGCACAATCTACAACTGGAGGGAGGTTAGGTGTGAGTCTATGTCAAATGTAATCGTAAAAGAGAACGAGACTTTAGATAGCGCTCTTCGCAGATTCAAGAGAAGCTGTGCTAAAGCAGGTATTCAGCAGGAAATTCGTAAGAGAGAGCATTACGAGAAACCAAGTGTTCGTCGTAAGAAAAAATCTGAAGCCGCAAGAAAACGTAAATATAATTAATTGTGCGCAAAAATCCCTGACCACAAGTCAGGGATTTTTAACTATTAACATTGTGACAAAATTAACAGTCAGAAGGCAGCGGAGAAAAAGAAAATCATTATGAATTCAATTTTGAATTTAATCATCATGCCATTAAAGAAGGTGGCAAAGCTTTTATTTAATCGAATATTTTATGTGGCAGTCGCACTTTTGATTCAGTTGGGCTGGATTTTTATTATGGTCCTGAGGCTTGCCGGCTATTCCAGATATTTTTCCGTTGGAATCAGTATTCTCGGTACGCTTGTTGTTCTCTGGATCGTAAATAAAAAAATCAACCCCTCCTATAAACTGGGCTGGACTCTGCTGATTATGGCAGTGCCGATTTTCGGACTTGTACTGTATTTTTTATTTGGCAAGTCCCGGATTGCGACTGCAATGCAGAACAGCTTTGAGAAGGTTCAGGACGAGACCGCTTCTTTTTTGGAGGAAAATAAAGAAACAAGACAGAGATTAGAACAGGAAGATTCTTCGGCATCGAATCAGTCGGAGTACATCAGGAGGCTTTCCGGATATCCGCTGTATGAAAACACAACTGCGGAGTACTTTCAGGTGGGAGATGACATGTTTCCGGTTCTGGTACGGGAGCTGGAGCAGGCAGAGCATTACATTTATATTGAATATTTTATTATCAATGACGGGGTGATGTGGAGGACGATTCTGGATATTCTGGAACGAAAAGCATCGGAGGGCGTAGATGTGCGCCTGATTTATGATGATTTTGGCTGTTTAACAACACTTCCGCATAAATATTACGAAATACTCCGGTCTAAGGGAATCCAGTGTAAGGTATTTAACCCCTTCCGTCCGATTCTGAATATCATTCAGAATAACCGTGACCACAGAAAAATCTGTGTGATTGATGGACACACCGGATTCACAGGCGGCATCAATCTGGCGGATGAATATATCAATCAGAAGGAGCGCTTCGGGCACTGGAAGGATACTGCAGTCATGCTGAAGGGAGAAGCCGTATGGAGCATGACGGTGATGTTTCTGCATATGTGGAGTGTGATTACGGGAGGCAGGGAAGCTTTGGATTTTGAGAATTATCTGCCGCACAAATATCATCCGGAGAATTTTGAAGGCAGCGGCTATGTGCAGCCGTTCTGCGATACACCGCTTGACGAGGAAATTGTCGGAGAAAATGTATACCTGAATATCATCAACAGAGCCAAGCGTTATGTTTATATCTGCACGCCTTATCTGATCATCGATAATGAGATGATGACGGCGCTTTGTCTGGCAGCCAAAAGCGGCGTGGATGTCAAAATAATGACGCCCGGAATTCCGGATAAGAAGATGGTTTTTCTGCTTACTCAGTCTTATTACGAGCAGTTGCTGGAAGCCGGAGTTCAGATTTATGAATATCAGCCGGGCTTCCTCCATGCCAAATCCTTTGTCTGCGATGATGAAATTGCCGTAGTGGGAACTATAAATTTGGATTACCGCAGTCTGTATCTGCATTTTGAGGATGGTGTATGGATGTACAGGAATCAGGCGATTGATGAAATCCGTGATGATTTCATGGAGACCATGGAGTACTGCCACCCGGTGGATATTGAGTTCTGTAAAAACAGAAATATTGTGGTTCGGGGAATTCAGAGCATTATGCGCCTGCTGGCTCCGATGCTCTAAAAAGCGCAGGCCGGCGATCCCGGGGAAAGGTTTGGAAAGAGGATGACGGCATCTGTCTCTATGTGGCAAAGGAAGAGAAAGAGGGGGAGCTTACCTGGAAAATCCGCGAGGTGAGTGGAAGGGAGCTGATTCAGATTTATCAAAGCTGATAAAAAGGAGATGCATCATATGCGGTTAATGGAATTTTCAATAGAAGATAATGGACCAATGTTAGAAATTGGTCAGTTTGTAGAAGTGAAAGAATATGAGACTGCTTTTTTTACCTATATGATTGAAAATTCGCTGGGAATGAGTAAGCCTTATCCGGCGAGTGAACGGCTGATGAGCAGAAGAGGGAAGGTCGTGGAAAAAAAGGACACTCCCCGCTCCAAAATAGCGGTTCTGGAGTTTGATGAATGAGAATGGAAAGACTCTGTACGGTATTGTATCGTACAGAGTTTTTTTGTCATATTTTTCGTTAGACGCTTTTACAATAGAATAGAATAAATAGGCTGGGAGATTGTTATGCGGAGGAAATGGACGTTGCGTTGGTGGTCTATCATACTGGCATTCTGCCTTTGGCTGGCGCCTGTGCGTGTATACGGGCAGGAGGAGACGCAGACGGAGAGCGGACAGGAGGAGACAGGGGACAACGGAGGCAGAGAGGCTGCACAGGAGAATACACAAGAGAACGCAGAAGCAGGAGACGATGCTTTGATTCAGGCGCCCGGAGGGGTTCTCATGGAAGCACGAACAGGAACGGTGATATTCGGAAAGGATCAGGATACACAGAGAAGTCCTGCAAGTATTACCAAGATCATGACACTGATCCTGATTTTTGATGCGATAGAAAACGGCACTCTCAAAATGGAGGATACAGTAACGACCAGTGCCCATGCAAAATCCATGGGAGGCTCCCAGGTGTTTTTGGAGGAAGGAGAAACGCAGACGGTAGAAACGATGATCAAATGTATTGTCATTGCATCCGGCAACGATGCAAGCGTGGCAATGGCTGAGCATATTGGAGGAAGTGAGGAAGAATTTGTAAAAAGGATGAATGAGCGTGCAGCAGAATTGGGAATGAAGCATACACATTTTGTAGATTGCTGCGGCTTGACAGATTCTGCCGATCATTATACGACACCCTATGATATTGCTGTGATGAGCCGGGAGTTGATCCCAAAATCCTGGAATATTCCTCGATTTGGATGGAAAACATTACACATGTTACAAGGCAGGGCTCCAAGGAATTTACGCTGACCAATACGAATAAGCTGATTCGGGCATATGAAGGCTGCACCGGACTGAAGACGGGCAGTACCAGTCAGGCGAAATTTTGTCTGTCAGCGGTAGCAGAGAGAAATGGAATCACGTTGATCTCCGTAGTTATGGCATCTCCGGACTCCAAAACAAGAGTGAAGGATGCAGCCGCTCTTCTGAATTACGGATTTTCCAAATGCAGCCTTTATGCAGATGACAATCCTGGCAGGCTTCCGGAAGTTGCTGTTGCAAGAGGTGTGAAAGAAAACGTTTCTGTTGTTTATGAAGGCAGGTTCCAGTATCTGAGCACGGATGGAACAACGGTGACGGACGTAAAGAAAAAACTGACGCTTCCTAAAGAGGTAAAAGCTCCGGTCAAAAAAGGAAGTCAGGCAGGTGAGCTGACCTATACCATGAATGGGAAGGAACTTGGAAAAATCCGGATATTGTATGGAGAGTCGGTAAGAAAGGCAACGTATCTGGACTGTCTGAAGAACGTTTGGAGAGAGGCGTTTTAGAAAAAGACATAGGAAGGGTTTTTAGAGAAAGGCATATGGATGGCTTTGACAAAAGCATGACTACAGAGGTATAATAAACTCCATATGATCAGATGAGGGGAATATATACCGAAATAGAGTCCGGTATCGGGAGGAATTATGGAACAGAAGAAAAAAACAAATAAGCTGAAGCTGCTTGCCGGTTATTATAAGCCGTATAAAGGTCTGTTTTTGGCAGATTTATTTTTTGCCATTCTTGGAGCCGCAGTAACTCTGGTGATTCCGCTGCTTGTACGGTACATTATGAATACGGTGGGCAGCATGTCTTTAAGTGAGGCAAAGGGAATCATTTTAAAAATCGGAATCGGGATGCTCGCACTTGTCCTGGTACAGCTTATAAGCCGCTATTTCATTACCTATTATGGACATATGATGGGAGCTTATATTGAACATGACATGCGCAATGAAATCTTTAGTCATTACCAGAAGCTTTCGTTTGCTTTTTATGATAATCAGAAAGTCGGACATCTGCTTTCCAGGATCACCAGCGATCTGTTTGACATCAGTGAGCTTCTGCATCATGGACCGGAGGACTTGATTATTTCCTTTATCAAGCTTTTAGGGGCATTTGTAATTCTTTTGAATGTCAATTGGAAAATGGCATTGATCTGTTTTGCTGTAGTACTTGTCATGCTGGCATATGCGCTGATCTATAATCGGCGGATGAAGCACGCATTTAAGGAGAACCGCGCCAGAATTGCTGATATCAACAGTCAGATCGAGGACAGTCTTGCGGGAATCCGTGTGGTAAAATCCTTTGGCAATGAAAAAAGAGAAATCGAAAAATTTGAAAAGGGCAATGATCGTTTTGTGGCGGCGAAACATTTGTCCTATCGTTATATGGCAGGTTATCACTCCGGCATGGATGCTTTTACAACTCTGATCACGGTATCCTCTTTGATAGCGGGGGCCGTGTTCCTGACTGATGGAAGTCTTTCTGCGGCGGACCTGGTGACCTTTCTTCTGTATATCAACAACTTTACGGAGCCTGTAACAAAGCTTGTGAATTTTACAGAGCAGTTCCAGAACGGATACAGCGGTTATGACCGTTTTCTGGAAATGATGTCTGTTGCACCGGATGTTGAGGATGCGCCCGATGCAGTTTCTCTGGAGCATGTGGAAGGAGATATCCGTTTTGAAGAGGTTTCCTTCCGCTATGAAGAAAATCAGGAGGAAGTCCTTTCCCATGTGAATCTGGAGGTGAAGCCAGGAGAATACGTGGCGTTGGTCGGCAGCTCAGGAGCCGGAAAAACGACATTGTGCAGTTTGATCCCACGGTTTTATGACGTATGCAAGGGAACGATCTTTCTGGATGGCAGAGATATTCGTAAGATCAAACTGAAGGACCTGCGCAGACAGATCGGAATCGTACAGCAGGATGTGTATCTGTTTGCAGGCACCATTATGGAGAATATCCGGTACGGAAAGCCGGAAGCATCGGATGAGGAGGTGATTCGTGCGGCAAAGGCAGCAAATGCCCACCGTTTTATTATGGAAATGCCCAGGGATTATGATACGGATATTGGGCAGCGGGGTGTGAAGCTTTCCGGAGGCCAAAAGCAGCGGTTATCTATTGCCCGGGCCTTTTTGAAAAATCCGCCGGTTCTGATCTTTGATGAGGCGACCTCCGCATTGGATAATGAAAGTGAAAAGGTGGTTCAGGAATCTTTGGAAATCTTGGCGAAAGACAGAACCACCTTTGTGATCGCACACCGGCTGTCTACGATAAGAAATGCCAGGAGGATACTTGTGCTGACAGAGGAGGGGATTGCTGAAGAAGGCACGCACCAGGAGCTCCTGGAAAGGGATGGCGTTTATGCGAAGCTCTTGAGAGCAGGGCTGTGATATAAGAAAACAAGACAGATGTCAAAAATATGGAAAATAAAAAAGAGAGAGGGCTTTTTACCAATGAAAGAGATCAGAACAGAAGATGCGGTAGGGCATATTTTATGCCATGATATAACACAGATCATCAAGGATAAAAAAAAAGGTGTGCTGTTTAAAAAAGGTCATGTGGTAAGGGAAGAGGATATTCCTGCGCTGCTCTCCGTAGGAAAGGAGCACCTTTATGTATGGGAAAAACAGGAAGGGCTTCTTCATGAAAATGAGGGCGCACAGATACTTTACCGCATCTGTGCCGGAGCATCCATGCATGGAACCGATATAAAGGAAGGGAAGATTGAGCTGGTGGCAGATTGTGAGGGCGTGCTGAAAATCCGCCGGGATGCTCTTGTAAAAGTAAACAGCCTGGGAGAAATGATGATTGCTTCCCGGCATGGGGATTTTCCGGTAAAAAAGGACGATAAGATCGCAGGTACGAGAATTATTCCGCTGGTGATCGAGCAGGAGAAAATGGACCGTGCGGCAAAAGCGGCCGGAGAAGAACCAATTTTTACTATTTTGCCGTACCATATGAAAAAAGTTGGAATTGTCACAACAGGAAGCGAAGTGAAAAAGGGCTGGATTCAGGATACCTTCACCCCTGTGCTTCGGGAAAAGATAGGCGAATATCCTTCAGAAGTCATCGGACAGACAACCCCGGGAGATGACAAGGGACAGATTACAGCGGATATTTTGAAATTTATTGAGGATGGTGCAGATATGGTGATCTGCAGCGGTGGAATGAGTGTGGACCCGGACGACAGGACACCGGGGGCGATCAAGGATACGGGAGCCAGAATCGTGACATATGGTGCGCCTGTCCTGCCGGGTGCAATGCTTCTGGTAGCATATTATGAAAAAGCCGGAAAGCAGATTCCGATTCTGGGTCTGCCGGGCTGTGTGATGTATGCCAAACGAACGGTGTTTGATCTGATACTTCCGCGGATCATGGCAGATGATGAAGTCCGGGCGGAAGAAATAGCAGCTTACGGGGAAGGCGGACTCTGTCTGAACTGTAAGGTCTGTACATTCCCGAACTGCGGTTTTGGAAAATAGGTTGGAGAGGGCGGTTCATGAAAACATTCATAACAAAGAATTATGAAATTCAGACGGATAAGCTGAAGGGGACAGCGGAGGTGGTCTTTGCCGTATTGTCGGATCTGCACGGGAGGGTCTATGGAGCAAACCATGCAGATCTGCTTGGCGCGATCAGAAATACAAAACCGGATGCTGTTTTGGTCCCGGGTGATATGATTGTTGGGGGGGATGTGAAATCTCTTACGGAAACCGAGGATTTGTTTGTGCAGTTGGCAGAAGAATTTCCTGTTTACTATGCGCTTGGAAATCATGAATATAAAATGCTGCTTTCTGAGGAAAACAGGGAAAATTATCTGGCATACGAGAAGCGTCTGACAGATGCGGGTGTCTGTTTCCTTCATAATGAGCATACCAGTATGCATATGAAGGGCAGTGATTTTATTTTCTATGGGCTGGAGCTTCCGATCGAATATTATAAAAAGCCAAAATCTCCGAAGCTGACGCTTAGTGCAATGGAAGAAATTATGGGTACCCCCTTCCGGAATGGGATACACGTGCTTTTGGCACACAATCCCAAATACGGGAATACGTATTTCGCGTGGGGAGCGGATTTGACCTTATGCGGACATTATCACGGGGGCGTGGTGCGTCTTGACGGGCATCACGGACTGACCAGTCCGCAGTTCCTTTTGTTTCCGCCGTTTTGCTGCGGCGATTTTCACAGAGGCGGCAGGCATATGATCGTGAGTGCCGGACTGGGAGAGCATACGATACCGGTAAGGATTCATAATCCCCGGGAACTTATCTTTGTTACGGTGAAACCCCTTGCACAAACAGCAAAAACAGATTAGACTATTACCTATCTTGTGGCGCACCTGCTGCGCCAATAAAGGTATGCCTGATAAGATATGGAAAGGAAGCAGAAGGACCGGCTTATGGCAATTCCTGTAAAGATCAATGTATTTGAAGGCCCCTTGGACCTTCTTCTGCATTTAATTGAAAAAAATAAAATAGATATCTACGATATCCCTATTGTGGAAATCACTGACCAGTATATGGAATATATTCATGCTATGGAAAAAGAGGATTTAGGTGTCATGAGCGAATTTATGGTCATGGCGGCGACTCTGATTGATATTAAGTGCCGGATGCTTCTTCCCAAGGAAGTGGATGAGCAGGGTGAGGAGGAAGACCCGAGGGCAGAACTGGTTGCCAAGCTTTTGGAATATAAGATGTACAAATATATGTCTTATGAACTGAAAGACCGTATGGATGATGCGGCAGGCGTTTTCTATAAAAAACCCACAGTTCCGGGTGAGGTTCTGGAGTATCGGGAGCCTGTGGAGCCGCAGACGCTGATTGCCGGTCTGACTCTGGAAAAGCTGAATGCCATTTATAAGTCCATAATCCGTAAGCAGGAGGATAAGATCGATCCTATCCGAAGCAAATTCGGCAAGATCGAGAAGGAGGAGATCAGCCTTTCTGATAAAATGCTGCAGATGCGTGAGTACGCCAAGAAGCACAGACGCTTCCGCTTTCGTCAGCTTTTTGAGGAGCAGCATTCCAGGGTTCAGGTGATTGTCACGTTCTTATCAATTCTGGAATTGATGAAAATGGGACATATTCATGTGAATCAGGAGGATTTGTTTGAAGATATTCAGGTAGAGGTTGTCACCAATCCGGAAACCTGGAAAAATTTAACAGAATTTGCAGATGAATAACAGGAACGAGGTTATTTTGTGGAAATGAAAAAAATTGAGGCGGCAATCGAGGCGATTTTATTTACAATGGGAGAATCTGTGGAGCTGACTCAGATTGCCAAAGCTGTGGAACAGGACACGGCAACAACAGAAAAGCTTCTGCATCATATGATGGACAGGTTCCGGGAAGAGGATCGGGGAATCCAGATCATAGAACTGGAACAGGCTTATCAGATGTGTACGAAAAAGGAGTATTATGAGTATCTGATCCGGATTGCCATGCATCCGAAAAAGCCTGCGCTTACGGATGTTATGCTGGAAACGCTTTCTATAATAGCTTATAAACAGCCTGTGACAAAGGCAGAAATCGAAAAAATCCGCGGCGTAAAATGTGATCATGCAGTGAACAAGCTTGTGGAATATAATCTGGTTAAGGAGCTTGGACGGCTGGACGCCCCGGGAAGGCCGATCCTTTTCGGTACAACGGAGGAATTTCTGCGTTCCTTCGGGGTGCAGGGCCTGGAAGAGCTGCCGGTTATGGATCCTGTACAGCTTGCGGATTTTAAAGCAGAGGCGGAAGAAGAAATCCAGCTTCGTCTGGATGTATAAAAAGGATGCGGTAGAATTATGCCAACTACGTATACACATGATTTATTTGGGAAAAAAGTATATCGGAAGCTTCCGGTGAAGATGAGGGAAATCATCCGGGAAAATGGGGACTTATACAGAATCGGCCTGCATGGGCCGGATATTTTGTTTTATTATATAATCGGCCGGCAGGTTCACAGGTATGGAGTAAAGATGCACCGCGAGACCGCAAGGGATTTTTTTGAGCGTGGGATAAAAATGGCGCAAAAGGATAATGACCGGCCTCTGCTTGCTTATCTTCTCGGATTTGGATGTCATTATCTCCTGGATTCTGCCTGTCATCCATTTGTGAATCAAATGGCGGCGGAGAATGTAATTTCACATACCCTCCTGGAGAAGGAGTTTGACAGGACATTGATGCTGGAGACCCATAAAAACCCATATCATTTCTATCCCTCTGACTGCATTGTTCCCAAAAGGTCTTATGCACGGGTGATTCATAAAGCAATTCCGCAGATCAGTGCAGAAAAGATTTTTTGGTCGCTGAAAATGCAGAAGCTGATCACAAATGCGATGGTTTATGATAATGGCGGAAGGCGTATCAGGGCACTTCGGCTGATTGGGCTTCCGGTATTCAGAGAAAAAACAGATAAGCATTTGGAGCATTTTATGTCAAAAGAGCCTGTTTGGGGCAGTGCGCAGCCTGTGAAGGAGCTTCATGTCTGTTATGATGAGGCGTTAATGGCGGCCCCATACTCAATGCCCTTTACCACTCTCCGTTATATTCACAGGATAACTCATTATACTCCCCC